>Ga0172380_10001632_pt1 | contig 38182 bp, 63 predicted proteins | sample Leawe162metaG_FD_119747 | JGI IMG/M metagenome (GOLD analysis project Ga0172380, IMG submission 119747) | Leachate microbial communities from a municipal landfill in Southern Ontario, Canada - Leachate well 162 metaG | ecosystem: Engineered > Solid waste > Landfill > Unclassified | place...
AATACCCCGGCGATCAGCATCATGAGTGCGCTCAGAATGTGCCCGAGGCTGATTTTGTTATCGAACTGCAATCCGCTCATTTACCCGACCCATCCCATGACAGCGGTCTCCGATCTGTCGGACACGACCTTTCCTCCCCGTCATCGGGATACCGCGCCGTGATGCACTGCTGATCTATCGCGCGGTTTTCCTCCGGCGTCAGCGGGCGCGGGTGGCTGGAGTAGCGCGGCGGGGTGTATTGGCTGAGTGGAGTCATACGCGCCTCACGATCATCCGGGACAGCCCAGCTTTCAGCGTCGTGTCCGCCACCGTAGCCGTGCCCTGCGCCCAGCGCACGATCATCCAGCCTGCGGTTGAGCCGTTGACTGCATATCCTTCCAGCTTGTGCGTGTAGATTGTTCCCGGCGATGCGCCGAAAATGACATCGCCTGTCGTCAGCGCCCCTTGCCCGATAGCCGTTATACTGTCGCTTAATTTTATTGAGCTGGGCGACGAATATGTGACCGTCCCGCCAACCGGGATCGCCACATCTGCCCGGAAGTCAGCCGTCGCATCTCCATCAACCGCCAGCACCACGTCGAAATAAATCGTTTCGTTCGCCTTCAGCCAAATCCGCAGGTCGGCGTCGTTCACCTGCGTAATCGTGTTGTTGATTGTCTGGTCCGCCGACTTGACCGCGACCGGCGTCTGCCCGTTGATCCTGATGCCAGGCACCCGCAATGCGCCGCCAGACCCCATCGTGGCATCAGTGCCCGCGACTGAGGTCACGTTGCTCGGCAGGATGTTGTTGAGGAAAATATCCTGCGGCTCAATCGCTTCGCCGCTCGGCAGCGTTGCAATTACAGCGGGGTTCAGCGCGTCATCTGGGCTGATGGCATTCACGCCGTCGATGATGATCCCCTGCGTGGAAAGCTCGTCATAGCTGCCGATGATAGCGATGTGATTAGCATCGCCAAGGCTGCGGTGGTTCTCCACCCGAATGTTTCGACCGGCCAGGAACATCGCGGCGTTGGGATGGTTGAAACCGTTGTTTCGCAGGCTGTGGTTTGCGCCCCGGATAAACATCCCCGAGTTCACATACCGGATCGCCGCATCTTCGCCGCCAGACCCCTCGCAATTCTCCACGATCACGCGCAGCCCCGGCGTCGAATAGTCCGATCCGGTATAGGTGCCGTTCGGGCTGCCGATACAGATCGTATGGCCATCGACGCTGAACCGGCAGCCGGTGATATTGGTCAGCCCGCCAATCAGGCTCACAACGAGATTGGTCCGCCCCGACTTTTCTCCCCGGTCGAAATAGATGCCGTGCCCGCCGCAGTTGTAAGCCCGGCACAACTCGTAATTTGACCAGCCGGAGAAGCCCGCCGTCACGATCCCCGAATAAACCCCGCTGGCATCATGCGCGATGCCGTGCCCGCCGTTATCCCACGCGATGCACTGCGAAATATCTGCCGCCGCTGCACCGTTGACGATACCGTGACCGGGATGGCCGGACGCATTAACGTGATGGACCTTGGCAAATGCCCCGGATGATCCTCCCGCCGTATCCGACAGCAGGAAAGCGATGGAGGTTTTCCCCGCGCCAGCCCTGCGAACGTCCGAAGCCTCGAATTTCAAGTTGGCAAAGGTGCTGCCCGAGCGGCGGTTCTGAAACCCGATCTTGCTGGTGTGATCCAGCGTGATGATGGACGAATACCCACCAGCGCCTTGCAGGTCGATATCGAACTGGTCGATCACGATTGGCGCGGTCAGACGGTAGTTTTTTCGCGCAGGCAGCCTGCCCGGAACCCTCGACGAGCCAAGATAGGCCAGAAACTCGACAAATCGCGTCTGATCGTCCGTGCCGATTTGCGTCGCGCTGTCCCAATCTCCGGCGCATCCGTGGTGTTCAGGCGTCGGGTTCACCGGGATCAGCCCCGGCATGTCCGCAATGGCCGTTGCGCCGGTGAACCCCTGGTAGATTTCCGCGCCGAACAGATAGAGCATGCCGTTGGTCGGCACCCAGCCGCCGGAAATGCGCGAAACGGCCGTTGCGCGGTCGGGTGCAGCGCCCTTGTCCAGATCGTCCAACTTCGTCTGCACCGTGTCGCCGCCGTAGCTGACAGTGCTGGCAGGCTGCGGATCGACCGCAAAGCCGACACGCCCCATGATCCTGATCGGCAATCCGATTGGCCACGCTTCCGAAGGCACGAGCGTGGTCCCGACGTATGAAAACGCCGTCGTGGGCTGGGCCAGGCCGTCGATGAACACGACCAGCCGCGTGTCGGCGTTCGGCGTGAAGCCGAGTTCGCGCGGGGTCGTGGTGCCGTCGCCAGTAAACTGGTCGTCAAGATCGAATTGCGCGGCGATGGCTTCGGTGGCGGCGGCGCTGGCGGCGGCTTCTTCGGCCCATGTCTTTGACGACTTGGTGCCGGGATCGCCGGGCGCGCCGGTGCTTTCGGCCCATGCGCGGGCCTTGGCGATGCTGCCGCTTGTGTCTGCATCAATGGCCTGCCGCGTGGTCAGCGGCGTCATGGACGTGGTATTGTCTATCCCCGCAATTGCCTGCGCCTCGCTGGCAATTGGGCGCCCAGCGTCCACGACCTGCTTCGGCGTAGCATTCTCAACGGCTGCGCCGTTATCAACGGGAATTGCCGCGTCCGTGTTGACGCTGGATGCTGCTGACAGGTCTTTCGGGCGGACTAGTTCGATTGTCATGGCTGCACCTGCACAGTAAAGGTCCATTTTGCTGGGTCTGCGATCTGGCGCACGCCGGTCGTCGCGTGCAGGACCGCGAATGCGCTGGATCCGAACCGCAGAACCAGCGTATTTGTTTTGAGAATGACGCTAACCCCATAGCTCCCATCGCCGTAATAGTTCAGCGATATCGGCACCCGATCACCCGGAGAATAACCTTGGTCGACAGTGATGTTTGTAAGCCATCCGTGGGTCTTGGTCGGGACTACGCCTAGACCGTGCGTCAGCGTCAGCGTCCCGGCAGCCGTGATTGTCTGCGCCGGGCTGGTGTATGACGGATGCATCGCCGCAATTGCCTGTGCCGTCTTGAGCGCGGTCATGAATGCCGCATCGTCCACCCCGGCCTGCGCCTGCCCCGTCGTCGCTTTGGCCGCGAGCGCCCCCGCAGAAAGCCCGAGCGTCGTGCGCATCGTCGCGGCGTCAGCATCGTCCAGCAAAGTCCGCGCGAAGGCAGTCAGCGGCGCCGTTGCAGCCGTCCCGGCGCCGGTCGAGTAGATCAGCCGGTCCGCTACCATCGCCAGCCCCGCAATGGACGACAGGAACGCCGAGTAGAGCGTCACCTGGTCCCGCCGCACCGCGTCACTGTCTGACGTGGCAATGCCAAGCCCTGTAACCCTCTTGCCGTTCATCGGCAGGTTCGCCTGCATCGGGGCCGATCCGTCGCGCGGCAGTCTGGCGGTCAGTGCTGCGGCGATATCTTCAAGCGGCGGATTGTGCTGCTCGGTCCTGACAGTCTGCCCGCTGGTTGCCAGATAGGACGGCGGAAGACTGTAGACCCCGGAAGTGGTGGGCATTGGCTATTTCCTTGACAAACTCAGGGGATCGGCGGACTGTTCGCGGCTATGGACATAATCATCGCCATGCTTGTTTTTCTGGCCGCATTCTACGGCCTTCCGCTTGTCTGGCATCTGGCGCTATGGGCTGTCAGCTTACTGCCCGCTCGAAAGAAGGCCCGGTAGCGCCGGCGCCGCGCCGGTTAGCACCGATGCCGGATCGCGCATCAGCGCCTGGATAAGATTAGATCGCATCGCCGCCCGCCCGGCGCCGGGCGCCAGCGCGCCGCCAGCCGCCATCAGGCCGGCCACAACAGGGCTTACACCCGCCTGAATTGCGCCGCCGCCCAGCACTGACGCCGCCGCCAGTGGAAGCGCACCAGCTATGGCCCGGACGCCGCCAGGTGACACCGTTGCCGCCGGGCGCAGGACAGCCGCGCCCGCCCGCGTAAACTCCGCCATTGGCGTCGTCTGGCCGGTCGCATAAGCCTCGCGGCCCTGCGACCTGATGATGGACTGGTTCAACGCTTGCGGTGAAAGCGTGCCGCCTTCCGCTCCGGCGCGCGATGCCGCGTCCCTGACGCCAATGAAGTTGCGATACGATTCCCGCGCCGCCGCAAGTTTGGCGATGTCATCAGACCGGCCAGAGGCGGTCAGAGCGGCATCCGTCATATCGTCGATCAGCGCCCGCACCGCGTGCGCGGCTTCCCGTGTCGCGGCATCCGGCGATACCGTCATGCGGCCGATATCGGACCGCCATTTTTTCAACAAATCCAAGGAAACCGGGGCGCCCGAACTAGACGCCGCTTGAATTTCTTCCGCAATGCCGCGAACGCGGGGGGTCAGTTGGCCGGCGGGGACGCGCTCCACATAATCGCTTGCCACGGCCAATGCGCGCTGCGCTTCCGCCGCGCCTGGGATTACATCAACCCCCCTCACCGCATCGTCCATCTGCGCGACAATGCTATCCTGCACAGCCTTCAACGCGGCCGGTGTTGCCAGTTTCTCATTGCTCCCGAGCTGCCGCATAGTCGCAGCCGTGAAGTCGTCGATCTGCGACGGCGTGGGTTGAAGGCGCCCTTCTGCGGCCATCAAGCCCTGTGACCCTTTCGACTGGCCGACAGTGAGGCCACCGACGCCTTCATCTTGAAGTCGGTTTGCCATTTTGACGCTTTCCGCATCGCCTTTGAACGCGCCCGGCTTTGGGGTTGCAAGAAGCGCGGCGATAACCCCTGCGCCGGCGCGCGCATAAGGCTCAACCGGCGTTCCTTCCGTCAACTGCCCCGCAGCCTCACTCGCGGCGCCAGGAACGACGCCATATCGCAGCATCGTTTCGCCCGCACCCATCCCGCCGGGTAGAAGCGCGCCCATGCCGCCCGCCGCCCCTGCAAACTCGCCTATCGTCGATGCAAACTTGCCCGTGCGTCCGGGCGCCACATACCGGCTTTCGGGGCCGATAACGGGGACCGATCCCAGCATGTCACGCGTATCGGGCAACGCCGAAAGGGCGCGTGAAGCCATAGACGGCTTATCCATCCCCGTCGCCCACTCGAACCCCGACGCGCCGAGTTGCGCAAGGTTCGCCGGCAGCGCGGGGACGTCCGCAAGCCCGCGCGCCACGCCGGCCGTCCCGCCGCGAATGAGGGTTCCGAGGCTTTCGCCGTAGGATTCTACCCCGTCCATAGGGTTGCCGAACACATTATCGTAAACCGCGCCAAGGGCACCGCCGCGATGCTGCTCAAGCAATTCGTTGCTGGTCATGGCCCCGGTGCGCGGGTCGAGGAAAAATCCCTCGGGCGGCTGTCCGTAGGTGCCGTCCGGGTTTGGCTGGCCAGTAGCGACTGCTTGTCGCTTTTTCGCTGCGGCCGCCGCCAGGGCCAGGGCCTCGATCTCGTCCATTACTGCCCCCCGCCGTTCTTGGTCGCCCACATTTCGTCTGGTGTAACGCCGTATTTCTTGGCGGCGGCGATTACAGACGGATCGGAGATGAACGCTTGATATGCGGGGTTCGCCTGGTCTTCTGGCGAGACCGTTGGCGCTCCTGACCCCGAGGGCGCCCCGCCGCCTTGGAACGCGTCCATTTCATCGGGGGACGCCATCAGATCGGAAAGGGACGACATATCCGGGCGCGGCCCTGCGTAACCCCGAAGTGTCCCGTTCTCCATCGCATAGTCGACCATTGCCTGTTTCGCCGCCGCCATCTTCCGCGTCTGTTCAATCAGACGCCGAACCCGCTTGGCATTCTCAGCCGGGGGCAGTTTCGGGTTGAACGCCCGCGCGATCAGACGCTCGCCCTCTTTTTCGGTGAATTGCGCGCCCAGGGTTTCGCGCAGGCTGCTTTGCACAACTTCCGCCACGTTCTCTTGCGCGATCGTCCCCTGCGCGTTGAAGAACGGCCGCACGGATTCGGGCAACATGCCAATGGCGCCGGTCACGTTTTGGCCGGATTCAAGGATTGTCATCGCTTCGTCGAGTTGCGACATTTTCTTCTCGACGCCCGCCGCGCCGCCTTGAAGCCAAATGTTGGCGTCCGCTGCGAAGTTCTCGTCCAGCTTCTTGCTGAACGGGGTTTGGCCGCCGTCCAGGTTATTGTTGACTGTCACGCCACTGCCGCCGATCAGCGTGGGCTTGCCGTCTACCAGCGCATATGGGCGGGCGTCGTCTGCGGGGATGCCCCATGTCGCACGTTCCTCGGGCATCATCGGACGCGGGGTGTCAACGGGCGTCCTGCTGTCAAAAAGCGGCTCCATTGTCACCGGGTCCAGAAGCACCCCGCCAACCTCGATAGGTTTGGGCGCGGGCGGGTTCCGCATCGCGTCCAGTTCCAGTTGCGACTTCTGCAAGCCCAACTGATAGGCCGGATCGGACTGCGCCAACTGCTGCTCATACTGCGCATTCTGGCGCTTCATCTCATTGCCCATGAGGGCATCAATGACCGGACCGTATTTCTTCTGCACCCACGGGTCAGCCGCCGCCTTCGCCAGCGCCGCGATCACGCCGGCATCCTGTTGCGGGGGTTGGCCGTAGCTGCCGCCGAGCGCCTTTGTAAACCGCGCGCCATAATCACCGATGGACGTGCCAAGCGAGTCCTTGCGGTCCACTTGGCCGACGCCGCCGGGACCGCCAAGCCACGCCTGCGCCGCGCCTTCCGGGCCGTATTTTTCGACATACCCGCCGAATTGGTGATCGAATATCGCGTCCTGAATATCAGGGTTCGCCATGAATTCTTCGGCAGAGACCTGGCGCCCGAGCGCCGCTTGCGACCACTCCGGCAGGTTGGCTTCCATGATCTGATACCGGCCTAGCGCGCGACCGAGCGTCGGATGGGTCGGGCCGATCGCGGCATAGTCGCCGCTCCCGGCGCTTTCTATAGACGCGATTGCGTCTCGATACCGGCTGTCCCCCGTCAGGGTGCCTGGTGCCATGGCGTTTCCAGGCGTTGCCGACTGGCCGCCTATCAGCGACGACAAGACAGGGTTGTCAGCAACATAACTATCCGCCGACGCCATCCCCGCCGCTTCGGCCTTGTCGGCGCGCCGTTCCTTCAGCACCCCGCCCAGCGCATCGACAACCCGCGCGGCGCCGGCAGTCCAATGGCCGACCGGCGATGTATCTCCCATTTTGCCGCGCTGCGCATCCGCCAGTTCGCGCAACGCCGCAACCTGGTCCGGCGTCAGCGCCTCACCGTTCCGGCCCCAGACAAACGGCGAAAGCATCATTCAACCCTCGCATAATCGACGCGCATGTAACCGGAGGGGTCCATTACCGCCGCATCGGTTTCCTGCGCCATGACGCCCATCTGCACCGGCCCGCCGTCCTTGTAGCGGTAGGTGTAAATTGGCGTTCCGCCATCCGTCTCGCCAACGCGCTTGATATCGGTCTTCAGTCTGCGATCAGACCACGGAATCGCCCCGATGATGCTTGACCCAAGCCCGAAGATGCCGCCCATCTTGTTCTGGTAATTCGCCAGATCGGCCTGATACTTGTCCCCGACAAGCCCGGCATAGTCGACGCCGCCGACGCCCGCTTGCGGCGATTGCCCGCCCATCGTCGCCGGGTTGCTGACCTGCGACCCGGACAACAGCGCCGTGATTTCATTGATCGGCTGGTTACGCCCGGCCAGCGCCTCAGAAAATGCTTGTCCGCGCCCGGTCAGCTCCAGCTGGTTCATTTGGTCGCTGTTGGCATTGGTCAGCCTGGACATTTCGGCATTCCAAGGATCGGAACCCTCGCGGATGCCCTTGTTTGCCAACGTGGCCCGCAAGCCCGCCTCGTTCTGAGCCTGCTGCTTCAGGATACGCGGCGATGCCCGGTCATAGGCCCACTGTTCTGCCTCAGAATTGCCGAATTTGAACGGCTGCGACAGGTAGTCTTGCAGGAACGCCGACTGCTGGTTCGCAAGACCGGCAAGGTTGCCTTGCGCCGATTGCGACTGATCGAAGATCGCCTGCTGCTGGGGGGAAAGCGTCGTCGTCTGGGTGAACTTCGGGGTTTCTACCCAATTCCCCTGGCTGTCCAGAAAGCCGTTTGTCCCGGTTTGCTCATTGGTAACTGTGCCCCAAGGGTTGATTGTATCAACGCCGTTAAGCTGCATTTGGGTGATAGCCGTATCGCGGTTCATGCCGCCTTGAGCTTGCGCAGTCACCATCGGATCGGGCGGAGAAGGTGCCTTCATATCGTATAATCCTCTTCGAGAACGCCAATCACGATGCCGTCCCGGCCTCTGCCGAATTTGTTGATAGCCGTGCCTTCGCGCTTTCCGCCCAGCCGCTCCGCAATGCACGCGACCGTTTCGCTTTCCGTCGTCACCGTCATTCGGATGCACCCGAGCTGCTCAAAAGCATAAACCCCGACAGACCTTAGAAAGCCGCGAGTCCAACCCCGCCCCGCTACTGTCACTTCAACATCCGGGCCTGTAAAACAGTTGAACACGACCCCCCCGATAATCTCGCCGTCGCGCTCGATTCCCATGCAGGTGAAAGGCGGATAGATGATGCACCCGCACCGGGCGCCGACGAAACGGGCGACACGATCGTCCGTTACAATCACGTGCCAACCGCGGCGACTGTATATGTCAGGTCGATCCGCACCAGCTCCACGTCCAGCGGCACGTCTGCACCGCTGCTGACCTGGTAGCCGATCGCGATATCATGCCCCGACCCGCCCACCGAAACCCAATCGCCGGTCACGATATCGTTGCGCGTGGCATCCCAGACGGATTCGCCCCAGATGCCGTTATCCCATTCGTTGCCAAGCGGAATTTCCAGCGCATCCGGGGCCGGCGGGAAACCATGTTTGAAATTCGCGTGACCTGACAGCCGGCCCTTCGCCGCATAGGATGACCGCGTGACCGCCCGCGCCACCTTGGCGACCTTGAGGCTGGCCGGGGCGTTCAGCCCGTCGAACAGCGGCAGGACACGGCCCACGTAGGGCGCACCTTCGTCCGATCCGCCAACCCACGCCTGCCGGATCGCGCCGTCCCGAGAGCCGAAGAACAGCCGCCCGGTGAAGGCTTCCATCGCGGTCACGTCCCATCCGGTGAACTCTGCCCAGCGCCCGGTATTGGTATTCGCGACGAAAACAATGGGCGTGCCGCCTGTGGGGGTTGGCGGCGCGATCAGCACCATCTGCCCATCCGCCCAGACCTGGCACCGCCAGTCTTCCTGTCCGCGCTCGTCGATCGCGCGCGTCCAATCCTGCTCGATCGGGTGACTGACCGCCTGCTGCCCAAGCGCGGCGTAGTCGTGCCGGGATGCCATCGCGAGGCTCAGAAATCCCACCGACGTTGCGATGACCAGATCGCCGCCGGCAACGATCAACGCTTTCTTCCCCAGCGGGCGCCCAATACGGTAAAGCCCGGCCTTGTTCCAGCCGCTAAGGTCGCTCGGATATAGCCCTTGATAGGCGGCAACTTCGCCTTCCGTGGTGGCAAACACGCATTGTTCGGACAGGCCGCCAGCACTGCCGGTGTCGAGGCTCCACGCATGACCCCAGATCAGCGTGCCGCCCCGCACGAAGATGCCGCCCATCGGCCATTTCGTCAGTTCCCCGGCGATCTGGTCAACCGGCAGATACCACGCGTCGAGGCTGTCCTTCTGGATGAACCAGAGCCGCTGCTTGTAGACCCAGACATAGGCCAGATCGGCGGTTGTCAGGGACACGCCGCTCGGGAACGTAATGCCGCTCACAAGGCTTGCCGGCGTGCCGTTGGCGTCCGCGCTGCCGCCCGCGCTGGTGATCGTCTCGTTGTCCTCGAACGTGCCGCTGATGGTCTTCAGCCAGAGCGTGCCGCTCGTGCCGCCGTCGATGACCTTGACGATAATGGCAGTCGCGGCCGACGTGCCGCCGGTCAGGGTTTCGCCAGCCGTGAATGGCGCGGTTTCGGCGTCATATTCCAGCGCGAAGACACCGCCCGCAACGGCCGGGTAGAAATCCGCGCCGTCGTAGATAAAGCCGTCATCCGCGCCATTGACGCCGACCAGAAAGGCCCCGCCAGCGGTTGAATACTGCACAACCACCCAGTCGCCTGAAGTGGTCGCGCCCAGCACGTCGAGACCCAGAAGCCCGTTTTCACCGAACACCAGTTCGGCCCCAACGTCCGCGGCGATGTAGTCGCCGTCTTCGGTGCTGAGCGCCCAGTTGAATGGCGACGGGACCGTTGTGATATTCCAAATCCCGGCATTCGTTGCCGCGAAAAGCTGCTTGGTCGCGCCGGAGACGTAGGAAAACAGCGACCGGACCGGGCTTTCCTCCACCACCGATGCCCAGCGCCGGGAACCCCGCCGCAGCACCACGCCGGTCGCGGTCGGGAACATATTTTCCAGCACCGCCGCGCCGGGCGGGCCTTCCGTTGCCCGTGCCATTGCAAGGTTGCGGCTGCTGATCAGCCCGCCAGTCGGGGCCGGAAAGGACGTGACCAGCGCCTTGCGGGGCCGCTGCTTCTGGGTCGGGCTTCTCACCACATCGCCACGTTGCTGTAAGCGCGTCCTGCGCCGCTGTTCCAACGCTTCGGCGTCATTGCCACCCGCGGACCCTTGTCGCGGCTCTGCGCCCGCGCCAGCGCCGTCTCATAGGTCTGCATGGCTTCCGCGTAGTCAAAGCCCTTCTGCTCGTTCCAGCGCCAGATCAGCCCCAGCGTCAGCAGCCGCTCGTCCAGCACGAAGATATCGGTATCCGCCGTGAACGCGGGCTTGCGGCTGCTGTCCGCGTCAATGACGAAGTTCTTGCTGATGTAGGGAAATTCTGCGGGGGAAGGCGTGGCAGGGTAGAATTGCAGTTCGCCGCCAAGGATGATCCAGCCGCCCGGCGCCAGTGTCGGATAAGCGCCGGATTTGTAGCGCATCCAGTCGTTCACCGAGCCGATTGCCTCATAACCCCAGAACCAGTTCGCCGCGTCATCAACCTGCGCGCCGGCCACCATGCGGTCATATTCGACCGGCAGCGTGAACGCAGTCGTGCCACCAGCGACCGTCGCGACCGTCGTCAGTGCGCGCCAGTCGTGGCTTTGCATGATATCGGTTGCCACGTCGGTCGAAAGGTCCGCCATCTCGACCGCAATCTGATCGGGAGAGGCAAAGACCTCCCCCACCTTCACGCCAGAGACGCGCAGAATTGCCGATTGGATGGCCGTCAGGATCATGTCATGCGCCTTTTTTCTTGCGCGGGACTTTGGGGATATCGGTCACCCACGCAAACCGACGGCGCATCGTCGCTTTGCGAAGGGCAACCTGCTGGCGTTGCGATGCGAGTGCAGCCAGGATGCTGCCCATCACGCGCCCACTTTCAGGTCGGCCAGCATTTCCTTGAGCGTGTCCACGCTCGGGTTGCCGCGTGGCCGGGCGCCGGTCAGCGCCTCGATATCGTCCTTCAGCTTCGCCTTGTCGGGCGTTTCCGGCTCCGGCTGCGGTTCCTGCCGCATCGCCGCAACCTCGGCCCGCAGTGCTTCCAGTTCGGCCGCCATCGCGGTCGCGTTGGCGGACCCGCTGGCGTTTGCCAGATAGGCCGTCGCTTGGTTCTTCATCTCGCGGCCCTGCGCGCCAATGGCGGCAAGGTTCTTGCCATCCAGCGATGCCAGCGCCTCTGCGGTGTAGACCTTCATCAAGCGCAACTCGGCACGCTTGGCCTCGGTCAAGAACGGCAGTTCCGATAGCGGCGTGCCATCAGCAACCTGCTCCTTGCTTGCGGCAAACCTGTTGTAAGCGTCCGGCCAGCGCATCGCGTAGGTGATCGGCACACCGTTCTCGGTGCGCCACGTCGAATGCGCCGGGAAATTCGGTTGGTAATTGCGTTCGCCGGCAATCCGAACCTCGACCATCTCGACGTTGCGAAAGATCGGGCGTCCGGCCTTTTCGCTAGCCGCCGGGTCAGGTTCCGCGACCGTCTTGAAGAACGGCACGACAAGGGAATCATCATTCTGCATTGGTTTTCCTGTCTGAAAGGGTGCGGTAGGGAAGGCGCGGCCATTACAGCCGCGCCATAGGTCAGGCCGTGACGAGAATGCGCCGCGCCCAGAAATAGGCGTCCTTGGCAACCGCCACGGGCGCCTCGAACACGGGCGCTGATGCGTCAGCCGATGCCACCCATGTCGTCTGGTTGATCGACAAGCCGGCGTCCGCCGCGAATGCATCGTCGGCCTTGGCAAAGATATACTCAGCACCGTCGCTGCCGTTGACGACCGTGCCAAGCTGCGGCGACGGGCCGTTCAGATTGTTCGGATCACCGATGGTGTCCCACCAGAACTGCTTGGCGGTCTGCCAGACGTCAGGCCCCAGAATGGGGGTAGTGCGGAAGGGAGTCGTGACCATTTCATTTCTCCTTGGTTAGGCCTTGCGGCCATGTTTGGGGTGGTAGTCTAGGATGACATGCCCGGCCAAGATGGCCGCTACCGCCTCATCCTTCGTCGCGAAACTGCCGAGAGTTAACTGCTTCCCGCCAATGCCGATTTTTGCCGTCCAGACCTTATCCCGCTTGTGGTATCCCACACCGGGAACGCCGTGCTTGTTATTGCGGTAAAGCGCTTTGTTTTTCAGGTTGATGGCGAATGAAACGCTGCGGAGGTTTTCAATCCTGTTATCCGCACGAATCCCGTTCACGTGGTCTACTTGGTTAGGTTCTTCGCCGGTCACCAGTTTCCAGATTACCCGGTGAACCATCTGGTGCTTGCCATCGATCATTATGCGAAGATATTCGCCCTTCTTCATGGGCGATCCCGCTGGCTTCCCAGCTAGAACGCTGTTCCACCAATTTGCACGGTGCGCATCTTCCGACTTGCGCGCCCATGTGAGCGCACCAGTTTCCCTATCATAGACGAACATTGCCCGAAGTGTTTCAGCGTCGGGCAATGCATTCGGTGCGTTGACTGGTCTTGGTACAACCGGCCTCCTTATAAATGCCTAAGCACTTATAATGGAAGCCGATTAAGTCTGTCAACTAGCGGGATCGGAATCGTAAAACCTCCAATTGAATAAAGGATTCGACATGGTCAGCGCGCCTTCCCAGCCGATGAACTGCGCCATGGCGTCCTGGTTGATGGGCATCTGCCCCTCGCCGTCGAACAGCATGTCGAAGTTAAAGCCGGGTCGATACCGCAGCGCCAGGCTGTCAGTATCGAGGCCGTAGGTCGTATTCGCTGGCATCGAGTTGTTGAGGCCGGAAACCAGCACGATCTCGGCTGTGCGCCCGCCGCCGATGTATTCCATCGACTGGAATCCCAACTTCGCCAGCCCGCCCTCGCGCGTCACGCGCTGAATGGCCGTCGTCGCGGCGTCGTAGGCGAAGTAATGCTCTTCCGACATCAGCAGCAAGTCCGCCGCACTGGTGCCGCGCGACCGCGCCGACATGACCTTGTTGAGCATCGGTCGGATGGTCATCGAATTGACCTGCGTTCCGATGGTCGGGAAGGCAGTATCGGCGTCGTAGGTGGTCGTGCGCCAGATCGCGTGATCCACCCGGCTGATCCCGCCGTAGGTGCCCGCGTTGGTCGTGATCGGCACAGCACCAGCAAGGCCGATGATCGACTTGCCGCCGTTGCCGGTGCCATCGCCGAACAGCGCGTCTTCCATGTCCTCTTGCGCCGACTTCTTGGCCGCGTCGACAGTCGCCTTCACCACGTCGAAGATTTGGTTCGCGCCTTCGTTGGCGCGCATCTCCTGACCGGTGAAGCTGATCGGCGTGTAGAGCGCCGCCGGGCTGAATACCGCCGAGTTGAACAACTCGACAGGCGGGTTTGCAAGGATGTCATCAGTTTTGTTACCGCAAGCCTGTTTATGACTTGCTTCTGCATGTCGCCATGCAGCTCAGACTATATCATCACCGTTTAACTTCGGTGCCGGGCGCTCTTGGGCGGAGTATTGTTTCCTCACCGCCTAGTCGTTGCACGTTCCGCACCCCTGGGGCTTTCGCCTTACATGTGCGGCTTCGCTCAGGATTGACTACACTACCTTGCAATGGTATAGTGGAGTGTTCCCCTGAATTCACCCGGTTATTCAATAGGTTCCTATCATGAGCAAAAGAAAAACAGGCCAAGACACCGCTTGTCCGTCATGCGGCGTCACCTATTACAGAAAGAAGTATGACGTCGAACACAACAAGCGCAAAACATGCGGCAAAAAGGAATGCCTGTCATGGCTCGTTAGCGGCGAACGCAACCCCTTCTGGAATAAGTCCCACACCAAAGAAAGCAAGGCGAAGATGTCAGATTCGCTCCGCGAGTTGGGCGGGGATCATCTGAAAGGGATCAAGAAAACCCTGTCGAAGTCATCCGAGGCGCAGAAGGAGCGTTCGGAGAGAGTTCGGAAGTCTTGGGTCACTTCCCGTGACATCAGGCTCGAATCACTCCCACGCGGCGAAGAACACCACTGGAAGAAATCCGGCCACATCAGGCGTCACCGCGTCCAATTCTCGCCTATGCAGCGAAGAGAATGGAAGGATGAAGAATGCGCCTTCTGCGGGGGCACAGAAAATCTAGTTCTTGACCATATCCTGCCAATATCTGCCGGTGGGTCGAATGAACGCATCAACGCTCAAACGCTTTGCCAGCCGTGCAATCTTTGGAAGATGTGGTTTGTAGACCGTCCTTTGGCTCTAGTTGTTAAAGGTTCCTAATGGGGCAATAGTTTACCCGCGAGCCCACTGGCTGGTCTGCTTGCCGATCTGGACCGGCACGCGGATTTCCGGGCCGGAAAAGGCGCGGATGGCGCCCTTGCGGCGCAGGATCGCCATGAGCGCGATAGAGTCGCTCACAAGGTCCTGGATTTCACTCGAAACCGCAGCGCGGCTCGCAGTGAGAATCTGCTGATATTGACGGTTGGTAACGATAGGCATCGTCGGGGTTCCTTATCCGGTTATCTTGGCGATGGCCTTCTTCAAGGCCTCGTCCGATGAGATTTTGCGGACAGTCCGGGATTCCCCGCCTGTTCCGCTGACTGACTTGGTTCCGGCAGGGTTTGGTTGCCGGTATTGGGTCTGGGTCTGAGCCAGCGGCTGTTGGTCGGTATGAGCGACACTCGGGTTTTGCGCGACAGCCCAGTTGTAGGCGTCGCGCAGGCGTTCCCCCGCCGGAATATCCGCGGGGTATTTCGTCAGGAACTCCGCGATCCGCGGTTCCAATTCAGTGGCGCGCGGGTTCTCGCGCTGGAAGGCCGTCCATTCGTTTGACGCGCTGGAAACCTTGGCCTCCTGCTGCTGCGTTTCCATGTGCTTCGAGAAGCCGCCGAGCTGTTGCTTGAGGCTCTGGACCTGCTGCGTCAGTTGGCTGATCTGGGCTTCCTGCCGGGATGCGGCCTGGTTGGCCGGCTGGCCCAGAATATGGGCAGCAATGTCGCGCAAGGTGGCGGGTTGCCCGTTGGCGCCTTTCAACCCGAGATTGGCGACGATCTGTTGCAGCCCGGAAATCGGGTCGCGCCGCAAATCGGCCTCCATCGACGTATATTGGTGCAGCGCCGTCGCAAGATCGGTGCCGCCCTGCTTGGCCATCTCGGCATACTGGCGCACCGGCTCGAATTGCTCGGCGTCCTGCCGGTATTTGTGGATGCCGCGTTCCATTTCCTGCGCGCGGCGGTGCATCGCGCCGCGGACGGACTCGGGGACGGATTCCCATTCCTTCTTGGCCGCGTCGTCAAAGCCGTGCGGCGGTTCTTTGTATGCGGTAGCGCGCTTTGGCGGTTCGGGATCGGCGGCAGGATCGTCGTCTGGTTCATCTGCGACCGGGGCCTTGGCTTTCTCGGCCTTGGCCTCTGGCGCGGGCTTTTCCGCTTCGGGCTTTTCCGCCTTCAGCTTGTCCTCGGGCTTCGGTTTTGCGTCTTTCGGCTCCGCAACCGCCTTCTCGACCTCGGCCATCAGCGTGTCGTCCAGCGACTTCTTTGGTTCCTCGCTGGTGGCGAGAACCGCCGCGCGCGGGGCTTCTGCCTGTTCAACAAGCGTATCCGTTTGCGGGCCTTCCGGCGCCGCAGTCAATGCGTCCGACATTGGTGGTTTCCTTGTCTGAGAAGGGTGCGCTAGGCGTTGACTTCTGCAATCGCCCTATGGATCGCCGCGTCGATCTTGCGGTCGTCCCGCTTGGGCTTGTCGCCGGGGCGCAGCCGGGCCGGGTCGTTGCCCACTTCGATCATCCCGTTGGCCTTGGTCACGGCGCGGAACGCCGATTTGCTTTCGTAGGTTTTGCCATCGACATGCTCGGTCGGCGGCATCGTGTCGCCCATAATCATAGGGCACGGGAAAGCAGCCCGCCGCGATGGCTCAGCGGGCCTCGGATCGTGGGTGATGGGATTCCACACAATCCGGTCATAGCCCCGCTTGTAGGCCGCGTCTGTCATCAGGCTTCCGGCTCCATCAGCCCGGCGTTGACCAGCGCGGCGGCGAGATCGGCGGCAACCACCGAATAGGCGGCAGGCGTTGCAGCGGCGGCAGCGACGGCGCTCAGTTCCGTCTCGACCGCGACCAGTGCCGCCAGTTCCGTGCCATCAGCCAGCTTGCTCGTGGCGATTGCAGCATCCGCCGCGACGTTCACGTTGCTGACCGCGCCAGTGCCGAGAACGGCCGCTGCGATCATGTCCTGGACGGCCTGTGCAAGCTGCGTCGGCATCCCCAGATTCACCAGTTTCTCTGCATTGGAAAGTGCCATTCGTTGTCTCCTTGTTCAGTAAAGGCCGTAGAATGTGCCGGTTGCAGCCGTGACCTTCGTCGGGCGAAGCCGAAGGACAGCCCCGGCTGCAACGGCGGTCAGGGCAAGCGCCGTTCCCGCCGCATCCTTCATCGTGATATTGCCGGTTGCCGTGCAAATAAGTCCGCGCGGCATGATCGCCAGATCGTCAGCGCCCGGCGTGATGGCAAACCACCTGTCGGCGGGATTGTCTTTGTTGGCGACATTGGCAAACTGGTCAATCGCGGCCATTGGGCTTTTCCTTCATCGCTTCCCGCTGCAATTCGCGGTCCTGTTCGGTTTTCTGCTCGGTGAACTGCTGCTGCCGATCCGCGCGGGCGTTGCTGCGTTCGCCCTCTATGGCCTGCCGCTCGCGGTCCTGCATGGATAGCGCCTGATCCGTCTGCCGGGCCTGAATGTCCGAAACCGCTTTCACGTCTTCGCGGTCCTGCTGGCGGGTCTGGTTCTGCGCATCGACGCCGAGTTTCTGGATTTCCGCGTAGACCTTTTCAATCCGGGCTTCCGTCTCGGCAATCGTGCCCTTGGTCTGTTCGACCTCCAGCATGAACTTACGCTGGCCCTCCTCGGCCTTCGACTGCGCCTCGGCCGCCCTCAACTGGATTTCCTGCTGCTTACCCTGCGTATCCGCCTGCACCTTGGCAACGGCGGCTTCCGCCTTCTTCATCTCAGCCTGTGCCAGCGCCATATTGGCCTGCGCCAGTTGATCGCTTTCGCCATTGCTCGCCTGTGCTTGCAGACGCTCCGCGATTGCCGGTCCCTGATCCGTGAAATCGTCAATCAGCCCTTCCAGTTCCCGCCCGACGCGATACGGCGCCAATGCGAACTTGAACACGCCGCCCGCAACCGCGACCGCTTCCGGCCCGAGCTGCATCATCGGCATGAGTGATTGCATGGTCCCGGCAAAGGCGGCCATGAACTCCTGACGCGACTGCTTCTCCATCATCTCGTCGGGGTAGATTGTGCTGTCGGTTTCGATATCCAGCACGAAAGGCCGCAGCTTCTGGTCTTTCAAGAACTCCATAACCGCGTCGATGGTGACGACTTGGCCGGCTTGCTCAATCTGCGGCTGCCATTTGCCGATGATCGCCTGTTGCGCCTGCTCGAACTGCTGCGCCGCCTGTTGCGCTTGCTGCGGGTCGATCTGTTGGCCCGACTGTTGCGATTGCGCCGCCATGCCCTTGGCCTTCTCGAACAGCGCCGCCATCTCCGCCTTGGCGCCGGCCCGCAGGCCGTCCAGTTGCCTTTTGGCTTCCGCGGCGGTCGGCAGGTCCATCTGCGCCATGTCGATCAGCGTATCGCGCGGAAACTCGTTCGCCATGATCTCCGCGCCGAGACGCGCCAGATCACGCGCAACCCGCACCAGTTCGGTCTGCTTGTCCCGGACGCGGGCGCTGCCGTTCTGTTGCTTTATCCGCTGGGCGCCGTAGGTCTCGTCCGCCTGCGTCTGGCCGCGCATGATATCGGACAGGCCGACGATCTGATAAACATCGTCAATGACCTGCCGCCGCAGTTCGATCAGTCCGGTAATGGTCTGCGCCACCATTTCCAGCGGCATCCACATGATCGGATCCCCGCCGCCCTGCATCAGCGACTGCATCGCGGGAATCGGGATCAGGATTTGATCGTCGTCAACCATCTTGATCGCGCGCTCGATTGCTTCGCCAACATCGCCGCCGCCGGCATAAAATCCGCGCACTTTGATGGCGCCGGCAAGCACGTGGATGCGCCGCGTCAGGTCGCGGACTTCCTCCAACTGGTCCTTGTAAAGCAGCATGTCCGGCACTGGCACCAGCGTTCGGCGCTGCACGGTTGCATAGGCTGGGCGCGGGCACGGAAAGAAGCCTTCCAGCTTCAGGTGCGGCGGCGCCTCTTCCAGCGTCTCAGGCACGCCTTCGGCGACCCACACAACCTTATTCTCGGCCTCGTGCCACAACTCCCAGACGCCAGCCTTGTCGCCGGTCGCGCCATTGTCGTCGCGCTGCCGCTGGTATTCGACATCATCGGCAACGTCGCTGCCGAACCTCTCTTTAACCTCGTCTTTGGTCAGCCATGCACGCCGCGCCACCCACGGCACTTCCGACCACTTGCGGGCCGGGCCGTGCAGGAAATCCTTGCGGTCTACATGGTCGTAGCAGACCCTGTCGCCGTCTTTGCTGTCGTAGCGCACCCACGCCGCGCCGCGCCCGACAATCGCCAGGTCATCCCGCAGCCCAATCATCGTCTGATCGATATCGGCCATGTCGAAGCTGACAACGCAGGTCCGCTCAAGCAGTTCGCTTGCGGTGCGGTAGAGCGCGCGCCGGTCTTTGAATTTCGGCGTAACAACCGGCACCGGCGGGCGGGCATAGATCGCCGGCCCCATGATCTGGATATTCGACCAGAACAATTGAAAGTCACGGTCGCGAACAGCCGACCGCAGGTCTTTCAGGTCAGCATACGCCTTGTCGATATTATCGGCAGCGTCCTGCCAGTCTTGCAGTGCGGTCTGGCCTTCCTCGATCAGGTCCAGCCAATACTGCGATTTTCCTCGTTCGGGCTGGTCAAGGTCATCGGTCATATCTTGATTCGATCCTTCGCCACCGGGCGGCGCATCATTGCGGGCTGCCAGCCCTGAATGACGGGCTTGTTGTCAATCACGGGCCTGATCGTGCGCCACGCCAGCGCCATATAGCGGAAGGCATCGGCGTAATGGCTTGAAAAGTCGTGCAGCGGGTTGGCCTTGAATACTTTCTTCTCGTCGTCCCATTCGCGCCGGTATTGTTCCAAAGCACTAATGCCGGTCTCGCATCGGGCATGAAACACGCAACGCGGGATCGTGCGCCGCGTGGCGTTGATGCTGTCCAACAGCCCCGCCTGCGGCACCACTTCCGGGTTAAGCCCAAACGACAGCATCGTTTCGATGCGCGTCCTCCCTGTGCCCCATTCTTTCACCTTGGCGTCGTGCGGCACAAAGTCGGTGCCGTGGCGCCAGCCGTTCTCTGCGGCACGTTGCTCGATGATCTCGGCGTAGTGATCCACACCGACGCCGTTGGTGCTGTAGCAGTCCAGCACATAGACCTGACCGCCGACGACCTGAAACCACCAGATGCTTGTATCGTCGCGGACCCCGATATCCCATGCCCGGTGAACGGGCGCGCTGATTGCCTCAAGCGTGGCGTCGATCCGGCCTTCGTTCCGGACCGCCGTCATTTCGCGAGCGTAGAAGGCGCCGAGAATGGCGGCGTTGAAGCTGCAAAGATACTCCTGCTCGAACTGCGCGCGGCCTATGTCCTCGCCATACATAGCGGTATATTCCGCTATGCTTTCTTCGACCTGTTCAGGCGTTAGCGCCCCGGTATCTTCGATGCTGCTGATGGCAGAGAACCAAGCCGGGTTCTTCAACGCCATTTCATACATTGCATGAGCGTGGTTCTTGCCGCGTGGCGTCGTGATGAATGTCGCCCAGCCGTTGTTTTCTTCCAGCATCGGGCGGATGTAGCCCCAGGCGCTCGGGTTCGCCAAAGCAAACTCCGAGAATGTGACGCCAGCGACGCCAGCGCCGACCAGGCTGTTATAGCTATCTGACCCGATTAACTGCCACGTCGAGCCATTCTTGAAACGAATGAACATCTCCTGCTCATTCGTATTTTCCCGCAGTTCGCTCGGGAACGCTTCGTCGATCCTGCGCTTTCCAGTGTGCGGATTGATAGCCGTCCAGATTGCCTTGCGCGCTTGGGTCTGAAGCGGCAGCATGTGCCAGTAGGACGCGGGCCTCTCGAACGCGGCGCACGCGGTCCGGTGCAAGATCAGATCGTCTTTGCCCCACCGCCGGTGGGCAATCATAATCGCCCGCTTGCCACCCCTTTCGAGATAGTCCCAAAGCGGGCGCTGGTAGTCCCTAGGTTGCCAGTTGTGTGGGAGCCGCAGTTCCACTGCTCAATCCGAAAATCGCTGGATCACAACCTTTAATGCCCCGCCGTCCTTGCCAGCCAATTCAACCCCTTGAACCGGCCTGCCATACCCACGATCCAGAATCGCATTAGCGGCGCTGACCCGCGCTGCCTCCGCCTCGCCGTTGACGGCAATGTCGATCAGCACTTGCAGCGCCCTCGGCGCGTGGCCCTTTGCCATCTCCATCAGGTCACGCTTGGCCTGCGATACTTTTCCCGGCTTCCTGCCGGCGCCAGGACGCGCGCCGCCGACCTTAGCCATGCCGGCTGCGCTGAATGTATTTCAGGCCCATTTCATCACCTCGCCAGTCTGAGTGGCTTGCTTTCGAACGGAAACGCCCCGGCGGATTTCTCTGCCGGGGCGCATGTCTGCTCTCGCATTATAGCTACGGTAGGCCGGGTTTTGTGTCAAGCGTTTCACTTCCGCGCCTTTCTCTCGGTCACATCGGCCAATGCCAGCAGGGCCTCGAGCGTGAACAGCCCGTGCTTGGTCGGCGCGCGATCCTGCCAGATCGGGCGGCCGGTGTTGCGCTCGGCGTCGCAGATTGCGGTCCGCTGCTCTGCCGACAGATGCCCGAGATAGCCGCGCCAACGCATCCATGCGGCGACAGCATCGCTGTCGCGCTGAGCGGCGGTGCGAATGTCGATGGTGTGGCCCGTATCGGCCTGCATGGCATCGGGGACCATCGCGAGGGACGCGCCCTTCGGATCGCCGGTCTGGCCGATGTAGCGGGCGCGATAGGTCCGCTCGGCGGCGCAGAAGCCCTGCCAGACTGACCAGAGCCGCGCTACGGCTTCATGGCTTGGCAGCTCGCGCAGCATGACCATGCCGATCGGACTGCCCGCCTCTGGCCCCGCGAGTGCCTTGCGCGCCCAATCGCCCGCCGCGAGTCCGAAGCGTCGGCAGCGGTCCTCGAGGACCGTGCGGCTCAAGTCCTCGGCCGGCTTGGCGTAGCGGCCGCCGCTGCGGTGCGGCTTGGCCGGGGTTTTCACGTCGAGGTCGGGGATTCCCATGGGTCGCTCCTTCTGCTGCCGTCGCCGGTCACCCTTGCCCATTGCGGCCTCGCTTCTTCTGGTGGTGGGGCCGCGACCGGACGTGCAGGCCGCAGCGGGACTTGCCCTCGCCGACCGAACAGCCGCAGACCTCGCATGTCGGGCGGCGTGGCGGCATCTGGGCGATTGGCTCGATCCACGGCTCACAGGGCAGCGAGACGTGGCGGGCGTGCGCCTCGCCGTTGGGGCTGGCGGTGTTGGTTGCGTCGTAGAGGCGGCGGGGGATCATTCGGCGGCTCCAGTTGTAGACGCTGCTGATGTTCGGATAGCCTTTCATGCGGTCACGTCGAAATAGGCTTCGATGAACGCCGCCGCTTGTTGCGCGACGATAGCGTTACCGTAGCCGCGCAGTCGTCCCACACGGTTGGCAGCCCCATGAGCCAGCGGGAATGTGCCGGGTTCAACTGGCCGCCAGAAGCCATCCCGGCATCCAAGCCAGTCAGCATCTCGCCAGAAGCCGTGAGTCTGGCCGGGCCGGCGATCGCCGCCGCTTGCGCCAAGTCCTGAACACACCCCTTGCGCTCTATCTCGGCCATCGCGCCTTGCAGCGTCCGCACGTTCTTCTCCCCGTCCGCTTGTCGTGTCGTCGGCCACCCCGCCAGCCAAACCGCCCTGCCCAGAAGCGCGTTGACCGGCACCGTCCCCTCCGATGCCCCGTCCTTGTGATCCCGCGTCGTCGGCGTCGGCCATCCGGCAAGCATCACCAGATCGTTGAGGTTCGCCATGCCATGCCCCTGCGCTTTCTTCGCCGCGATATATTCCGGCGTGTGGGCCGGGAAGTGATCCCGCGCCTGCGGCGTCGGCCACCCCGCCAGCCACACCGTCTTGCGGCTGCTGTCGTTGTTCCCCGCCGCGTTGTTGCCGTTCTGTGCTGGTGTTCCCGCCATTGGCGTCGGCCACCCAGTAAAGCCGTTGCCGGATGTGCGGTGCGCCGATCCCCGCAGCAGGGAAAGGCACCGCCCCGCAGGCGTAACCCACGACTTCCAAGTCAGTCGATACAAGGTCGAGCCATCCAAGCCCGTCCTTGCTTGCAACCTGCTCGCCAAAGACGCACTCAGGGCGGCAGACGCTGATGAGGTGGTGAAACGCGGGCCAAAGGTGCCGCTCGTCAGCAGTCCCTTTTCCTTTGCCTGCCGCGCTGAAAGGCTGGCAAGGGCATGATCCAGTCCAAACCGGATAATCGTCGGGGATACCGGCAAGGCGCAAGGCGTAGGCCCAGACCCCGATCCCGGCGAAGAAATGGCACTGTCGAAACCCGGAAAGGTCATCTGCGTGGACATCCTCGATGCTCCTCGTGTCAATTTCGCCTTCCGGGATCGCGCCGGCCTTCATCAGTTCAGCAAGCCAGGCAGCCGCGAACGGGTCGATCTCGTTGTAATAAACGCTCACGCCCATCCCTCCGCTTCGCCGTCCGTCATCGCCACCAGGATCGCCGCGACTGCCCCGCCGCTGGTTGCTTCGTCGGCCAGCTCGGCCAGCGTCGCCCCGCCGGCCAGCGCGCGGGAAATCAGCGCGCAGGCGTCGATCAGCGCCGTCTGCATGTCGGTGCCGGTTTTCTGGCCATCCGCATAGGCAACCTCGGACAGGCCGTGGTCCGACCCGCCGAACCCGACGATCACGTAGAACTTGCGGTCCTGCCATGTGACGCGCTGGGTGATGCTGGGGAAGCGGGTCATGTGCGTCATGCTTCGCCCCAGTATTCGAGCGTCTTGCGCCCATGTTCGGCCAGTCCCGGAATTGTCAGCCAGCGGCGGGCGGTGGGCAGGATCGTGTCTTCAAGCAGGGCCAGTTCGGACCGGCTCAGCGCCATCTTGTCGCCCGTCCCGGTTTTGGCGGCGCGCTGTTCGCAGAGTTCGCGAATGCGGGCTGGCGATGGCCGGAACCGTCCGTCCCGAATGTGACGCTGGCAGGCGGCGTCGATCTGCGCGGCGCTGAATCCGTCGAGCGCCTCGATCCAATCCACCATTGCGGCGTCGAGAATATTCCGGTCATCGTCCGGCAGATAGTAATGGGACAACAACACCCTGATCCGGCCCGCAATCCATTCCGCGCTTGCTTCGGTAAATGTCTGCAATTCGCTTCGCATCGCTGACGGCATTTGATTGCGCCTTTCTCGGGTTTCTCTCAATTGACGATCTGATCCAGTTTCGCCATGTGGCCTGCCAGTCGAGTTTGGAAGCTTCCCGGCCTGCCTTTGCGATCCAGTAATCGCGGAACCTGTCGGCCTCGGCGCGGACGGCATCCGGGTCCATGCCCTGCTCGACGGCCCACTCGCCCCAATCCCTCGGCAGCAGCCAGTCGTCTCGAAGCCTGCTGCCGCGTTTTTTCTTGGAAGACACGCTAGTGTCTTCTTCTTTCTTCTCTCTTCTATTCTCTTCTATTCTAGGGATAGCACCTGCTATGGTTGGTTCGTTTGTTTTCAACGGGTTGTCTGGCGGTTCGTTGGTGGTTCGTTGGTGGTTCGCACTCAGTTCAGGGGTCGAAATGGTCACGAACTGGTCACGAACTGGTCGCGAACCGTGACGAACGGCCGAACCTTTCACGCCCGCCTCGACCTTTTTCTGCCTCTCATCGGCCCGCTTTTCGACATCGTTGCGCGCGCGATCGTTCCAGATTTTGCCGCCTTCGACGTAGACCTTGCCGGCCTCTATCAGGGCCGTGACCAGCGTTCTGGCCTTCCTGGTCGAGCATCGAAACATGCCCGCTAGAACGCGGTCGACATAGGGAACAGGGGCGTCGTGCTTATTGATCGCATTGACGATGCGCAGATATGCAGCCTCCTCTTCCAGGCTTAAATCAGACGTGCCGAAATCCCATGCGGCCGGGTCCATTTTATAGAAACTGCTCATTGCGTTCTCACGCTTCTGAATTGCGGCAACTCGACAAACTGCTGGCAAACCGAATCGAGTATCGCCGAATCCGCCTCCGGCAATTCGCGGCGAATGCTCCACATGATCGTGGTGTGATCCCGCCCGCCGAACGCAGTGCCGAGTTGCGTCAAGCTGGCGGCGGTCAATTCCCGCGCCGCCTTGATTGCGACGGCCCGTGGAATGAAGATCGGGCGATAGCGGCAGGGGCCGATCATCTCCGCGACGCTGATCCCGTAGCGCGCTGCGACGGCGGCTTGCACCTGACGGATGGTGGTCATTCTCCAGCCCGCCATGTCGCGAGATTCCGGGACACACCGCTGCGACTCATGCCGAGTTCCCGCGCGATCTGCGCGCCGGTGAGGCCCTTCTTGGCCAGCGCCCAGACCTCATCCCGCAGCGACGGACCGCCGCTACCGCCCAGCGCGACCCCGCGCGCGGCGGCATCGCGCCAAACCGTCCGCAGGGATACCCCGAGCGCCGCGGCAATGTCCCGGCCCAGCACGCCGGATCGCGCCAGCGCGGCCACCTTGTCCCGGCGCGCGTCGGCAACGGCCCGTTTCGGCGGCGCAGGCTTCGGTGTGCGCGGCGGCGGCGGCTTGACCGCAGGCGGCGGGGCAACAGGCGCAGCGGGCGGCGGCGGCGCGAGTGTGATCGGCGGCGCTACGCCAAACGGCACCGGATCGACCCCGGCCATGCGGCGCGTCCAATGCCCGCAGTCGCGCGCGCTGTCTCTGCCATAAGTCAGCGCCAGCAGCTTGCGGCACTCGCCGGGTCCGGTTTTTGTCGGCCCCCAGAAATGCTTGCAGGACGCGCAGACGCGGGTGAGCATGAACGGCGGCGGGCGGTGCCTCTTGAGGATCGGATAGCCGGTGGTGGCGCTGATGCTCATGCCGACACGCCGAGCGCAGCCAGGGCCTCGGCCTTGGTATATCTCTCCTTCATGAGCGTCCGATATTCGTCGAGCAGCCCGGCGGCGTCGAGTGCGCGGATGTGCTTGTGGCGCATATCGACGGCCGGGTCGGCGTGGAGCGCACGCATCCGCTCGGCGTGGGCCTTGGCGAAGTCCGGGTCGGCGTGGAGCCCCCGCATCCGCTGCCGCGACCGCTCGGCATGGGCCTTATCCTTCCTGCCCTCCCGGAAAGCCAACCCGGTCCGCTTTGCATAAAGCGATGCAGAACATCTGGACCTTCCCCGCGCTCGTGCCGCCTCGGCCTGCGACATCCCGGCGGCGGCGCACTCTTCCCAAGTCATCGTCATTTCGTCACCTCCACGATGATCGCGCCGCCCTTCACGACTGCGGCAAAACTGTCCGGAAACCGGACGCGGAACCCGTTGTCGTCGCAGCCCATGGCGTCGGCGATGCCGTCAATCGCGGCCTTGCAACGCCCGTGCATGTTCTGGCAATCGCGCCGGGCGCGGTCCGGCGGGTGATAGATGACAGTCAGGATCGCAGTCGGATCGGCCGCAACGCCCGCCTCCTTGGCCAGCCAGAACGCCTGCTGCCTATAGGTCTTGGTCGCCCTGATCTTCGGCCATCTGCTGCCCTTGGCGTGGGGCTGTAGCGCGGCCGGCGGCCAGGGGAGCACGATCCGGGTCATCGTCACATGCCAAGCGCGCTGCAATACATGTCCAGCACCGCCTGAGCCTCGGCGCGCTCGCTCCGGGGTTGCTTCCGCAGTGCGATGACCTTTCGCAGCGCCTTGGTGTCGTAGCCGAGGCTCTTGGCCTCGGCCATGACTTCCCTCTGGTCCTCGGCCAGATCGGCCTTCTCGGCCGCCAGCCGCTCGAACCGCTCGATGAACTGGCGCAACTCGTCTGCGGCAACGCCATAGACGTGATCCGCGACGGCCCGGTCGGCGTCGGTGTTCTTCATCGGTGCGTTCATTCTGCGTCCCGCCGCAACCCGAATGTCTGTGAGGCATCAGCCAGCAGCCCGTCCGGCAGTGGCACGAGTTGGTCGCGCAGGTTGTTAAATGTCGCAGCGGTTATTCTCCGTCCGGAAACGACCAGAGCGTAGGCCGTCTTGTCCGATTTTTTGAAAGGATCAGGGTTGGTTACCATGACGCGATCCCCCCCCCCGAAGGGCCTCACGGGCGGCCATCAATCCAAGCGATTTCATTTCCTGTTCCCCTTCCGGGCGCCTGCCCGTTCCAGTTCCGCCAGCCGACGCGCGATTGCCTCGGCCTCGAGCGATGTCAGCGGCGGGCCGAAGACCGGATCGCCGGATTGCCAGTGGCCGCGCATCTGGCGCAGCTGGCCCGCGTCTGTCTCGCGCACGATCTTGTCGAGCCGAGAGGATGCGGGGAAATCGTTCGCGCCGCCCGGTGTGCCGCGAGGGAGGGCGCGGGTTGCGGACGGCGCTGACAGCGGTGCGCGACCGCTGTTTGGGGTGTGGCGGGTCATGCGGCGTTCCTCGCCAGGAGGTGGAGGTTGTCGCTCGCCCAGTAGACCATGCCGTGCCGGCCGTGGTTGGCGTGGCGGTGGTTCTCGCAATGGCTCAGGACGTCGATGTCATTTCCGAAGAGCCCGGCGGGGCAGGACGCCGGGCATCCGTGCTGAATATCGCGCGGATCGGGCTCGTCTTGCGGATGAAGGAACATCAGCCAGACCGGCAATTCGGTCCGCGCCGAGACTTCAAGGTATTGCCCGTAATGGTGCAGGTCGATTCCCGTCACCCAGCGATGCGTGATCCGGTGCCATGTGAAGCAGGTCTTGCGCTTGACCTCGAACCAGATCGCCGCGCCGGAACGGAATGCCAGCAAGTCCGGCAGAACCAGATCGCCGGATGCGGAGAACAGTTGCGGTCCCTTGAAGTCGCCGCCTTCTTTCTCGTAGGCCGGGAACACCATGTGCCCCCGCGCTTGCAGCCATTGCGAAACGGTTTGCTCACCCTCTTGCCCGAACGCCAGCGCGGCCTCGAATTTACCCATGGCGCACCACCAGGCCGAAGCCAGCAAAGGCGCCCTCGAAAGTATCGGCATCCGGGCCGCAATAGATGACCGCCTGCCCCTGCAATGGCGCGCCCGACGGGTTCCCTTCCGGGTCCAGAAACTTGATCCGCGACTTTGGGAAGCAGATCGCGCTGCACTCCGCGGCGACGGTCTGAAACCACGCGGTTTCAGTGGCGTTGTTCACCAGCATGATGCCGGTCGATCCGCGCCGGATTTCAGCCGCGAACCGATCGGCAAACTGCCCCATCAGCGGCTGCGCATAGGGCGGGTTGATCCATATCGAGCCGACAGGCCATTCCTGCGCCAGCCCGTCATCTTCGGCGGTGAATATCCGGGCCGCGCGAACTGTCCGGTTGGCAATCTCGGATGATGCCGGGTCCAGATCAAAGCCGCCAAGAACAACCCGCGCCGCGTCGATGATTGGCGCGGGGGTATACCATTCGTTGTTGCCGGAATTGTTGGAGACGTGCGCCTTTTTGACGGCCTCGCGCGCGGCTTCCTTGATCTCGGGCGCCGCGATGATTTCGGCCTGTGATGCCTCGGGAAGATCGGCGACTTGCGCGGCGAGCGATGCGCTGATCCGCCCATCATCGAGCGCGCGAATGATCTCGGGCGGCGCTTCTTCATGGACATGCTTTGCCCTGCGAACGTTCCGCTCCGATACGTTCAGCATGCGAGCAGCATCGGCCTGCGAGACGGGCGGCGGAGCGGCTGCGGCCAATTCCGATAGCGGCAAAGTCGGCCAATTGGCCGGGTTACTTGGCCGGTGCGCCGACATGTTCGCCACCCGTGCCGCAATGCTGGCCCGCTGGCTGTCATTCAGATGCCGGCGCGTCAGGTTCAGCGAGATTACGAACGCCAGCGGATCGTCACCGTCACCGGCTGCGCTGCCAAACTCACGGCGCGGATACTCGATCCCGAGATCGCGGGCGCACTGGTAGCGGTTGCGGCCGTCGAGGATTGCGCCATCGAGAAACACAATCGGTTCACGCACCCCGTTGGCGCGGATATCTTCGCGCAGGCCGGCCAAGGCGTCACCCGACAGCCAGGGGAACAGGTTGGCATATTCGTGCCATGCGACCGGCTGTTGCGGGGTGTGCTCAAAGCGGACGTTCATTCCCGGCCCCCTAATTTTCTGCGGAAAATTTTCCGATCCGGCGCGCGACCACTGCTTCTCATTTCGGGGCTTTCCACGCAAACGGCTCCATCGGGCAGTCGATGCCGTTGACGTCGCAGAGATAGCGCAGCGGGGCATACCAGCTGGCGGGGAACATCCCCGTCACGCGGGCCTTTTCGATGGACGCCGGCTTGACGCCGAGGGCTTCGCAAAGCCGCTGCGTCCCCAGCGCGTCCGTGATCCTGATGACTTCGTGTTTCATGGCGCCACCATGCCCGCGAAAAAAAGTCAGGTCAAGATGATTTTTCCTGTTGATACGGGAAGATTTTTCCTTCAGAGTGGCGGTAAGAACAGGAGAAACCCGATGACCCACGACGAAGCGCACGACTTCTACATCGCCCAGATCGACCAGCCCCACGGCACGCGGTTCGCCGCGACCGTCGGGCGGTTTCAAGAAGGATTCCTTGCCGACAAGGTGACGCGCGACGTTGACGAGGCGTTCCGGCGCGCGGTCGAAGTCAGCGCCAAGTTCGTCGGCCTGTTTCAGCAGATCGCGGCATAGGTGGAAGCAAGAACAGGAGAAACCCGATGACCGCCCCCCGCATCAATGACGACTGCACAGATGACATCTTTGCTGAGTTCGAACCGCTGAAGCCGACAAGCGCGTCGATGCGTTACTTCCCCGATCTGATCCAGGGCAGCGAAGAATGGCTTGCCGCGCGTCAGGGCCTGCTCACCGCCAGCGAGATGAAGCACATCCTGACGCCGACGCTGAAGCCGGCGAACAACGACAAGACGCGGGCGCATGTCTACGAGCTGCTGGCGCAGAGGATCACGCGCTACGTCGAGCCGACCTACATCGGCGACGACATGCTGCGCGGGCAGGTTGACGAGGTCGAAGCGCGCATACTCTACAGCCAGCACATCGCGCCGGTTCAGGAGATGGGTTTCATCACCAATGACCGATGGGGTTTCACCATCGGATATTCGCCTGATGGACTGGTCGGGGATGACGGCCTGATCGAGTGCAAGTCGCGCCGCCAGAAATTTCAGGCGCAGACCATCGTCGAGAACGTCACGTCAGGAACGATCCCGAGCGAATACATGCTGCAATGCCAGACCGGGCTTCTTGTTGCCGAGCGCGCGTGGTGCGACCTGATCAGTTATTGCGGCGGAATGCCGATGGCTGTGATCCGGGTGTTTCCCGATGCGGAAATCCAGGGCGCCATTATCGAGGCCGCAGAAGCGTTCGAGGCGACAATCGCCGAAAAGCTGGCGCAATACGGCGCGGCGGTCAATTCCGACGCGCGGCTGATCCCGACAGAGCGGAAGATCGAACAGGAGATGTTCACATGAACGATATGATTCCAGCGATCCAGCCAAAGAGCGATCAGATCAACGCCGACGACCTGATCGGGCGCGAAATGGATATCACCGTGACCGGCGTCCAGATCGACAGCGGGCAGGACCAGCCGGTGTCCATTTCATTCGCGGAAAGCGACAAGGTTTACCGGCCCTGCAAAAGCATGTCCCGCGTTCTCGTGGCCGTGTGGGGGCCGGACGCGAAGGCCTATGTCGGAAAGTCGATGACACTGTATCGCGACCCGGACGTGAAGTGGGGCGGGATGGCGGTCGGTGGCATCCGCATCCGCGCCATGAGCGACATGGAGGGCGGCAAGCCGGTCGTAATGGCGCTGACTGCCACAAAGGGCGCAAGGAAGCCTTATACTGTGAAGCCGATGATCGCTCAGTCCAACCCGATTTGGGCCGCCGCCCGCGCAGCTGCGCGCAATGGCACCGAGAGTTTCCGCGAATGGTTCCGCGCCAACCCCGGCAAGCGGGATGCGACGAAGCCGATACTGGATGAGCTGAAGGCGTTGGCGGCGGATGCTGATGCTGCCGTCTCAGACGATCCGTTTGGCCTGCCGCCGATCGACCCCGCCCCGACCGAGGCTGAAATTGCCGCGGCGATGGAGGAAGCGCGGCGTGAGGTGGAAGAGCGCGATGGAGGTGCGGCATGACCCGCCTTGGCATCGACCCGCCCGCAACCCGCCTCTGCTACTTGGTCGAAATGCGCACCGGGATGACGGTCGCTGAAACGCTCGCCGATGCCGGTGAAATCGCCAAAGCGGAGGCCGATCGGTATTTTCGCATCGGCTACAAGACGGTCATGGTGCAGGTCTGGGACATCCAGGCAGACATGCCGCCGGTCGATGTAACGGATGAAGCCATCGCCGCATTTGAGCGCGACTGCGAAGAAGCCGAACAGGCCGGGCGGGACCGGGACGAGCTCCACGCCGATCTGCGCCGGTATCTGTGATTGCCTGCGGCGTCACCTGCTCGACGCCGACAACTCCCCGGCGCTGCCACGCCGGGGCCTTTCTCTCCAGGATCTGAAGCCATGAGCAAACGACAAATGGGACGCCTTGCAATGCGGGTCGAAGGTGACTGGTGGGTCGCATATTACGCCCTGCCGAACACCATGGACGGTGCCTTGAAGCTTGGCAGCATCCGCATGGGTATCGTGATCGACTGGCAGCGCAAGGAGCTGTTCATGTCGATGATGAAGGACGCCGTTTCCGAGATCATCAAGGGCAGTTTCGGAGCTGATGTGGAATGGCCGGAAGCCCGACCTGCACCCGAACATGAACGCAGCGGGAGGTCGTGATGACCGCCACGGTCCACACCTTCCCGCGCCCCGCCGATCCGCCCGGCCTGATCGAAGCCCGCGCCGCTTTCCGCTCGCCGGACCACATGCCGCTCGACGTGCTCGACACGGCAGCAGCGGTGCTGCGGCACTCGCCCCATGCCGATGACCGGCTGATCGCCCGCGCATGGGGCAACCGGCTGGCCGAGCAGATGCTGCGGGACCGCGCTATCGCCGAGTTGCTGGACGAGCTGCGCCCGGAAGGCGCGATGCGTCCGGGCTGGTGGATTGCACCGGCGGCGGCATGCGGGCTGGTGCTGTTCATCGCCGGCGCGGCGATGGTCGTCTGGCGGCTGGCCGAGGCGATGATTCATTATGGGATGATGTGACCATGCCCGACTTCTACACCCATTCCAGCGGCCTGACCGCCAGCCGGGAGCAGATACTGGCGCGGCACCGCCTGATTGTCAGCCGCTATCTCGCCGACCGCGAATTGGCCGACTACCGCGAACCGCTGCCGGTGACGGTGAATCTGGTGGAGCGGCACGATGCGTAGCCGCCCCGCCTATCTCGTCCTGATCTGCGACGGCGAGCATATCGCCTGCGCCACCCGCGACGAGGTGCTGGATGCGCTGGACGACTGGCCCGACGCCGAAGTCATCGCCTGCGGCCCGAATATCGCCGGCACCTTCTGCGCGGAGCATGCCGCGCGTGACGACCATGCCCGCGCCGACGCAGATGCCGAGGCGCAGATGCGAGCGACGGCCCGGCATCAACACTGTTCACCCTGAACCAAGGAGAGACGACATGGACCACCCGCTTACCGATTTCATGGCCGACCCGGAACGCCGCGCCCGGCTTGTCGCCGCCGCTGACCGCGCAATGGAAGAGAAGATCGCTGAGAACTTCAAGTGGGCGCTCCCCGATGTGGTCGGGGACGAATGCACCAAGTTCATCAAGGAACACATCGCGCCAGAAGTTGCGAAGCATCTGCTGCAACAGCGGTCCGTAATTCTCTCCGCCGCGATCGCTGCCGCTGATGAGATCGGCGAAAAGCTGGCGAAATCCTTGGTCGATAAGGCTGCGGAGAACCTCGCAAAATCGTGGGACCTCAAGAAGATTGTGGACGGGCTGTTTTCCTAAGCCCGCCCCCCCAACCCAAGGAGAGACGACATGAGCGTTACAGTTGGACTGCACAACCCGATCAGCGCGACCGCCCCGAATTTTTTCGCGGCTACAGACGACCGACCCGCGTTCACCAGCATTTCGATCCGCACCAACACAGGTGCCGTGCTGCCGGTCTACGGCGACAACATGCGTATCCGCGCGATGGCTGATGCCATCAACAACCCGGCGCCCGACCTACTGGCCGCGCTCGACCCGCGCCTTGAGGACGTGTCTCAGAACGAGCCGGGCCGCTTCGTCTATCGTGAATGCGAGATCGACCCGCATCCGCGCGGCGGTTTCGACTGGAATCTGCCCGGCGGCGACTGCGGCAGCGCGCCGACGCTCATCGCCGCGCTGGACGACATTGATGAATGCCTGCTGGACGAACAGCGCGAGGCCGCGCAGCACCACGCCGACATGCAGGAGATGGCCGACGACGACCGCGCGCACGCAATGCGGGAACGCCGGGCTGAACTGACCGCGTAGGAGGACGAGAGATGATTTTCACCGACGACGACATGAAGGAAGCGGAAAGCCACCCCATTCTCGGGCCTGAATACTTCGCATCTCGCCGCTTCATGGAACGCTTTATGGCAGGGTGGGAGAACGAACATCTTCAACCACTTGCGGACACAATCACGTCCACGGTTTCCGAAATGATCCGGGAGAAGGTTTGGGATGATTTCCGCGATTGGCTGTTGATCGACACAGAGACAAACGCACACGGCGCGATGCGCGACATGGTGCGCCGTTCCGTTCAAGCCCTTCTTTCGGGTGAGGAATGGGCACTGAAACTTTACCCGCTGGCATCCGACTATCAGACGGAAAAGGTGCGTGCTGAAATCGCCAAACTCATCCCGGATGAGATTGCCAAGGCGCGGATCGCTGATCTCGAAAAGGAACTGGCCGACATGCGCCAGAGGCTTGATTGGGCGAACCGATAACCCCTCCCCCGCCGTCCGCAAGCGCATGAAGCGGACGGCAGGCCCCGGCGGTGCCTCCCTGCTGCCGGCGCCACTAAACAGAAAGGAATGGACATGATTGACCCTACTATGCCATCAGGCACCCACGAGGCTCTGTGGCAGATGTTCTGCTCTGGCCCGGTTTGGGACGGCGATCTCGTCTGCAAGACGTCCAGAACATGGTTGGTCAACAACGGTCTGGCGTTTCGGGCGGCAGGGTTCAATTCGCTCACATCGAACGGCGTCGATATGGCCGTATCGCTGGAAATGGACCGGAGAAAAGAGCGCGAAGGTGCGCACAATTGAGGCCATCCATGACTGACGAACTCTGGACCGCCTTCAACCGCCGCCAATCCCGCGCCCGGCTCTGGCTCAACATCGACCGGATCAGCACGATCATCGGCAAGGGCGTGATACTGTTCGCCGCTGGCATGGCCGCTGGCTGGCTGTGGGGGGCGTGGTGATGGCTTACGACGCCGGACTGCTGAACGACTACGGCGGCGGCAATGTTGAGTGGTGGCAGGATTATATCCGCACCGAACTTGACAGGTCACACGACTACTACGCCGCCGAACTCGCCAACCTCCGCGCCACGAACATGGAACTCGTCGCGCAGGTGGCCGATGCAAACGCGCGGGAGACGAGGCTGCGGGAGGCTACCAATCAATGTCGGTTGGCTTTCGCAGGGATGGTGTCGGTTCAATCTGCGATTAACAAATTGGATAGCCTAGGAGACCCGACATGACCGAAGCAGAGCAAGCCGCATTCGCCGCCGGGCTGGAGGCTGCGGCGAACGGCTGGAACGAACTCGTCACCGACGCCATCACAGAAGCCGAGAAGGCTATGCTTAAGTTTCCGCAGCCGAATTACGTCATCAGTAAGCTGGCCGAAGAAGCAGGAGAAACCGTAAAGGCTGCCATCCATTGCGCCGAAGGGCGTGAGACATTCGAGAACCTGCGTGGGGAGATGAAGCAGACCATAGCCATGCTTTACCGCCTGTGGGTGGAGGGGGATCAGGTTCATGGGCTGTCGCCAATCGCCGCCGCCATCAAGGAGCCGAAAGAATGACCGCCACCGAACGCGCCCTGGCCGAGCATGTCGCCAGTTTCGTGCGCCCCGACGATCCCGGCACCGACGATCTGGAATGGTCCGACCTCGGGCGTGATCCGCGCTATCTGCCCGGCTGGTGGATACTGCCCGGCGCGATCATCGGGCTGGTGGCCTGGGGCGCTATCATCTGGGGACTGCTGGAAATGGGGAGAGGGGTATGAGCGCGCCGGAATTTGACATGGGGAAAGAACTCTTCGGCGTCCGTGAGTTTGAAAGCGCCCGGTGGGTTCCAGAGGAAGAATATTGGAGCGCGGTAAATTGCTTGGCGGTGTGCAACAGAGAGATCGACAGGCTCCGCGCCGATCTGGCCCCCTCGCCCGAGACGCTGGCGAAGGTGGATGCCGGAGCAGTCGAAGCCTTGGCCAATTATCAGCAGGCCGACATGGACGGCACCATGGTGCTGGTATCGCGCCAAGCCATCGAAGAATGTCTGCCGGCTCTCCGCGCCGCCCTCGCCGCGTTGGAGCCGGGGGATGGCTGAACCGGCACGCCTTGACCGCCCGCTATCCAAGCCCGCCGATTTGCGCCGGGCCGTGTCGGAATGGGCCGGGCTGGGCTTTGTCGTGAAGATAGCGCCGGACGGAGCAATCACGGTAGAACCGCCAGGAGAGCGCCAGCCAGACGCTGCGCTGATCGACTGGAGCCGGAAGTGACCAAGCGCGGGCTGCCGAAATATGTCTATCGAAAGGGCCGCAAAGGCTACCTTTATTTCACGCGCGGCAACATCAGCGCCCGCATGAACTCCGAGCCGGGAACCGCTGAATTTGCTGTAGAATACGCCAAGCACATGCAGGGCCGCGTGGTGCCGACGACCCGCACGATTGCCAAGTTGGCCGAGCATTACCGGCGGTCTGACAAGTGGGCCGAACTGGCGTTCAACACCCGGAAATCTTACGAGAGACACTTGGCATATCTGGTTGAAGCCGCGGGGAAAACCGACCCGGCCAGTCTGCGCCCCGTCCATGTCAACCAAATGCGGGACTCGCTGCGGGACAAGCCGACCGACGCCAACCGAAAGCTAGGCACGCTATCGGCGCTGCTGCAATATGGCATCAGCATCGGCTGGCTGGACCGCAACCCGGCGCACGGCGTGGCACGGCTGAACCCCGCTGGCCGCGTCAGAGGCCCTTGGCCCGGCGAGATGATCGAGGCATTCCGCGCGACCGCGACGGGCCGAACGCTGCTGTTGTTTGAATTGTTGATCGGCACCGGGCAACGGATCGGTGACGTGCTGGCGCTGCGCTGGTCCGATCTGGACGGCGACGGGTTCAGCATCCGGCAGGGGAAGACCAAGGCGGAGATATACGTGCCGTTGACCGCCCGCTTGCGCGATGTTCTCGCCGCCGAAGCCAAGCGGAGCCTGTTCATCGTATGCCAGGATAATGGGCTGCGCGTGTCCTACCAGCTTGCTTGGAAGGACATGATGGCTGTCAGGGTTCTGATCGGCGCTGTGGACTACGATATTCACGCGCTGCGGCACTCGGCAGCGTCAGAAATCGCCACCCTGCCCGGCATGACCGCCGATCACGTCCGCGCCATCACAGGGCACTCAAGCAGCGCCATGGTGAAGCTATACGCTGGCAAGGCCATGCAGAAAGCCCGCGCCACTGAGGCGCAGAAGGAGAGAAAATGAACGACGAAACTCACTACCAGATGCGGTTGGAGGCAGCCCTCTTCGGGACAGCTTCCGCTGCGACACCTAGAGAAATTGAAGCCATTGCGCGGCAAGCGGAGGAACTGAGAAGCGCGCATGATGCGATGTCGGCTGCGATAGATTCTGCCGGGCGTGAAGCACTGCCGACGCTGCGGTAGCGGAACAGAACAAGCCCGGAACGTGAATCTTGAAACAGCCCGCGCGTTCGGGCGATACGAGAGAAGCCCCAGGCCTTGAACCCGCCGAAGACAAGCCTTGAGGCTTGCTATCTCGAAAGCAAAGCCTGCGATGGTGCTGTAGGACGTGCCGTCGAAGACCGCGCGGTTGTGGACGAAATCCATTGCATAATCGGCGCCAGCGGGCACCCATGCGAGGGGGTTTGCCTGCATATACGACAGGCCGATGCCGAGACCGAGTTTCATTTTAGAACCCTTCCGATTGCCGCGATGCCGAACAGGCTGAGTATGATCGAGCCTTGATATTCATTCATCGGCGCTGGCAGCGCGTGGACCGTCCAGCCGGTCATCGGGAATGCCGAGACAAACGCGACCAGCAGGAAGTGCGCCGATGCAGCGAAGCCCGCGACGAATGCCACAAGCCGGATTTCCCAGAAGCCCGACGACCGCGCCCGTTCGGCGCTGATGCCTTCCAGCCGGGCGATTTCGCGCTCAACCGCTAGCTTTTCGCTATCGGTTTGCGCGTTCAGCCGGGCTTGGTAGGCCAGCCGCAGTTGTTCGGCCAGTCCGCCGCCGAAGATGCTGGTCAGCAGGCGGATCATTTCAGCGTTTCCGCATTTGCCCGCATCGTATATGGCCGCGATGCCCCCGCCCGTTGTTGCGCCACGATCAGCGCCGCCAGTGCGCCAGCGCCCCGCAGGAGGCCCGTAGCGGTATCCGGGCTGCATCCGGTTACAAGAGACAGCAACTCAGCCACAGGCCCCACCGTGTCGGCCTGTGACAGCGCCACGGCGATATCCAGCAGGACCAGCACGGCAGGCATGACGCCGAACCAGAAGCTGCGGGTCACTCCGATGAAGATCGGTTTCATTTGCGCAGTCCTTTCAGGAATGCCGCCACAGCCGCGATCAGTTTCGCGGGCCAATTCTCCGGTGCGGGGGCCGGGGCGGCGGGATAGTCCGGCGCGGGGACGCTATCCCGCATCAGCGCCGCCTCGAATTGCCGCGCGGTCTCCGCAATCTTTTCCGCCGCGTCCAAGCCGTTGACGATCCGCCGCGCGCCGACGAAATCGCCCGGCAGATAGTCGGAGAGCTTCTTGCCGGTGAACGTCCCGCTTTTCATGCCGCCGACGAGAACCCGCGCCGCCACGCCGGGGTCCAGCGCCAGCGTCGGATCCTTGACCAGATCGACGCCCGCCAGCGCAGAGGCCGCCGCATAGTTGCGCTTGTGGGTCAACTGCACATAGCCGCGCCCGAACCAGCCGTCGCGCCAGTAGGGCGTTTTGACGCCCTTCAGCTTCCCCGCCTTGAACGCCCGGTCCAGCGTTGCAATGACCTGAGCGTCGCTCGGCGTCTTGTTCCGACTCCACGGGAACACCGTTTCCTTGACCGGCTGCATCCCGCCGCCGGTCTCATGGTGCGCCGTCGCCAGCACATAGGCCCGCCACGATACCGGCAGACCTTGCGTTGCGGCAAGGATCGCTTCGACGCCATCCACCTGCGATTGCGTCATTTTCCCGCCGAATATCGGTCGGATTGCGCTGTAGAAAGCCGCGTTCATTGCCGCCCCGCCATATCCTTGAGCTGTGCCTTGATCTCGGTGATTCCGCGCTGGATGTTCGACAGGTCGGCCGTCTGCCCGGCCATCATGCTTTCCAGCGTCCGCAGGCGCACCTCTCGGTCCTGCTGTGACTGCTCGACCTTATCGAGCCGCCGCGCCTGGTTGGACTGCTCCGCCACCACCGACGCATAGGCAAATACCCCGGCGATCAGCATCATGAGTGCGCTCAGAATGTGCCCGAGGCTGATTTTGTTATCGAACTGCAATCCGCTCATTTACCCGACCCATCCCATGACAGCGGTCTCCGATCTGTCGGAC
>Ga0172380_10001634_pt1 | contig 38165 bp, 39 predicted proteins | sample Leawe162metaG_FD_119747 | JGI IMG/M metagenome (GOLD analysis project Ga0172380, IMG submission 119747) | Leachate microbial communities from a municipal landfill in Southern Ontario, Canada - Leachate well 162 metaG | ecosystem: Engineered > Solid waste > Landfill > Unclassified | place...
AACATATGACCTGCTTGTGGATCCTCGTCTTTGCCCCACCCTGCTCCTGATACTTCCCCACTCTCCGCTCCGACTGTCCTCCCTTGGCGTCAATCCCCACCTTTTCCTCCAAATCTGCAAAATAATAGTATTCAATCGTCTTAACTGGCGTCATCCCCACCACTTTTGCCTCTACCCCTACTTCTTCAGCCACCTCCCTAATCGCCGTCTCTATGGTGCTCTCACCACGCTCTACGAGGCCCTTGGCCAATACCCACTTGTGGTATCCGCTATGCTCCCCTATCAAAAACTCGTATTTACCATCAGTTTTGCGAAAAACTACTCCTCCAGCTGATTTTTCTTCTAGTGTAGTTTGATTCATAAGCGGAGAGTACAGGGGTCGAACCTGTTAGTCCTTACGGACATCAGTTTTCAAGACTGACGCATTACCGTCCTGCCCACTCTCCAACATAGATATTCTACCATCTCATCTAGTCTGGAAGAGTAAATTTGGCAATGTTCTCAAAGAAAACGCTTCGCAGGCGGGTAGCCGAGATATGCCAAGTTTACTTAATTCCAGACAAAATACTCCACCACTTCTCCCAATTCTGTTTCTGTTCACCATTTTTAAGTGGCCCACTATCTTCTATCACCTCTCCAACCCTATCTGGCAATATCACCACTGTCTCGCCTATTTTAGACAAATGAAGTTCATCTCTAGCCACCTTCTCCAAGTAATAATCGCTGGCTACATATTCTTCGTCTTTTTTTAACTTATCTCTCTCTTTCTCGAGTTTTGCCTTTGTCTCCTGCATATTTTCAATACGGCTGCTAGATTTTGCGGACAGCTGAATCCCCCTTATCAAGGAGACTATCAGGGCTATCTGAAAAACAATTACTCCGTACAGTATTAATCTTCTCATATTAGTTGATTGCTTTATAACCCATAATATAGTATTATTAGCGCTATGCAAGCGCAAAAAGTACAATTTATCAAATATCTCCAAAAAAATGGTAGAGCTTCTGCTACTATTCTAGCCTACGCCAAAGACCTCGACCAACTCCTTGTTTTCTTGAGCACTCTAGGGATTAACGAGGCCAAAGACGTTACCACTGATCATTTAGAACAATTTAAACAAAGTCTTAAAGACAACCAATATACCCTCAAGAGCATTTCTCGCAAACTCAATTCCATCAAGTCTTTCTTTAAATATCTCATTAACGAAGGCAGTATGACCGCTTCTCCCGCCACCTCTGTCTCTCACCCAAAATACGAAATTGCTCCAGCTCGCATCCTTTCTCCTCTCGAATATCGTGCACTTCGTGACTCTGTCAAAGACGATGTGCGCATGTACGGCATAGTAGAACTACTTCTTCAGACCGGTCTCCGTATCGGAGAATTAGCTGGTCTCCAACTCCAAGACATCTCTCTTGAAAAATCACACCTCAAAATTAGAGCTTACGAATCTCACGATGCTCGCAAAGTTCCCCTAAATTCTACTGCCAAACAAGCCATTGAAAAATACGTCAAAGAACGACCAAAAACCAAGAATACCACCCTCTTTATTACCAAGACTGGTAATCCCTTTTTGATCCGCAACATTCGTACCGCCGTCAACCGCTACTTCCGCATTGCTGGCATTACTGGTGCCAAGGTCAACGATCTTCGTCATACCTTTGTCGTCGAACAGCTTAAAGCGGGAGTACCTATTGTCGAGCTCTCCCACATGGTCGGTCACAAACGTCTCTCTACGACTGAGAAATATCTTGCTTTCCTCGGTACTACCAAAGCTGAACCCAAGAAAATGAAGATTGCCGAACTTTAATTTCTAAACCTCAATCTTTTTCATCCCCTGCACTAGCTTCACGTTCTGCGCCACCACCTTATTATTCTTGCTATCTATCACAATATAACGATCAGCTGGTCTCTCTATCTGATTAAATTCCTCCCAAAACACTTTATCTGCCACCTTCATTAGTCCTGGATCAATTGTTTGGTCTGTCATATTGCTCTCATTCTAACATATGACCCATGTGTTAAAATTACTCTGGTTCGGGGCCAATGGCGCAATGGTTAGCGCAGGAAGCTTATACCTTCAAGGTTCCTGGTTCGAGTCCAGGTTGGCCCACCATCCTACAATCTAGCTCTCTTGGCTATCTCTACCTCAAGAATATTCTTATCTTTCCCGTACTTCAGCCTACTCAGTTTCTTGATCATCTCAGCCAGTTTGGGGTTCGCTAGTTTTCGCTCTGCCTCGACGTCGCGGGTCAGATCCATCGAGAATGGCGGCATTGGTTCGTTGTCCACAATCGTCTTCACGAAGGTGTGATAGCGTTCTACATTGGTCAGATCTGATTCAGAAAATGTTGGACTAAACTCATGCTGGAGGAAGTTGGCATCTTGCACACCCACACGGAATGACATCATCGTCCCCACGTTACCAAACACGGCATTCTTTACCTCTTCATCAATTTGCCCTATAAATTGATTAGCCACAATCAGATTCAAATGATACTTACGTGCTTCAGATAAGATGGTCGCAAAGTCAGGAGTCGCAAAATTTTGGAACTCATCGACGTACAAGTTAAAGTCACGTCGTTCTGACTCTGGAATATCTTGGCGACTCATGGCTGCCACGAGTATCTTTGGCACCAAAATCAGACCCAGAAACGCCGAATTTTCCTCCCCTATCCTACCCTTAGCTAGATTAATAAGCAGTATTTTCCCTTGATCCATGACTTCGCGGAAATTAAACGCCGAGTACGATTGTCCGATAATATTACGCATCATTTTATCGGTAATAAAGCGACCAAATTTTGACACAATATAGTCAAGCACTTCAGATTTATGAAAGTCAGAAGTCTGAGCTATTTGATCCGTCCAATACCGCCGAACCATTGGATCTTCGACTTTAGGCAGCAACTCTTGGAGGAATTTTGGGTCTGTCATGACACGCACAATTTCAATAAATGTGGCTCCCGGCTCTACCATTACCGTCATCATGGCATTACGAATCGCGTGCTCAAATCTAGGCCCGATAATACCAGTCTTGTGCGGATCGTATAGTTTGTACATTAGATTAATAATCGAGCTCGCCACAAATTGCTTCTCTTCCTCAGTTCGTGCTTCAAGCATATTCAACCCCATTGGGCGGTCAGTGTCTGAAGGGTTAAAGTAAATTACATCCTCCGCCCTTTCAGGTGGAATATATTCCAGGAGTTTTTCTACCGAATCATGAGGATCTATAAAACAAACTCCTTTGCCTGCCCTGATATCCTGCAAAATCATATCCATGAGCAGCTCTGATTTACCCGTACCAGTTTTACCAATGATATACATGTGTCTAGCTCTATCTTTTTCACCAATATAGATCTTGCGCGACATCCCTCTATATACACTCTTTCCAAGATAGAGACCTTCGTTGGGGATCTGGGCAGGGGCTGGAGCAGTTTTAGCTGTGAGCCAATGAATATGTGGAGTCTCTACTTGCTTGTTTGGGAAATGAAATACCGTAGCAAGCTCTTCAGAATTGAGGATCGATTTACCCCTAAACATAGCTTGATAACGATAAATAAAGTCGACCATGAACAGTCGTTTTAACCAAATCTTTTGTTTTGTAAATTTATTATATGGACCAGCAAATTGAGAAAAAGTTCCGGAGAATTGCTTCATTAGCATATGAGCTTCTTGTTTTGTAGGAGCGTTTACCACCAGGCGAATTGAGACCTCAAATCCAGGCTTGCCAGCCGATCTCTCTATTGCTTCAAGAGCTCTAGGGTCGACAGCATAACTAGCTTTATCTGGATTTGATTCATCTTTCTTAGCTTTACTAATATAACCATGTCCACTCTGACTCCAAGAGTGCGATGCCGGAGAAACAATTACTTGTAGCATGGCCCCCTCGCCCTCTCTCATCTTGGCAAAAAATGACGTAATAGAAGACAGCGGGTCCGTTGCTAGATCACGAAAGGATTGAATCGGATAATACCCCGCCTGACTCTTAACCAGAGACTCAAATGCCACTTTCCCATTTTCATCAAAAATACTAAACTCCTCAACCGCCTTGATCTCAGCACCCGGGTATGCCCCGTGAATCTGCTTTTCCACTAGTTCCATCAGCTCATGAGGTACCGAAACATAAAAACGGATATCTTCCTTCCTTCCTACTATCTCAAAAGACACCGCATGTTCAGATTGCAAAAATGAATACCACTCTTCATTTTTTACCGAGTACAAGCTAGCAAATAGTTGCTCAGCCGCATCAATCTTAATTTCATTATCGCGTGGAAGTACCACCTCGAGCGTCACAAAAGACAGACTATATTCTTCGCGATTTCTGTTTCGTACCCACAAAAGAAACGCATATCCGAGCGCAAAAAGTCCGGAAAGTCCTATCGCCAAAAACACCAAAGCATATGCTAGGTTTGTCATGAGTGTCGACAATTGTTCAAGACCCTGCATTATTTCTGCTCCCTCTTAAATTCTGGCATATCTTCGAGTCTTACTTTACGACCGAGTCTCGTGAGTAACTTTATCTGCCTAATCGCCCAGGTCACAAGCCAGGCTATCCCTAGATCAGGCTTCGCAGTCTTACCTTTTGCCATCTGACTCTGATTGACAGGCAGTGTCACCGGTGGCTGCTGTGTCTGAGTCTGTTGTATTACCACAGTGTCATCATTTACATCACTTGTCTGGTTTGGCACCCTCGCAAACTGCTTCTCAATTTTTTCTATCCAACTCATAACTTCCAAGTTCTCTTTATCTCTATTTGGTGCCTCTACAGTCGTCAAATCCTCTGGCAACCGTACCCTTTCCATCCCACTCATTGGCTCTTTTTCTTTTTTCATGTCCACCATAAAACCCTCCAAAAATACGTACTGTAAACCCATTATACGACGAAATCAGAATTAAAAATCTAGTCCTCTTACCGCCAATTTACCCATGTCATACGGATGCTTGATTTTCTTACACTCTGTCACCAAATCCACCATTTCCTCCCAACCTTTCGGGAGACTCCCGAAAGTCCCTAGTCTCCCCGTCAAGATTAAATGCGTATCCCCTCTCATCGCCAAAATCTCGAGTATCTTTTTTTCATCAATTAATCCATCGCTCACTGCATTTAACACTTCGTCCATCACCAACAAAAATGGTTTCTTCGATTCCAGTTTAGATCCTTGCAATTTTTGTCTAACCAAATCGAGTCCTTGCCTTGCCGCCTCTTTATGTTCATCCTCACTTGCAGTATCCACTACCACATGACCCTTATCACCTACAGGAGCCGTTTTCTTGCCAATCCTAAATCCCTTACCTTCAAAGTACATTTCCAAATTTGGGAATTTATCTTTTAATTTTGCCTCCGCTAGTCCCCATGATTCTTGTTTATAAAAAGCTATCCAAACCACCTTTTCGCCAATCAAAAGGGACCTCGTCGCCACCCCAAGTGCAGCACTCGTCTTACCTTTTCCTTCACCCGTAAATACATATACAAGCCCCTTACTCATTGTCCCTCTATCCCAATTTTTTGATCGCGAATTTCTAGTTCCAATTCTTCTGGGCTAACCTCTACTCCAAAACCCATTTGTTCAAGCAAATCAGCCACAAGAGCAATCGGAAACCCTATGATCGCCGACAAACTACCAGTTTGGTCGATCACGTATGGAGCTGCTGCACCTTGAATTGCATATCCTCCTGCAAAACCATCCCAAATCTCACTCTCAACATACTTTTCAAATTCACTTTCTGTTAACTCTCTAAATCTAACAAAACCTTCTTCATGGCCTACCACCTGATCACCCGTGAGACTATTTACAACAGCTACACCAGTAACAACCGTATGTGTTGTTCCAAAAAGCTTTCTAAGCATCTCTCTAGCATCTTTCTTGTCTTTGGGCTTACCCAGTATTTCTCCCGCCACGCCTGTCTGTGCAGGCAGATATACTACTGTATCTCCACCAATAATTAGTGCATCTGGATACAGCTCTGATACTGAGAGTGCTTTTTGTAGCGCCAGCTCTTCTACCAGTTCTACTGGATCGTCTGTCTTTATTTTTGACTCATCATATCCCGATTCAACCACCTCAAATTCAACTCCGAGTTTTTCGAGTATTTCCTGCCTTCTTGGTGATCCGCTCGCCAAAATTATTTGCTGCATATCTATATTCTACTATCCAGATCATTTTGATACAATCGAATATATGTCTACTCGTAACTTACTAAGACTGTCTGATGAACCTAGGTATGACGTGGAACGGGGACACGCAGAGCAGGTATCTAAAAACTTAGACCAGCTTTTAACCAGAGGAGAAACCGATGAAAATGCAATAACCGCTCTGGACTTATACGGTTCACTTCAAAAAACTATTGAGCTTATGAATCACCCTTATCGACGGGAGAAAATACTTAATAATAGAGATTCTATTATCTCTGGTAAGTCACGACTACCAACCCAAAACACACTCACTACATTAATGAGAGAAGAGGAAAAGCAACCGTGGAGTATATGGAATGCTTTCAGTATTATGAGAGCACAAAAAAACGTGGGATTGGCAAAAAAACAGCTATTAGACCTTGCTCCAAACCTAGATATTAACAACATCACCCTGGATGATATCAAGTTTATTGAAGGAAGTGCAATGATTGCCATTATTCAATCTGGCGGTTTAGATGCTGATACCACTATTTCAAATGCGGCTAAAACAATTCTACATGCTCATAAAACATTTGATTACGACAAAATCAGCATTCGCTCAGTAAGAAGTGAAACAGATATTCAAGATTCAATCAAGCTCTCGCTGCAAGCCATACAACCCATGTATAACGAATTACTTGTTCATCTCAATGGCAATCTTGGCCCAACTAACCGAAAGTAGAATACAATATAATTTATGACACAGACAGAATTAGATGAACTACAGAAAATGCCAGTATCTGACGTTCTGGCAAATATTGCCACCTATTCTGGAGCAACGCGTAATGAATCTCAGCAACAAATCTTTAAAGAAATGATGGGTATAGCTCACGAAAAAATGAGGACACTAATAATGGGCGAGTTCGACAAAAGAGAAGTACTTAATCAAGTTATAGATTTTGATCATGCAGTACAACTAAACCCAAAGGGAGTCGATACCCTACTACTTGATATATGTAATAACGTAAAATTAAGCCAAGAAAAAGGAGTCGACCAACAAGTAATTGTCGGAGACGCTCCAATTATGTGTGAGGGTTGGTTTGGAATATCAAATGCCAACTCAGATTATCTTACTGTAGTTATGCCTAAAAAAACTGGCTCAAACATACGCCGGGGTTTTATTGTAGAGATGATGTATGAGAATTCAGGAGCCAAAAAAATCACAACTAGTCAACGTACTAGGCCGCAAGAGTCACAACTACAACAACTCCAACAACTTCAACACAATCTTTCCGTAGACAAAGCTCTCAATATGGGGGTAAGTCCTATTGGATTGAATTTGAAATTTTTTGCGTTACCTGCAGATAAATTTGAGTAATAATCATCCCTGGCACACACTAAACCCGCAGCCGTAGCATTTAGCGCACCCCTCTTCTATCGCCAACTTGCCCCCACATTCTGGACACACAGTCATATGTTTGCCCTTGGCTGTGCGTTCCTTCAATGTTTCAGTCTTTATCTTGCTCTGTATTATCTGTGATTTGCTGTTAGCCGCTTGCTGTTGGCCGCTAGCAGTTCCTGTCCCCATCGACAGTATCTGTACATCCTTGCTCCCATCACGATAAATTGTGATCCCTTTACACCCCATCTTCCAGGCCATCATGTAAGCTGCCGCAACATCATCAATCGTCGCCGAGTGAGGGAAGTTGATAGTTTTACTTACTGCATTGTCCGTATATTGCTGCCAAGCCGCCTGCATCTTAATATGCCAGGTCGGATCTATGTCATGGGCCGTACGATAAACCGACTTCACCTCTTCTGGCACACCAGTCACACTTGCTACCGTACCAAGGTTCGCCACTTCTCTGACTATACGGTCTCGAACTTTATGCTCAGCATCACCACCTGCCTGCGCAGGCAGGTCAGCCCAAACAGCCTCCGCCAGTTCTTTTTCAAAATACTTGTTAATATATGAAAGACCATTATCTTCCACAACATTCTTGGTATATGCTAGCGCAAATACTGGCTCTATTCCTGACGATGCATCAGACAACATGGAGATACTCCCAGTAGGTGCAATCGTCGTAATGGCTACATTGCGCACTTTTCGTCCCAATTTTACAAAAGAAGATTCTTTCCATCTTGGGAATTCTCCTTTTTCTTTAGCGAGTTCCTCACTCATTTGCCAGGATTCATCCTGAATAAACTTCGCGACCTTTTTAGCCAATTTAACCCCTGCCTCACTGTCATATGGGATGCGGAGCTGATAAAGCATGTCCGCCCACCCCATTACCCCAAGCCCTATCCTTCTATTCGCTCTCACCGTCTCTGTAATCTGAGGTAGTGGATATTTACAGGCATCAATCACGTCGTCAAGCATTCGCACTCCCGTCCTTACTACAAACCTCAGTCGTTCCCAATCTACAAGGGTTAAACCCTTGTATTCAACTGTAATAAACTTTGCCAAATTTATCGAACCTAGATTACACGCATCAAAGGGATGTAGTGGTTGTTCTCCGCACGGGTTAGTTGCATCGATTCTGCCATATTTCTCAAGGAGCGGATTATTCCGATTAATTGGGTCTAAGAATATCAGCCCTGGGTCGCCCGTCCTCCATGCCATAGACACCAGTTGTGACATCATCGTCCTAGCCTGTAGAGTCTGGACTATCTCTCCGGTTCGCTGATTGCGCAGATGCCACTCTTTATCCTGATCAACTGCTTTCATAAAAGCGTCGCTTACCCCAATCGAAATATTAAAGTTTTCGATCTCACCTCTCTCTGCTTTGGCAGAAATAAAGTCGAGTACATCCGGGTGATCAACGTTGAGGATACCCATATTGGCACCACGTTTCTTCCCTCCTTGCATGACCTGACGAGTGGCAATATCAAACACTTTCATAAAAGATACAGGTCCTGTGGCAAACCCACCGGAGGATTTGGTCACCACATCTCCTCTAGGTCGGAGCTTAGAAAAGTTAAATCCTGTCCCTCCACCTCGCTGATGTACCATTGCCATCCATTTAACTGCGTCAAATATCCCCTCCATCGAATCTTCTACAGGGAGTACAAAGCAGTTGGCTAGTTGTGATTGAGGCGTGCCCGCGTTATTTAGCGTTCGTCCTGCCGGCAAAAACTCAAGTCGCGACATCACCTCATAAAAATCAGCTTCTATTTTTTTTCGTATATCATTCTTTTCAACTACAGCCAAGTTTTTTGCTACCCGTCTAAATAGCTCAGACGGAGTCTCTATTACCTTGCCATCATTATCTTTGAGTAAATACCTATTTGAAAGAACTTTAAGTTGATTAGGCGAAAGATCCAGATCATCTTTAACCCCGATTATCCTCTCCACTCTACGCTCATCAGATCTAGCTGCCCGGTACAAGATATACACTTTCGCTGTTTTGTAGTGACCTGCTGCCATGAGCACTTGCTCCACAAAATCCTGGATTTTTTCGACTTGGGCGAGTTCTTTTTCTTTCAGAGATTTTTCCACCAGTGCGACCGTAATCTCTGCTAGTCTCTTGGCTTCCTTCTCATCATATTCACCAGTCTCCTTGCCCGCTTTCCAGATTGCTCCAGCCAATTTACCCAGCGAAAACTCCACTTCTCGTCCGTCTCTTTTAATAATTTTTTTTATCCGCATACACTGTACCCACAATCTATACATTTAGAACATCCATCTTGTTTGTGCAGTTTGCCACCGCATTCTGGGCAAAGCAAATCATCTTTCTGATTTTCTGATTTGCTGATTATCTGGCTATCTGAGTTTTCTGATTGTCCGACGGTCAAACTAGTCGAAAGTACCTGATCCCCCTTGCTCCCATCCCTATATATCGTCACTCCCTTGCAGCCCATTTTCCACGCGAGCATATATGTTTCCTTCACATCCTCCACCATCGCCTCATGCCCAAAATTAACTGTTTTAGAAATAGAGTTATCAAAATATTTCTGCCAGGCAGCCTGGATCTTCACATGCCACTCTGGTTGTATCTGGTGCGTTGTCACAAACAGTTTCTTTTCTTCACTGGTCAAATCGCTATAGTCCCCTTCTGCCACATGCTTGAGTACTTCATCACTTGTACATTTATGCAGTCGTGCATTACTTTTAATATATTCTTCAAACACAGGATCAACCATTAGCAGTTCTTTAGTTGAGTGATTACTCTTGTCATCTTCATAAAAAGTACGTCGTTTAGTCACCAAAGAAAATACTGGTTCAATTCCCGAGCTGGTATCAGCTAATATAGAGATCGTTCCTGTTGGAGCAATCATGGTCACGGCACAGTTGCGCATCGGCTGACCTTTAGCTGGATAAATCGAGAGATCCCAGTTATTAAAATTCCCACGTACTTCCGCTAGTTCTGCCGAAGTCTCCGCCGCTGTTTCATAGATAAATTTCGATAACTCTTTAGCAATCTTTACCGCCTCTACACTATTGTAAGGAATTCCCATTCGATACAACAAATGTGCAAATCCCATGACTCCCAGTCCTATTCGCCTATTCCCGTTCTTCACTGTTGCCTCTATTTCTGAAACTGGATAGCTGTTTACCTCGATCATATTGTCGAGGAATCTAACCCCAAGTCTCACTGTCTCTTTGAGGTCTTCCCAGTCGATCTTGTTTTTTTTGAGGTGTCTAACAAGATCGATACTCGTCAGATTACATGATTCATATGGAAATAGTGCAATCTCGCCACATGGATTAGTCGCATCGAGCTTGCCAAAATTGGGTACGGTATTCCCTCTCTCTGTCGTATCAAGAAACATCAGCCCTGGATCACCTGATTTCCAAGCCTGCTCCGCTATTTTGTTAAACAACGTTTTCGCCTTTAGCCGCTTTACTACCTCGCCATTACGCGGGTTGATTAAGTTCCAAAACTTGTCATCCACTACCGCTTGCATAAATGCATCAGTAACTCCTACCGACACATTAAAATTCTTGATCGTCCCGTCAGTATCCTTGAGATCAATAAATTCTTCTATATCTGGGTGGCTTACATTAAGTATTCCTATATTTGCCCCCTGCCGCTTTGCGCCCTGTAAAATCTGGGACAATGCAGCTGAGTAAGCCTTTAGAAAATCAACAGGACCAGAAGCAGCGCCAGGAACATTTTTTACCTTGTCACCGTGTGGTCTAATCTTAGAAAAATTAAAGCCAGTTCCTCCATTATTTTTGTGTACTACCGCTGCATCCCCCAAAGTCTTAAAAATCTTCCCAATCGAATCCTCAATTGGTAATACAAAACATGACGATAGCTGTCCAGTGCCACCAGGATTACCTGCCTCAAACATAGCCTTGCCAGCACACACCATTTTCATACTACTCATTCGATCATAAAATTTGCTTGCCATCTCCATTACAATGCCATTTGTTCCCCACTGAACCTCTGGCTTGGCCATGTGATATGCCACTCTCCACAACATCTCTCCCACAGTTTCTACTACCTTACCGTCCATGTCTGTGCGCAAATAACGTTTCTTTGCAACTTCTAGCGCATTTTTTGTCAACTTTGGTTCTACGATCTTCGGTTTGGTCATATTGTCCTTGTCAGGGTCTTTCTTTGTAAGATGCCGTAATATTTTTGTATCTTACAAGGAGAGACCCTGTAAAGTATAGTTTTGCCATAAGTTTATTTGTCACATTTCGAATATGCACATGAAGGACAAGTAGAACACCCTTCTTCTCGTCTCATCGGTGTCCCACATTCTGGACACAGCTCTTCTGACGTAACTTGTTTATCTGCTTTTGTTTCATAAGGCCCAACCTTTTTTTCCAGTACAACCTGCTCACGCGAACCTTCGACGTAGACTGTCATCCCTTTAAGACCCAGCTCCCAACCCAGTTGATAGGCCTTGGCGACATCTTCGATTTTAGCATCTGATGGAAAATTAACAGTCTTACTAATCGAGTTATCTATCCACCTTTGCATGACCGCCTGCATTCTAACGTGTTCTTCTACGCTCAGGTCAGATGAGACTACATATACCTCAGCAATCTCTTTGGGCACCCCAGAAATTCCTTTCAGACTACCACCATTCTCCCTAACTTTTTCAAACAACTTGTTACGTTCGCTCTTTGAGAGACCAGCTTTTTTCATCGCCACTTCAAACAAATAGCTTTCGTAGTACATCTCCCTCCATTCTTTACCCTCTTTCTCTGCCCCTTCTCTCGTATGCCTCACATATGACAGTGCAAACACCGGTTCACACCCATATCCTTCGAGACCAGAAATAGTCGCAATCGATCCAGTTGGTGCTACCGTAGTTTGCGCACCATTACGGATACCATATTGCCTCAAGTTTTTCATCAGCAGCTTCCACTCTATCGTGGGACGTCCAAAATCTGTCTTATGTGCAATCAGTGGCTTGGGTACTGTCCATGTTACGTTTTGCGGATCATAGATACTACCAGTACACCCAGGGAAAGGCCCTCTAGTCTTAGCCAACTCAATTGATGAAGCCATACTGTGATAGCGTATAAACTCCATTACTTGACTAGCCAGTTCTTGACCCTTAGCACTTCCATATCTCACGCCTATCAAATACATCATATCTGATAGTCCCATCACCGAAAGTCCGATACGCCTCACTTTATGCGCCGCTTCTTCAATTTCTGGCACAGCCGAAACATATTTGTTTGCATCCACCACATTGTCTAAGAATCTCACCGAGAGCTCTACTGTCTCAGCTAGTTTTTCCCAGTCTACTTGGTAACCATCACCCTTGATCTTCTTTACATGCTCTCGCAAATTTAAGCTACCCAAGCAGCAATTTTCGTATGGTCCTAAAAACTGTTCACCACATGGATTGGTAGCTTCCAGCTTGTATAAATGCGGTACTGGATTAGATCTATTTGCCTCGTCGAGGAATAGTACCCCAGGCTCACCATTTTTGTAGGCGTTCTTTACTATTTCATTAAATAGTTCTCGCGCTGGCATCATCCTATACATCTCGCCGTTTTCTGGGTGACGCAAAGTAAAGTCATCATCATTCTTTACTGCCTTCATAAACTCATCGGTAATCCCTACTGAAATATTAAAGTTTGTGATATTGCCTTCTTCCGACTTACACTTCACAAATTCCAAAATATCTGGGTGCCATACTGGGAGTACTGCCATCGCCGCTGAACGTCTCCCGCCTCCTTGCCCAATCACCCAAAAAGCCGTGTCATAAACTTTGATAAATGACACAGCCCCCGTGGCCTTACCTTTTGTTGTAGAGATACCCGCATCTTTTGGCCGTATCCGTCCAAAAGAGAACCCCACCCCTCCCCCAGTCTGTAAGGTCAAGATAGCTTTACGTAATACTGAAAAAATACTGTCTGCCCCTTTACCTAAATCATCTTCGATGGGGAGTACAAAACAATTAGCAAGTTGTCCGTACTTCGTTCCTGCGTTGGCCATGGTACGTCCATTTGGTACAAATCGCAGCTCATACAACATCTCAAAAAACTTTTCTCTGACTTCCATTGCTGTTTCACCACTACTACGATAATTATTTTCTGCCTCAGCTACCACTCTGGAGGTTCTCATCAAAATTTCTGCCGGAGACTCTACTGGCTGCCCCGAATCATCTCTAAGTGAATACCTATTCACCATAATTGCTGCAGCATTTTTGTTTAGTTTTGTAATCTTCATACAACTCCCTCTTTCAGCTTGGCTAGTTCGTCACTAAAATCATTGAGCGATTCAAATTCTCTGTACACGGAAGCAAACAGCAAATAAGCGAGTGGATCAATCTTTTTTAATCTATTGATCACAAGATTTCCTATCTCCCAACTTCGTACTTCCGTGGTTGTTTTTCGCCTAAGAATGCGTTCCACTTCGTCAACCATCTCTTCGATTTGTTCCATGGTCACAGGTCTCTTCCAGGTTGCCTTCATTATGCCTCGTCTAAGCTTTTCTCTATCAAAATCCTCTATCTTGCCAGATTTTTTAACTACTTTAATATCTACTCCTTCAGCTCTTTCATAGGTCGTAAAGCGCTTACCACATTTAACACACTCTCTACGCCTCCTCATTGCCCCACCTTCGGCTGTAATGCGAGACTCGAGTACGTTGGTATTATCGCTATGACAATAAGGACACTGCATATCTGTATACCTCTAAAGAACTAAAACCCTACATATAGTAGGGCCTATTCACCGTACGCCCTACTGCTAGTGAGTGTCAACTAGCAACGACCATATCAAATAGGAGCAGTTTTTAGTCTCCGCCTGAAACTTTAAGTCTCGCAGTCACTACACCAATATCCACATGGAACCTCCGAATTTTTTGGATGGGCTACATACGGTTTTTCACTGTGACATGGGCCCCTACAAGTATCAAAATAGTAATTATAATATTCCTTATACTTCCCTGTACTACTCGATTCTGAAGTTGTTGTAGTCGTTGTCTCGTATCCAAAAATATCTGTCATTGTCGGCTGTTCATATCCAAAAGAATATTTATCCATCCCAAATTCATTTTTAGGACCACCTCCACCGCAACCTGTACCCACATACGAGTCAAGCGCATCAGCGTTCCCCCCTATCCATCCCATCATATTGCCACGTACTCGTTGCGCCAAAAGATATACAGTTTCGGTATAACTTAAGTTATCATTTACCCATCTAGTATTTTCTTTAATCCCCATTCTTTTCTGAGTTTGTTTCACAAATAGCTCAGCATATTCTGGACTCCCCCCATTCGCTACAAACAACTGCTCCATCTCCAAAGTGACTTGCTCCAAATCTTGATAATCATCAGTTGCATATTTCCCTCCCCGCTCGGCAGCAAAAACTTGTCTCAACGTTTCCTGCAGCGATTCAAACTCAGATTTGGGTTGTCCATCAGCCACTAGTTGTCGAATAGTATTAGTTGCCCAACTGAGCATCGATTTACGCCTACTACTCGTTCTATCACTATCCATCTCTAGTAACGAAGATGCGCGTATATCTTTTTCAATATCCTTCCAAGATTTAAAACCTAGTCCCACAGCTAATTTGTCGAGTGAATCTGGAAGTTCCAATAATCCCGACAATAAACCCGGGAACTCGACTAGCCCATTTGCAGAAATCTCTATCCCCGTCAGACCCAATATCTCTAGACTCCTCTGGATATCAGCGACTTTGTTCTCTATTGACCAGTGATCAGTTACTGCAATTTCTTTTGTAGGAATCGCAATCAGTTTATACTTCGGTCTTCCGAGTTCATCATATCCCAGAGGAATTGCTACATAGGTTAGACTCTTGCTATGCTTCTCGCCGACATCATACACGTTACCTGGGGGACTAGTAATAATAAATGGAGGTAGAGGGGCTTTAAGCTCTACAAAATACTCGACCAAAGCTTGACCACGATCAAAACCCACGCCTTCAGCTGCAAATCTCTCGACCGCATCGGGATTGCTAGCATAATGTTTTATCGCTCTCTGAGTAAGCTCTCTATAAGCAACTCCACTCTTGTGCAAAAATCCTCTCTCTCTATCTAGAGTGATTTCCCCTGCCGTCGACAACATCAAGCATTCTGCAAAATATGTACCAAGATCTTCTTCTAAAATACTCAGTCTATCTGAATAAGTTGCATAAATCCAAGGATCAAAATTAACAACTTGTTTTGGCTCACCTACGACCCATTCATTCTGTAAAAGTAAACTTTGCTGACTTTCGACTTCTAAAGATCTCACTCTCACTCCTTCACTCCCTTGCTCGGGGAGCAGTAAAAAGGTAGTTTTAGAGGAAGTTCCGGACTTTAACCGTTGCGGCACAGTCGTGGATTTACACCACGTTCCTTGCACTCCAAAACTGCTTAACTTGTTAACTAATTACATCCTAAATCTTTATCCACTTCCAATCAAGCTGCCTCTTTTACCTACTTCTATATCAATCAATACACAACTCTTCTACTCTCCCCCGCGATCTCTCCACCTCACCATAAACATTTAGCACTACCTCGTGTATTCTCCCCTCGGTTGCCATCAAATAACCCTCTACAGCCCGTTCATACATTGGGTCCGTCAATAGTTCACACTTATTTTTATCTTTCTCAATCACTCCTCTCATTTCCGTATAATGACTTTTCAGATAATATAATCCTTTAATTATTGTATATACGCCCCTCTCCACGTTGCCATCTCTCACCAACCTTATTCCACAAATAACTCGTTCACCACCCAAGACGCCAGCAACCTGCATACGATCCTCACCTTTTGAAAATAGATATCCAGGTACATGATCGATCACATTCCACAAATCACAATTCATTATTTTGTCTTGCGATCTCATTTGTCTTGCCAACACATTAGGATTTACAGCCTGACTAAAATCTCCGCCAACTAACCCCATCTTAGTCATAACTCCAGAAAGCGAGGCCATATACAGTGACATTGCAAAAACTACGAGTCCAATAAAGACCAAAAACACTATTAAAGAATTATTAACTTTCATTTGTCCTTATTGTAAGTACGATTACCCTAAATAGTCCACTATAAATCGGGCATAAACTTCCGTTATTTTTTGCAAAGACTCCAGGTCTACCCACTCCCCTTTACCATGTTCTCCCCCGCCATCTGGTCCAAAACCCATGATTGTCGGGATATCTCGCTTGACCATCATCCACCCGTCAGTCGCTGGGCCAGATACTTTAGTGGGCGGTTCATATCCAAGCACAGCCTTAGCCACTCTTTGGAGCGATAATACCATTGGGTCATGCGGATCTATCTCCACTGCCGGGACATAAATTAGATCCTGAATCTCATAGGGAACTCCTAACTTCTGTAATCTCTCTATCATCAAAATCTTAACTTGAGCATCACTATTCCCAGGGAGAAGTCGCACATCACCATATGCCTCACAACTATCTGGGACCACGTTCATTGCTACTCCACCACCAATCTTTGTAGGGAACGTAAACATAGGTTTGCGACCTTCAAACATTTTTGCTTGTTTAAATGGAATTTCTAGTCCCTGCAAGGCATCAATTATCCTAGACATGTCGACAACTGCATTATGTCCTACCTCTCCCCTTTCCCAAGCCGATACTCCCGTGTGCACCGCCTCGCCGCGAGTCACAATTTTAAATCGGTAGCCTCCACGCTGCGAAGTTCTCACAAATTTACTTCCGTGTTCACCGATAAAACAGGCCTTAGGTACACAGCCCTGCTCCAGTAAATATTGTGTGCCATATGGGCTACAGGCTCCCGTTTCTTCGTCCACCACAAATGCCAGAGTCAACTTCCCTTTTAATTTTACCTTTGCCTCAATTAATGCCTTTACCGCATATACATATGCAGCCATACTCGCCTTCATATCTAGCGATCCAATTCCATAAATTTTGCCATTACGTACAACTCCCGAGTATGGTGATATTAGATCTCTGCCCTCTGGAGGAATCGTATCCATATGACCGTTTAACATGAGCCCCATTCTTCCTCTTTTCTCTCCCCATTCAGCCACCACATTTGGTCGTTCTTTACTAGCTCCCAAATATCTTGGCGACAAACCTATGCTCTTCAATTTTTCAAAAATTAGTGTCGGCACCTCACCTTCTACCGAAATGTGGAGTGGAGAATCTTGTGGCGTGTGTGGGTTTGGGCTTTTGCTTTTAACCAAGGAAGAAACAAACTGGACTTCTTCGTCAAAAGAAGCCTTAACGGCTTTAGCAATGGTAGAGTTCAAATTTATTGCGCTCACGCTGTCTGGAATTGTACACCGATCGTCAATATTCAGCAATAAATCAGACTAAAATTACTTTCGTATTACTTCTAAGACTTTCTCCAAGGTCTCTTCTTTTCCCAGTCTAAAAGTATCAATCGCTAAATCATAAAGCTTTGGGTCCCAAAAATAAATTGGATCTCGCTCTGTCATCGTTTTTGCCTTTACTACCCAATCGTTCCATTCTGAACTGTACATTTTGATCCATTTTTCTAAATTCTTTTGTTCTCTCGCAAAGATATGTTCTTTCGCTTCTGGAATTGAAATATCATCTCTATTAGCTATCCGGTCAACTCTCACAGCATCGTCAGAACAAAAAACAAGTATTTTCAAAGTATCAGGCGCCCCTTGAGACAAAAAGCCAGACAGCCAAGATTCATATACATATCCATGCTTATTAAACAAATTGTCTCGCATCTGATAGTCGACTTTCCTATCAAAATCATCGGGATATGCTGTTGCCGCATGATGAACTGATTGTTTTGGATCAAAATATCCGTTATCTATGGCGTACTTCCGCATAAAATCACCACCAGAATGATAGTGAAATCCTAGATGTTTAGCTAAATGCTTCCCCAAAGTAGTCGACCCAGCCCCAGGAAGTCCAGAGATAGTGATGTTTTTATACTTTGTCAAAATTAGCTCTAATTCATCAGACATAGGTAAAAGCGAGTATACCACCAAGAAGGACATTGTATAATCGTTTTATGCCAAACAATTCATTCCTTGCTATCCTCCAAAACAAACTTCAAAAAAAAGCACTACCTCCACTTTATTCTAAAAAAATCATTATACTTTCCTCTCTCATTGTTATCTTTGTTTTAATCTCTCTTTTTCTCTTCCTCAAGGATCTGCCTTCGCCAGCCAATTTAAACAAACCCAGTGCCTACCCTATTTCGACCAAAATTCTCGACAGAAATGGCAATCTCCTCTACGAAATCTACGACGACCAAAATCGCACTCCCATTAAATTGGACGACTTACCCAAATATCTCAAAGAGGCGACCATCGCTATCGAAGACAAAAATTTTTACTCTCATCACGGCTTTGACACTGGTGGTATTTTACGTGCTGGCTGGAAAACCCTTACTGGTCAAAGGTTGGAGGGTGGCTCCACTATTACTCAGCAGCTAGTTAAAGTTGCCCTCCTTACTCCAGAGCGGACTATTTCCCGCAAAATCAAAGAGGCCATCCTTACTATAGCGACAGAAGTTTTGTACAGTAAAAATCAAATTCTCGAGATGTATCTCAACCACATTCCTTACGGAGGAACTGCTTATGGTATCGAAGCAGCAGCCCATCGTTTCTTCAACAAAAATGCTAAAGACCTTACTCTTTCCGAGGCCACCTTGCTCGTCGGTTTACCCCAAGCGCCGTCTCGTTATTCGCCGCTCGGCAATCCCGATTCCGCCAAAGAACGACAGTCACTCGTTCTCGGTCGCATGGTCGAAGACAAATATCTCACGCTCGAACAAGCTACTACCGCCAAAAACGAAGAATTGCATTTTGCCGACTCTGGAACTGATATCAGAGCACCCCATTTTGTTATGTACGTCCGCCAGCTTCTAGAAGAAAAATATGGTGTCCAGAGACTTGAACAAGGTGGGTTACGGGTTACCACAACCCTAGATATCAATCTCCAAGATGTTGCCCAAGCTAGTCTATCGGCTGAACTAGTGGGTCTCAAAAAACTCAAGATTAGCAATGGTGCTGCCCTAGTCACAAACCCTAGCACTGGCGAGATTCTCACCATGATCGGCTCTAAAGATTATTTTTCTCAAGATATCGACGGCAAGGTCAACGTCACCACTCGCCAGAGGCAACCAGGAAGTTCTATCAAACCACTCAACTACGCCCTAGGCTTAGAAACCAAAATTATTACCCCATCTACCATGCTCCTAGATACTCCTATCTGTTTTGAAGTAGCAGGTCAAGAAAACTATTGTCCCAAAAACTACGACAATACCTTTAGAGGTCTCACTCAAATTCGTTTTGCTCTCGGCAATTCACTCAATATCGCCGCCGTTAAAGTCTTGGCGTTAAATAGTCTCGAAGGCTTCATTAGTTTTGCCCGCAAAATGGGGATTACTAGCTGGAAAGATCCCAGTCAATATGGTCTCTCTCTCACTCTAGGGGGTGGAGAAGTTACCATGACCGACATGGCAACCGCCTTTGGCGTATTCGCCAACAGCGGAGTCAAAGTCCCCTTGCATGCCATTCTTAAAGTCGAAGATAGCACCGGTAAGGTCTTAGAAGAATACAAGCCCGAAGATGGCCTACGTAGCGGAGAAAAAGTTCTCTCCGAAGAGACTTCCTTCCTCATTTCTCACATCCTTTCTGACAACAATGCGCGATCCGCTGCCTTTGGTACAAACTCTGTGCTCAACATTCCTGGTAAAACTGTCTCCGTCAAAACTGGGACCACCAACAATCTTCGCGACAACTGGACCATCGGCTATACTCCAACTCTGTTAGTTTCCACTTGGGTTGGCAATAATGACAATTCCCCCATGAGCTATGTTGCTTCGGGCGTCACGGGCGCCTCTCCAATCTGGCAGAAAATTATGAAATATGCCCTCAAAGATATTAAAACTGAGGGTCTTGTCAAACCAGAGGGCATTGTGGGAGCTAGTGTTTGTAGTGATTCAGGCACTTTACCACCCCCAGATTCCACAACCGCCTGCCCAACTCGTTACGAATATTTTATTGCTGGCACTATCCCAACTGACAACAACATCACAAAACGCGAATTGGTCATCAACAAGACTACTCATCACCCTCCAAATAACGAAGCCGAATATGGCGACATAGAGACCCGTGAACAACTAGTCGCAGCCGATCCCTTCGTCAAAGACTACTGTGTCGATTGCGAACCCTATCCCGAAGGCTATCAGCAACCCTATATCACGATCCCCTCGCCATGAAAAAACTATTTATATTTCTTGGTTTGAGTCTTAGCATCTTTGCTGTCTATGTAACCTATTTCTCCCCCTCCACCGTTCCTATTTCCCCACTTAGTGTTACCACCCCTTCACTGGAAAACCGGAGAACCGGAAAAATGGATTACGTAATCCTCGGATTTGCGCCTTACTGGAACCTAAAAAAAATGACTCCTGAGTCACTAAAGGGCATTACTCACTTCGCCTATTTTCACCTCCTACTGAATGGTGATGGAACTATATACACCAAAACAAATAAGAAAGAAGAAGATCCTGGGTATACAAATTACAAAAGACTTCTCGCTGGGTCTATCGAATATGATAATAAGCCTTTGATTATTACCCTTATGCCTGAAAGCCAATCAGCTTTATCTAGTTCCGTTGCTAGCACACTTGCTAGACAACGCACTATCTCCACCATCATAAATACACTCAAAGAAAGCAATGCCTTGGGCGTAAACATTGACTACGAACCAGTTGGTGACACTCCCGAGTCCACTCGCGACAACTTTACCCTTTTTATCAAAGAGCTTAGCGCCCAACTTGACGGACTTCATAAACTTTTAACTATCTCTATCTATGCCTCTGCAGGCTCCAAGCCACGACTTTGGGACTTAGCCGCTTTAGCACCTCTTACCAATTATTTTGTTGTCATGACCTACGATTACACCATGCCTAGCAATAGCTCCGCTGGACCCAACTCGCCCTTGCGCGGATCTGGCAACCTCTTTGAACATGACATTGTCAAAAATATCGCAGAAATATCTAAACTAGTCCCAAGTCGCAAACTTCTTTTAGGTGTTCCCTTTTATGGTTACGAGTGGGACACCGTAGACAACTCAAAATATTCTCCCGTCGAAACCAAAGGATCTGTTGCTTCTCTCGAACGCATTCAAAAAATGCTGGACGAAAAAACTCTTGAACTCATTTGGGATCGCAATTCACTCACTCCTTACGGGATCGCTACCGTTAGTGGTCAAATATCCCAAATATACTTCGAAAACTCCACTTCTATTGAACTAAAAATAGACTTTGTAAAATCCGCCAACTTAGGTGGTATAGCCATCTGGGCTCTCGGATATGAAGGGTCAACTTCCTGGGTGTGGCCATCCATCTCTAAACTTAACCAATAAACATTTATTGCGCCTTGTTCCCTCTTCTAGCCTGGTTTAGAATATAGGATATGCGCAAAAAATCTAAAAAAACTTCACTTTCATTCACTAAAGTACTAGAAATAATTGGTAAACCAACTCTTTTTCTGTTCAAAATAATAATCTTTGGGATGGTCAGCTATCTCCACTTGCTCAATTTATTTGTACATCAAATATCTCGTGCATTTGCGCGTCTAGGGTCTGATCTGTTCCAAAGGTCTGTCCCACTAAGGAAATCGACCCTCAAGGTGTCCCAGACAGTCCTCAAAGTTGCGATTGTCCTCTTGCTTTTATCTCTTCTCTCTTTTGTCACCTACTACTTCATCCTCCGTGATCTTCCATCCATCTACTCACTCACTGACTCTCCCCCATCACTCTCCACTAAAATTTACGACCGCAACGGCGAGCTACTTTATCAAATTTACAAAGACGAAAATCGTTCACTAATTTCACTACAAGATCTCCCCCACTATGTTATCGATGCAACTCTTGCTGCTGAGGATAAAAACTTTTACCACCATTTTGGCGTCGATCCGGTTGGTATTATTCGCGCAAGTTTTAACAATTTTACAAAAGGCACAATTCAAGGCGGTTCTACCATCACCCAGCAACTCGTAAAAAATACCCTACTTTCCCCCGAAAAAACCTTCACCAGAAAAATAAAAGAACTAATCCTCTCCATTGAGGCAGAAATCGTCTACTCTAAAACACAAATTCTAGAAATGTACCTCAATCAAGTTGGCTATGGTGGCACAGCTTATGGTATCGAAGAAGCTGCACATCAATATTTTGGCAAATCCGCGCGAGATCTAACTTTAGCCGAAAGCGCCATGCTCGCTGGACTTCCTATCTCCCCTACCATTCTCTCGCCATGGGGATCAAATCCCTACCTTGGCAAAATTAGACAACAACAAGTCCTCGAAAGCATGGTTCAAACTGGCGCCATCACCGAAAATGATAAAGTCGAATCATTGGCTGGCCCCCTCGTATTTCACCCCCAAGGCATTAGTATTCGAGCCCCTCATTTTGTAATGTATATTAAGGATCTTTTGGTCAAGCAATATGGCGAAGAAACCGTTGCCCGCGGCGGCCTGATCGTCCAAACCACTCTTGATCTAGGTATGCAAGATCTATTACAAAATGAAATTGACACAGAACTAACCAATCTAAACAAACTCCATGTCCAAAACGGCGCTGGACTCATTATTGATGCAAAGTCAGGTGGCATTCTCGCTATGGTTGGATCTCGCAATTTCTTTGATTCCGACCATGACGGTCAGGTCAACCTTGTCATGCAACACCGGCAACCAGGGTCCGCCATCAAACCCATTACCTATGCTTTGGCACTTGGAAGTGGTATTACCCCCAGCTCCACTATCGATGACACCCCTATTTGCTTTGTGATTGCAGGCCAGCCCAACTATTGTCCCAAAAATTACGATGGCAAATTTCACGGCAAAGTCACCCTTCGTACTGCCTTGGCAAGTTCCTACAACATCCCTGCTATCAAACTATTAAATTCTTATGGTTTAAAAAACATGATTGCGCTTGCAAAAAATCTAGGAATTACGACCTGGGAAGATTCCTCTAGATACGGCCTCTCTCTCACCCTAGGTGGTGGCGAAATCACCATGTTCGACTTAGCCGGAGTTTACTCTGTCTTTGCCAATGGGGGTACCAAAGTCCCCTTTAACCCAATTATTTCTGTAACTGATTCTAGGGGAGTCTCCTTAACAGGAGACATGAGTAAGGCTCAAGTCGGGACGCCGAAGGTGGAAGGAGACTCCCCAAAGGGAGCTCGGGTCCTCTCCCCTGCTGTCGCCTACCAAATCAACTCTATCCTTTCCGATCCCGCTGCCCGTGCCCCTGCATTTGGACTCAACTCAGTCCTCAACTTGCCAGGAAAAAATATTGCCGTCAAAACTGGCACTACCAACGATCTTCGCGACAACTGGACTTTTGGCTATACCAATGACATCCTCGTCGCCACCTGGGTAGGCAACAACGACAATTCTTCTATGTCATCAGTCGCCTCTGGAATTACTGGTGCTTCTCCAATCTGGGCACGAACCATGAAAAAAATACTTGGCGATGGGCCCATCGAACCATTTGTCCCCCCAGATAATATGGAAAAAGTTAACCTCTCCTGCTCACCAGTACCACGCTATGAATATTTTGTTAAAGGTACCGCCCCAAAACCTGATTGCTCTCCAAAACCATCCGGTATCCTGTTAAATGTCGCTGCCTCTACTTCACAATAACCGAGCCTTGCTGACTCTCCATTCGTGTATTTGTGTATTTGTTCATTTGTGCACTATCATCCTTCTTTATCTCTCCCGAAACCCACAGTAAAAATCCCACAAACATTACGAGCCCTAGCAAAATTAACCCTCCCCAACGTGCAACTTTATCTTTGCGAATAGCATTTTTTCTCTTCTCTACTCCAGCTTTCAACTTTAATTTTTTTTGCTCTTTTTCCGACAACTCAGGAACCTCCTCTTCCTCATCTGAAACGCGTCGTGAAACTTCGTCTTCCATCTCATCTTTTTTTCTTCTCATCTCATGCTCTCCACTTTTTTTACAATCATTTCTGCAACTTGATCTATACTCAAGCCTGTTGTATCTAATATCCAAGCATTTTTAGCCTTCTTAAGTGGGGCAATTACCCTCTCACTGTCACGTTTATCTCTCTCCACAAGTTGCTCATAAACCTCTGTATAGCTTACATCTTCCCCTCTAGTCATCAACTCTCTATGTCGCCTCTCTGCCCGCTCTTTAGGGTCGGCATCCATATAAATCTTTAAGTCGGCATCAGGCAAAACAACGGTTGTAATATCTCTACCCTCCATCACTACGTTTTGCACTTGAGCAATTTGCCTAGCCATCGGAGTGACATAGTCGCGAACACTAGCATATTGAGTAATCACCGAGACTCCAGAAGATATCTCTTCTGTTCTAATTTTCCAGGATACATCCAGACCATTCAACTTTACTGTGCACAAACGACCATCTTTTTCGGTTTCACTCGGTATCGACAATTCTACCTTTGGAAGTTCTTTCTCAATTAATTCCGCAATATTTATTTCGTCAGTCCAATTAACCCCTTTGTCTTTGGCAAATAGGGCCAATGATCTATACATCGCTCCAGTATCTACGTACAAGAATCCCAGCCTAGCCGCAACCATCTTGGCCGTTGTCCCCTTGCCCGCTGCCACCGGCCCGTCAATCGCTATTTGAAACGTTTTACTCACGACAATTATTCTACCATCTAATCTTTGGGTTGGAATCAATATCGGGTTTTTTTGCAGCAAAAAATATTCCAGATCCAATAAATTCTTCTGGTGATTTCAATACATATCGATAGTCTGTATGTAGGGGATCTACCACTCTAAACTTTAATCCGTATTTACTAGACTCATCCCACTCTATACCTGTAATCATCACCTGGTGAGTGTTATCTGAAGCACTTTGTATCGCAGTCTGCGAAACTGAAAAAACCTCACCTTCTTTATGTACAAAACTAGATACTATTCTATGCACCATTGCGAGTCCAGTTAAATAGGGATTATCGACATTATGTTGCGTATCTCGATAGAATCCTTCGACTTCGTCAGATAGACCTTGCTCTACTAAATACTGTTTCGCCCATTCATACCCCCCTTCTACACTCAATGCATCAACTTTGGCATTCGCCTCTGCCCATCCACCTTTCAAAGTATCAAAAGTATCTCTAAAAAATCTTCGGTAATCGTTCAACAGCTCTCTTCTAGGACTTAGCAAAAAGCCACCAGACTCACCGGCAATTAATTCCGGGTTAATACGTTGCGCCCGGCTCACCATATCTAATTTTCCCTTTATAAAGTCAAACCCACTTTTTCCTCCATTTTTTATCCATCCCATGTGATTCCAGCACATTTCCATACAAGCAAGCGTACAGGCTTGCCTATTTCCAACCTGAGGGCCCCATACTTGATATATTTCATTGGCCGCTTCCATTTCTACAATCTCATTTTCACTTCTACCCCTCAAGCTTTGCAAGCTTACAATAAGCACTTTTTCCACTTGGTTTTTAAGTTCTTGTACTACCCCTCTTTCATCGACTAGGTGTGATCCAAATTTGATTTGACCACTTTTCGTTTTCACTTTTGTTCTCGGAGCATATTCAAAAGTTTTGTCATCAGCTTGAACACCAATCACCTCGTCAACTGACCCAAGAATCGGCTTACCCCATACAATATCGTCAATTTTGGGGATAGTTATTGGTATGTCATATTCATGCCCAAATCTAATCGTAGGACGAGTTTCTTCTCCATGAACTACCCCATCAACGACCAAACTATCACCATGATTTCCTCCCAATGTCTCCTCTAGTAATTGCCTCGATTTAACTTGTTGCTCCTCTCTCCACCTCCTGATTGATTCTGTTACAGCATCTGGACTTTGCGGAACATAATCTGTACCAGCAGCATAAGAATCAAACATTCTACTCAATTTATCACCTCTTTGAATATCCTTCTTACTCATATCCATTTCCCAATATTGAATTTATAAATTATAAATATATTGTACCGCGCATAGAAATGCTTCTTTTGAACGAGTCTAGCACAATCTTGTTCTATGGAAAATATACAAGAGCTACTCCCCTTCCATAACTATTATGCTATTTCCTGTGATAGGTACACCCCTCTTACACCAGTGGAAACTCGTCTAAATATGCCTGGTCCCCAATCCTCAAGATGGTAGCCATCACCTACCTGCCGCACCTCATAAGCATTACCCTCCCCTACCATGGATACGACAACGCTCACGGGCGAACCTACAATATCTACCCTAGCTCTGTCGTCTGAACTTGACGTAGCTATATCTTGTAACGCTAGTAATACATTAGCAAGCGTGGCGTCTCGATCTCTAAGGCTATTAAAACTAGATGTTTGAAGTAGTTCACGATTCCTTTTCACGCGGTCAGTCATTTTTAGAGCAGCCACGAGGTTACTCGAGAGACCTTGCAGATCTAGATATACATCAATTGCTTGCTCTATTGTGTGAGGCATATCGAAGATTCTATCATAAGACCTCTCAATTTACTATACTATGGGACTTAATACATTTCCTTGACTTCACTATTATTATAGGATAATATACAGTCATGTTTATTCGCAATGAAGCAATACAAGCTCTAGAAAGTACTTTCGAACGTATGGCAGAAGCCCGTTGGGGAGGAGGGTGCCCCGATGACCCACCCAAAACTTATGAGGAAATTCAGGCATATAGAGATTAGGATGCAAATTTACCTCCAGAGAAAAAAGAGAGATTGGATCTACTACATGAAGAGGGTATCGTTAACGAGATTAATACGTACTTACAAATGGCTCAAGCAATAGGAAGGCACGATCTAACTTTTGCAGTTATTAGACAAAAATGGGAAATAGAAGGAGATCTAGAATACATAGACACACATGTGTACAAGCCTTATTGCGCACTCGAAAAAGACGCAAACAGAAGGCAGCTCAACACTATGGTCCTCGAATTGAACCGTGAAACTATCAATACTGGATGGCGAGAAGCTCTCGGCCACGACTAAATAAACTCTTCTGTTCGAGCGTGTTGTATACTGACTTTAATGCTCAAATGTGAATCTTTTAAAGTCGCTATCTTTGGTCTCGGTCGTGTTGGCGTCACTGCCGCCTATGCCCTCCTTCTCAAGGGTCTCGTCACTGAACTAGTCCTCTTTTCTCGTGAATTAGATAAAGCCGAAGGTGAAAAAGCCGATCTGGAAAACGGCCAACCCTTTTATCCTCACGCCACCATTACCGCTACAGACAGATACGAAGATCTTGCCGGGACCGATCTCGTCATTTTTACCGCTGGTGCTGCACAAAAACCAGGAGAAACTCGCCTCGATCTCACCAAAAAGAACTGCGCAATCCTTGACTCTACTATTCCCAAAATTATCAAGCACGCTCCTCATACCCTCATCCTCATGGTCGCCAATCCTCTCGACATCATGACTTTACATGCCACTGAACTAGCTAGGTTACCTGCAGGACGTGTCTTTGGCTCAGGTACTCTACTAGATACTGCTCGCTTCCGGTTACATTTAGCCAAATCTATCCAAATCAACCCGACTAGTATTCACTCTTATATCCTAGGCGAACATGGCGACTCTTCTTTTGCCTCCACCAGTACAGCCACCATCGGAGGCAAACCTCTCCTGTCTTTTGTAGAGATGTCTCCCGATCATCTTAAATGGGCAGAGACAGAGACACGCAAAGACGCCTACAAGATCATTGCCGGCAAGGGAGCCACCTACTATGGCATTGCTACCGCCCTAACTCACATAGTTGAATGTATTGTTCGCGACAGCAAAAAAATTATGCCTCTCTCAACTGTCCTTACTGGTCAATATGGCATCAACAATCTTGCACTCTCACTCCCCTGTATCCTGGGCCGCAATGGCATCGAACAAGTCATCGATCTTCCACTCTCCGTCGAAGAACTATCATCTCTCCACAAATCAGCTTCAGCCCTAAAATCCCACCTAGACGAAATGTGACCTAACCACCCTACTTGCTAATTTCCCCAAGTGTCAAAAGCCCCTCTTTAGCACCAATATATTTTAGTACTCCTGTCGCATTTTTTATCCCCCACTGCACCGATTGTTCATAAGTCTTGCCGTACAACACTCCCGCCACCATCCCACTGGCAAAAGCGTCTCCTGCCCCGGTAGTGTCGACTACTTTTTTTATCTTTACTCCTTCAAAAAAACTAACTTTATCCTTGATCATTACTTTTCCACCTCTAGCTCCGTCCGTTATCACCGTGACATAAGCTCCCTGTATAGCCTGGGAATTTTTCCATAAAACATCATCACGGTAATCTATCCCCCAAAGTTCTCGCGCCTCATCTCGATTTACAAACAATATTTCAATCATCGCCAATAAAGGCAAAAGTTTATCTTTGTGCATTATTTCCTTCATTCCTGGATTTAGCGATACTCGTACTCCCTTATTTTTTGCCCATGTCAGTAAAATTTTAAGTAGTTCCATGTTGCCACCTAAACTGGAGATATGAATCCATCTTGTCTCTAAATCTGCTAGTGGGATATCAGATTTTGTCAGCATCGCCGCAGCCCCACGGTGGACCATAATACTTCGCCCACCGTCATCAGCAATGAGCACTACCGAGACAGCTGTAGTTTCATCTTGTTCCTGAATAATAAATCTAGTTTCTACCTGTGCCTCTTCCAAGTCTCGGTGCACAAGCAATGACTGAGGGTCATTGCCCATCTCAGCTACTACCGCTGTTTTTAGCTCTTTGCGCGCAAAAGACACCGCCGTATTAGTCGCTCCTCCTCCTGACACAATCTTGACTTCTTCCACCTCCATCTTGCCGCCATAAACCTCACACATCGCAATCCCACCCGGGATATCGCCTGACTGTACCACCCGAAACTTATCACTCTTCATAAAGATGTCTAGGACTGCCGAGCCAATTGTCACCACATCGTAATTATTCATGCAACCAGTCTATCACAACTTTTTCTAAACTAGGTCTATCAAGCCCCATTTCTTTATATACTTCTTCCCAGTTTCCAGACAATCCGTACCTATCCTGTACGCCGAGTCGTTTGATCGGCACTGGATATTTTTCACCAAGCATTTCTGCAATCGCACTCCCCATCCCACCAGCAATCTGATGATCTTCTATTGTGATCACCTTACCCGTCTTCTGGGCACTCTCCAAAATTGTCGCATCATCAAGTGGTTTAATCGAACTAACATTAATCACTTCACACTCAATTCCTTTCTTTGCTAGCTCCTCTGCCAACATGAGACTTTCCCACACTTGAATGCCGCAAGCACAAATAGTTAAATCTTTTCCAGCCCTATATACATAAGCTTTTCCGACTTCAAATGGGATAGGTTTAGTAAAGTTAGGTGTACCTGGTCTCACTGACCGAATATAAACAGGACCAACATGTGCATACGCCGCCTGGACCACCGCACTAGCCTGAGTCGCATCTGCTGGCACGATTACTATCATATTTGGCAACACCCGCATCAGCGCAATATCCTCTGTCGCTTGGTGACTTGGACCATTTTCTCCCGTCGCCACTCCTCCATGACTACCTACTATCTTTACATTGGCTTTAGATAACGCAATTGAAATTCGTATTTGTTCCCAGTTTCTGCCCGGCGAAAAGCTTGCAAACGAGGTCATAAATGGCACTTTCCCCATAAATGCCATTCCCGCTGCCATCCCTGCCATATTTTGTTCAGCCACACCTACATCAAAAAATCTCTCAGGATAAATTTCCTTAAATTCTTTTACTCTTGTCGATTCTGCTAAGTTACCAGTCAAAACGACAACATTGGCATCTCCGCCTATTTGAAGTATCCCCTCGCCCACGCCGTCTCGAATAGCCTTCTTGTTCGCTGTCCTCCACTCGGGTACCAGCAAATTATCGCTATACATTTAACTCCTCTAGAGCCAACTTGAGCTCATCTTTTGTTGGCACTTTATCATGCCAAAGTGGTTTATTTTCCATAAAACTTACACCTTTCCCTGCAATCGTATCCATCACAATCATCGTAGGGAGCCCATTATTCTTTTTTGCCATTTCCAGGCGGTTCATGAGCTGATCAATATTATTGCCGTCAACTCGGAGCGTATACAACCCAAACGCCTCGAGCCTCGCGATTTCATCGCTCGCCACAACCTCGTTAACATAATGCTCTATTTGCACCCCATTTCTATCAAGAAAAAATATCAAATTATTTAGTTTTCTATTAACCGCAAAATTAAATGCCTCCCACACTTGTCCCTCCTGCAACTCACCATCAGAGATAATACAGTAGACTTTGCGTTCTCTATCCGCCAAAGCTATCCCTACCGCCACCGACACTCCTTGACCGAGTGGCCCAGCAGAGACTTCAATCCCTGGGACACTGCCTCGTTCTGGATGACCCGGCAATCTCGAATCAATTTTCATAAAAGTTCCCAACTCTTCCACGGGGAAAGCTCCAGCTCTAGCAAGAGCTGCATAGAGAATGGGACAATAGTGCCCACATGAAAGCACAACCTTGTCATACACTCCCGGAGTGTGGGCGCCCTTCACTCCGGGAGTGTTAGGCTCCAATCTCACGGTGTCTCCAAAATATAGTACCGAAAACAAATCGGCACTCGATAGTGGCCCAGCCACATGTCCTGCCCCTGCCTCGTGGACCATCTTAAGCACATCGCTCCGTAACAAATTAGCAATTTTATGTAAATCTTGGGCAGAGCTCATAAGCACAGTATAACTTAATAATTTGGGTGAAGGGTACAAATTTTACAAACATTACGACGGACTCATCAAGTAAATAATATGCGACGCGAAGCAGGCAAGTATTTTTTACCTGAAGAAATAAGTACAGTGAGATAAAATTTCGCACAACTCACTCAAAACTATAATCAGTTCATAAACGCCGATTCGTTACAGTGTTTACAGTGCGAATGATCGACTTTATTCAGCGCCTCTTCGAGTTCCTTCAACTTGGGCAGAATATCATCTATCCCATCCACTATCCTAAATACATCCATCTCCTTAGCATCTATTAGCATGTTGTCGTGAATTGCCCCAATTATCGGTCTCCAAAAAGACCCAACTAAAATAAATGGCTTGTGATGGCCATAATATAGTTTGGCTAGGACCCACGACACCCCCAGTTCCGAGAGCGTTCCTGTACCACCATTAAACATCAGATAAATATCTGATTCTTCCATGAGTTTGTACATTCGCTCAATATAATTTTCTGTTTTAATCTCATGATCCGTATGATTAGCGAGATATCTCCCTTCAAAACCAGTTGCGTGTTCAGGATAAAAAGTCACTGAGATAGTCTCCCCGTTTACACTTTCTGCTCCCCGTGTCGCCGCATCCATCACTCCTGGCCCACCGCCGTTGATCACCACATAACCCAACTTTGCTAGCTTTTTTGCTGCATGATAGGCCGCTTGATACGCTGGATGGTCTGGCATCACGGCTGCATCACCAAAAAAAGCAATTTTTTTAAATACGACTTTATTATTTTTTATCACAATTCTCCTTTCCAATAACTACTATTTTCCCCAGCCTCGGTCGCGCCGGCTTCAATAATTTGTTTGTATGTTTGTTCATTTATTCCACCATCTACTAAAATACTGCCGGCATAAATTTTTCGCAGTTCTTTTATCTTTCCCAACACTCTCTCATCAAATTTGCTCCCGCTTGTCCCTGCTGGCACAGCCAAAAGCAAAACTACCTTAGTATTCTTAAGTGCTTCTTCTTCAATCTCTTCTATTGGGGTCGTTATCGACAATGCCAACCCACCTTTAAATCCGTAAGATTTAACAGTTTCCAAAAACAAACTCTGAGACCCCATCCGCTCAATTTGACCTATCACTCGGCTAGGATTTAGGGCCACACATTCCTCGACCCACTCGGTAGGATCATCAACTAGCAAGTGAATATCCATCTTTAACTTGGCAGTATCTACTTCTTGTAAATCAGCAGGCGATATCGTGATTAAATCAGAAAACAGCCCATCACCTATATCAAAGTGGACTCTCTCAATCTTTCTTTCTTTTAGCGCCAAAAGCTTTGCGGCAACTACCTGCAAATCTGACTCCATGATGATTGGCGTAATCATAATTTTAGTGAATTGATAAATTAGCTATCCTCGCTCTTCTTCTTTCGTGTCTAGATTCTTCGCTTTTTTCTGTTTTTATAAACAAATCAACTCTTTCCGCTGCTTCGTTGTTGTCCAACCAGTCAGCGGGCAACACCAATATATTGGCGTCCTCATCTTCTCTCCCCTGTACAGTCACTTGGTCATTAAATCCTAAAATCGCTCTAACATGTGGGAACCGATTAGCTACCAGTTCCATCCCATGTCCACTTCCACATAACAATATCCCTCTATCTACCCCTTCGCTCCCCTCTATTGATTCTGCTACTTTAAGACCAAAATCGACGTAGTCATCATCAGGGTCAAAGACAAAGTTGCCGATATCCTCTACTTCATATCCGTTCTCAACCAACCAACCCTTTATCTCTTCTTTAAGCTCAAAGCCTCTATGGTCAGCCCCTAGATATATTCTCATGCCTCAATCATACCATTCAGGGCTTACAAATTTTATCAACGCGGACAAGACAATCTGCACGTATGCGTTTTTCCGATCCAATTCTCCTTTAGTAAATATTCCAATCGCCCCTGATCCCTGCTTTACATTCCTCTTTCCCGTAAATTCGTCCATTAGTGGACCAAGCTCACCGCCCTCTCTGATCTTTTCAGCAATCTTTTCTGGTAACTCGAAGTACAATCCACCCCCTAGCCCTTCTTGCACATCAAGCGCGTCAGCGCCTGAGAAATGCCTCCAGACGCGAAGCTGTCTGGGAGACGCCACCACATTTCTTTTTACCACACATACCCACGCACACTCAAACAGCCTACCTTTTCCACCTCGCATTCCACTCCAATTTGGAGATGTTGGATTAAGCTCCGTTACCCCACCTTCAACTCCAACTCCGTACATAGCAGTAGAATCGGCCTTTAGAGCAGCATAGGCTCTTTGTCGCGCACCATTAATTGTCTCCTTCTCAGACATCGGCTGTGCCGACACCCCACTTGCTACGTCAGCACCTATTACTTCACAATCTGGCCAATATCTATGAAAAGATTCTTCAACTGCCCCCACCTTAACCGGATTCTTACTTCCCACTATTACTTTCATATCATCCCCAACGTCAACTTTGCTTCTTCCGACATCTTCTCTTTATTCCATGCTGGTTCCCATACCAGTTCTACCTCTATATCATAATTACCCAGTGGTCTAATTGCCTCTCTCACCAATCTATCTATTTCAGGTGCCAGTGGACAACCTGGTGTAGTCAGTGTCATTATGATTCTGATTTGGTCTAATTGTTCGGTCTTTGATAATTGTTTATTGATGATTACATCATAAATCAGCCCTAGATCTACGATGTTGATATGCAACTCGGGATCCATTACTGTTTTTAGCTTTCCATAAACTTGATCTTTAGTTATCATGAATCCATTATACTAATAAACCATATGCAAAAACCGTCTCTTGGCTGGCAATCATGGAGTCCACCCTTCCCCAAATGGCACGGCTTCCCCAGGTGGGACTACCCTCCATTCAAAGTGAGAGCATTCAAAACAGCCCTTCGTCCTGCCTGTGCAGGCGGAGAGACTCCCAAAAGACTAACTAAAATTAACTATTGGTGCTCCTGGTATGCCTATGGTTGGAATATCAATCATCAAAAAATCGTAGAAACACTGACAATAATCAAAAAATATAAGCTACCATTAACTCATATTATTATTGACGATGGTTGGGCTACTTGGGGAGACTGGTATACACCCAACTCAGGACGATTTCCCAATCTTACTGAAACAGTTGAAGCAATCCATACCAATCACCTCGAAGCCGGACTTTGGCTAGCCCCCTTTTTAGCTAGCAACAAATCCCAGCTTTTCAAAAATCACCCTAATTGGTTTGTAAAATATCACGGGCACTATGTCCAAGGCTTAAAAACTATGCCTATCTGGGAATCATGCATCCCAAAACGATATCTCCTAAATTTTGAACTGCCCGAAGTCAAAAAATATATCACCGACTTTATTGATCTATCCATTAATAAATGGGGTATTACCCTTCTCAAGCTCGACTTTCTCTATGCCCCCTACTTCAACCCTCACCACAAATCAGACTCCATCCCACACAACCACATCACTTGGCTGCTTAACTATATTAAAAACCATTATCCCCAGGTCACTACTATCGCCTGCGGAACACCCTTTGCCGCCACAATTGGCCTAGCTGATATAGTCAGAATAAGCAAAGACACTGCACTACCTCCAGAATTTCCTAAGATTTTAAACAAAATTATTTATACATTCAGAGTTCATATGCTCAGACATAAAATTTCTGCAGCCAGCATGCACCAAAATTTTACACAAGATCCGGATGTCAGGTTATTTGCGCTCGACACTACTTCTACGAATGTCATTTGGAACACAGTCTCCAAAAATATCTTGGGAGTTGGTGATAATTTGAATCGTTTACAATCTTCACAAATTATAAAAATAAAATCCTGGTTATCCTCCGAAGCTACAAACCCTTGATAAATGTCAAAATTTCCTTTGCCAAAGCATCTGGATCGCTTATCACAATAATATGATTGGTTTTTGGAATAATCACCAACTTCGACTCTTTTATGCCTCGGGCCAATCTCTCTGACAACTTAGGAGGTAATATTATGTCCTGCTGTCCACACAACACCAAAGTTGGGTACGTGATATCTTTTAGTAGATCGCTAGCATCAAATGAAAGCAAATCACTGCAACAACACAAATAGCTACGTATCGAAGTATGTTTTACATCAGAAATAAATCTCTTAAGATCAAGATCCTTAGTTCCAATAAAAATCTCGTAATTAGGTCTCTTCTGCCTATCCCCTCGAGGGAATAAAAAGGCCAGCTTCCGCACGAAACGAGCAGCTATACTTAAGACACTGCGTGGAAGGCCAAAAACCGAAACTTTATCACTCGAATCAACCAAAATAAGTCCACGAATATATCTATGTTTACTGGCTGCCAAGACCATTGAAGTCATTCCACCAAAACAATGTCCTACTATAATCACTTGATTTAGACCCAATCTTTTAATAAGCTCATCGACATCTTGTGCCATTCGGTCAAATGCCTGTACACCGCCATCAATTGAATCGTCCGACCAACCATGCCCCCTCAAGTCAATTGCAATACTGGCATAATCATTTCGAAAACATAACTCTTGTACTTTCTTCCACGCTGTTGCATCACCCCCCGCCCCATGCAAAAAGACTAACCATTTGTCAGATGAAGTCTTGGGGGTTTTCAAATAATGGATTTTTACACCATCAGAGCTAACAAATTTATCAGATTTAAGCATAAAAGATTGCATAATAAACACATTATAATATTAATCCAGTATAATTCACGTATGACTAAGCCATTTTTTTCCATCATTATCCCTACCCTAAATGAAGAAAAATTTTTACCTCACCTACTAGAAGACCTTTCAAAACAGAGTTTTCAAGATTTCGAAGTTATCGTCGTCGACGGTAAATCTAATGATAAAACGGTAGTAAACGCCAAATCATATACCAAACTCTTGCCCTCTCTTAAAATAATCACTAGTGAAAAACGTCACGTATGCGTACAGCGCAATCTCGGCGCCGAGTTAGCTATCTCAGAATGGCTCATTTTTATGGATGCTGACAATCGCCTACCTTCATACTTCCTACAAGGCATAAAATATCGTCTCGAATCAGACGTGTGTGATATTGCCTCAACTTGGATTGCTCCCGAAAAAAGTAGCCCACCATACAAAATCGTCGCCTCTACTGTCAATATCTTCTATGAAACCGAAATGTCTCTCTCCGATTTTCCTTCAATCCTCGAAAGTATGATAATTATTAAAAAATCATTCTTCGAAAGAGTTAATGGTTTTAATGCTGATGTCAATTTGGGAGAAGGTCGAGTTATTATTCAATCTGTTCGTAACTTGGGTGGTAAACTTGAGATATACAAGGACCCTCAATATACATATTCACTCCGTCGACTAAAAAACTATGGAACCTTACGGACTATCTCCGCGCTTGTACAAAACGAACTACTAGGTCTTATTGGAATCAAAGCACCTCAGAAGGGATATGTTCAAAAACTATATCCCATGCTCGGAGGTGGAGTGTACAACAGTAAGTACACAATTAACAAAAAGAAAGTGCCAAAATTCCTCAAAAACATTCAAGGGCTACTCAAAGAGTTCTAATCCCCAACAAAAAACCAGCCTTCTTCCTTACGGATTTGTGCTGGTTCGTTGTGCTTAAATTAAGCTTTTTTGAGTACCGGCATGCCGGTGCGTTTTGTTTCCATTACAGTGTATCCTGCTGGGACTTCGTTAAGAGCTTCAGCGCGGACGTCGCGAGCGAAGAAATAAATCTGTTGCATGCGACCATTCTTTAGAGTTACTTTTTTGCCGTGCAAATAATAAGTAACGCCTTTAGCGTTTTGGTATGAAAATGCCATATAATTATTTCACCTCCCTTTATAAAATATTAATAATTCTTTGCCTGGTTCCAGGCCTCTACCTCTGGTTATACCCTGGTGAAAGTGTGATGTCAATAGACCTCTAATCTGGAAAACTACCGCACACTCATACAAACGATGTCATTGTACCCAATAGTTCCGAACCTTGCCTGCCTGCGCAGGCAGGCGCGATTATAGGCAAGTGTTCGGAACTTTGCGACCTATTTAACCAACCCTTGGATTTTTGCATCGATCTGACCAAACTCTGTCTTGACCCCGTTTACATAAAATGTCGGAGTTCCATTTATCTGATATCTAGTCGCTGCGAGCAAATCAACGTTAACCGCTTCGCGGACAACTTGACTCTCCAGGTCTCCGACAAATTTTTCTTTATCCAATCCCAACTCGTTTGCGTATCCCACAAATACCTCCCTCGGATCTGAGACTCCCCCCCATGTCGCCTGTGTAGTAAACAATTTATCATGCATCTCCCAGAATTTACCTTGGAGTCCAGCCGCCTCCGCTGCTTGCGCTGACATCAGTGCATTTTTGTGAATGGAAGTAAGTGGGAAATAGCGGTAAACAAATTCTACTTTCCCTTCGTACTTCTTAAGTATCACCTTCAATGGTTCTTGGACAGATAAACAGGCTGGACACTGAAAATCACTAAACTCCACTATTTTTATGTCACCACTCCCTTGAGAATGCTTATTCTCTCCCGCCACCTCTGCAATAGGCTTGTCCGCATTGCTTCCAAACTGCCACAGTAGCGCCCCCACTCCCGCCAGTACTCCGAGTGTAACAGCAACAAAAATTAAAATTGATTTTATATTCATAATTACATGGGAGGCCAGACTCTTGCTTCGCCTTCGTATATTTCAATCGCTCCCGTCGGACAGGACTGAGCCGACAACAAGATATTGTCCTCTTCGTCGACTCCTCCCTCGATAATTTCGACCAAATTTTGTTCATTCAACTTAAAAAACGTCGGAGATATTGCCACGCACGATGCTGCCGCAATACATTTAGACTGAATCACTTTAACTGTATATTTTCCTACTTGTCTCACTAGTTTGTACTCATCGCTCATATTTACTCCTTGCTTGATCCTTGTTTCGAGCTTCTATGATACCACGACAAATCGGACAATATTC
>Ga0172380_10001635_pt1 | contig 38163 bp, 34 predicted proteins | sample Leawe162metaG_FD_119747 | JGI IMG/M metagenome (GOLD analysis project Ga0172380, IMG submission 119747) | Leachate microbial communities from a municipal landfill in Southern Ontario, Canada - Leachate well 162 metaG | ecosystem: Engineered > Solid waste > Landfill > Unclassified | place...
AGGGTGCGGTCACAAAGCATCAGGTCCGGACGGGCGCGGTAGAGTGCCAGGTCAACCACAAAATATTCCTGCTCTATGCCGTAGACCACGTTCACGTTCTCGGTCCCGGGATCAAAGTAGCGCGCCACTTCGACAGCTGCCTGGTCAAGCGCCCGGAGTGATTTCAGGTGCGGGGTCTTGATGTCCAGGGCATCACCTGTGTAAGACACAAACACGGTAGGGATACAGAGTGTCTGGTCCATGATAAAAGCCGGAGAGCTCGGGTCCCAGGCAGTATATCCGCGCGCTTCGAAAGTATTGCGCAAACCGCCGCTTGGGAAGCTGGAAGCATCGGGTTCCTGCTGGATCAGGGCATCACCCACGAACTGCTCAATAGCACAACCGTTTGAGTACGGACGGATGAAAGCCTCATGCTTCTCTGCCGTAGCCTCATTCAGGGGATGAAACCAGTGCGTATAGTGCGTGGCTCCGCGTTCCATAGCCCAGGTTCGCATGCCTTCCGCTACATGGGAAGCTACGCTGCGGTCTATACGACTTTTCTTCTCAATAGCTTGTACAACAGCTGCATAGGCTGCCTCCGGGAGGTAATTCCGCATCTTCTTGAGATCAAAAACATTTTGTCCGAAAAAAGAAGATACCGGTTTGGTCTCAATACAAAAACGCTCCATCTTGTGGGATGAAAACTCTGTTAAGGCTTTGTGTCTGAATGTTGACATCTGAGTTTATGTTATTTAACCGGTAAAAGTAGAAAAAATATCAGGGATATTCCGGTCCCGGCAAAATGTTCTCAAATTATAACAGAAGATTCTCTTTTGTTTAAAGAAAGGTCTATATTTGCGGATTAAATTTACAAATTAAAAGTGGTTATGTTAGGTATATCTGAATTGTCAAGGAAAATGCCGGCTTCTCCCATAAGAAAGCTGGTCCCCTATGCCGAAGCTGCAAAAAAACGCGGCGTTAAAGTGTATCATCTGAACATCGGGCAGCCCGATATTGCTTCTCCCAGGGAAGCCATAGATGCTGTTCGCAACACGGATCTGAAACTGGTCTCATACCCGCACTCGGCAGGCATTGAAACTTACCGCAGGGGATTGGCCAAGTATTACCAGGGTGTCAGCATCGACCTTTCCTACGAAGAGATCATCATCACTGTCGGAGGATCGGAAGCGTTGCAGATAGCACTCAAGGTATGCTGCAACCCCGGCGACGAGGTGATCGTCTTTGAACCTTTCTACACCAATTACAACACTTTTGCCCTCATGGCAGGTGTGAAATTCGTGCCCGTTACCACAACCATTGAAAGCGGCTTTGCCCTGCCGCCCATGTCTGAGGTGGAAAAATATATCACACCGCGAACAAAAGCCATCCTGATAAACAGCCCGGGCAATCCTACCGGGACCCTGTATACAAAGGAAGATATCCTGCAATTGGGTGATATCGTAAAGAAACACCAGCTGTTCCTGCTTTCCGACGAGGTATACAGAGAGTTCTGTTATTCTGACGACCCCCATTTTTCCTGCATGCACATTCCCGGAGCTGGGCAGCATGTGATCCTCATAGATTCAGTTTCCAAACGATACAGTCTTTGTGGGGTACGTATCGGATGTATTGCGTCACATAACAAGGAAGTGATGAGTGCCGTTTTGCGTTTTGCCCAGGCCCGGCTGTGTGCCCCCGCACTGGGACAGATAGCTGCTGAAGGAGCACTTGCCACACCCCAGGAATACTTTGATGCCGTGAAACAGGAATATATAGACCGTCGCGACCTGATGATAGAGCGTCTGAACAAAATGGAAGGGGTTTACTCCCCAATGCCCATGGGCGCATTTTATACTACTGCCAGACTGCCGGTCGACGATTCCGATAAATTTGCCCAATGGCTGCTGGAAAGTTTCAGTTACAAAGGGCAGACGGTCATGGTGGCCCCCGCTGCCGGATTCTACGCAACCCCCGGAAAAGGCACGGATGAAGTGCGTATTGCCTATGTCCTGAAAAAGGAAGATATCAACCATGCCATGGATTGCCTGGAAGAAGCCCTGAAACAATACCCCGGCCGCCGTTAATACACAACTTTCAAAAAGATGCCTCTCCTTTGGGAGCATGCGATGAAAACACTGTACACCGTTTTGCTGCTTGTACTTTCCAACGTCTTCATGACCATAGCATGGTACGGACACCTGAAGTTCGCTTCAATGAAATGGTTCCAGTCATTGCCCCTGATCGGCATCATCCTGATAAGCTGGGGCATAGCGTTTGCCGAGTATTGTTTCCAGGTTCCCGCCAACCGGATTGGCTATATGGGAAACGGGGGGCCGTTGTCACTTATTCAGCTGAAAGTCATCCAGGAAGTGATCTCCCTCAGTGTGTTCACCGTATTTACACTGGCTGTTTTCAGAACCGAATCATTCAGATGGAACCACATCCTGGCTTTTTTTCTGCTCATTGCAGCCGTGTACCTGGTATTCAGGGTCAAATAAAAAGACCGCATTTTCTCAATGCGGTCTTTTCAAATATATTGACGAACTATTGTACACGTTATGGTGTCTTCGCTTCCGGCCTTCTAACACCATATTAAATTTCAATGGTTTAAAAAAGCGCGGCAAAGGTAAAAGCATTTTTTAAAAAAACAATAGGTGAACAAAAAAATTATTCTTCTTTGTTCAGATCATCAAAATTCACATTGGTAAAATCAGTGGATCTTGCCTCTGTTACGGGGATACGGTCTTTAATAAATTTGATGACCTCTTCCAGTCCTTCCGTGAATTTTTCAAAATCTTCCTTGTATAGAAAAATCTTATGTTTTTCGTATGAAAAACGTCCGTCTTTATCAACCCGGCGTTTGCTTTCAGTTATGGTTAGGTAGTAATCGTTTCCCTTTGTAGCCTTTACATCGAAAAAATACGTTCTTTTACCTGCGCGGACGGGCTTGGAAAAAACATCTTCTCCACTATGTTCCGATTTGGCGGAACGGTCGTAATCTTCAAAATACATAGGTGTTGTTTATTTAATATGCGCAAATATAAAATATATTTGCTTTAAAACTGTATATTTGCAGAGATTCTTTTGATTTATGAGGTATGCTCAGCAGGCGGTTTATTCGTGTTAAAGTTTTTAAACTTTTATTCAGCAGCGTTCATTCACAGACTTTCGATCTTGTATCTGCGGAAAGGGAACTGCTCAAAAGTCTTGACAAGACAAGACAATTGTATTTCCTGCTGCTTTCGCTGCCAGGGGCTTTGGTGCGCTATGCAAGGGAACGCATAGACATTGGGATGCAGAAATACCATCCCACTGCAGATGAAATTAATCCCAACCTGCGCTTTGTAAACAACAAGGCCATTGAGATCCTGGAAAAGGACAGGGAACTTGAAAAAGCCACCGGGCGTGGTCTCAACTGGGCTTCCCACAGGAGCTACGTGAAAAAGGTGTACGACAACCTGAAGGATGAACCGTATTTCCTCGAATTCATGGAATCTCCCACAGAGCCCTCTTTCGCGGAGGACCTGAAGTTCCTGATGGATTTTTTCGGCAGCGAACCCGACGAAGATCCCGACCTGTACAGCCTGCTTGAAGATCAGAACCTTTACTGGGCAGACGATGTGGCGTACGTTTGTAATGTCATATTGTCACAACTGGCAGATTTGAAAACCGGGGACGACACCATGACACATCCCCCTCTTTTCTACAACCAGGACGACAGGGATTTTGCCACCGGACTGCTGGCCCATTCCCTGAGCCATTACGGGGAATACGTGAATTATATTGAAAAGTTCGCCCAAAACTGGGATCTCGAGCGTATCGCGGCAACCGATTCTGTCCTTATTGTGATGGGTCTTGCCGAAGCCGTTGCCTTTCCGCAAATACCCATCAAGGTTACGCTCAACGAAATGGTAGAGATTTCCAAATTTTACAGCACCGACAATTCCAGGCTGTTCGTGAACGGAATACTGGACAGGGTCATAAAATTTCTTGCCCTTGAAGGTATCGTGTCAAAACGTGGCAGGGGACTTGTAGAGAAATAGACTGAATTATTACAAACCAAAATAAAACAATGAACACATTAGTAATCTTGCAAGAACAAACAGCAACAGCTGCAAAAGGCGGTAACTGGTCTTTTCTGATAATGATGGTTGCCATTTTTGTGGTGATGTATTTCTTAATGATACGGCCACAGAAAAAACGTCAGAAAGAGCTGAAAGAGTATCGTGAAAGCCTGAAAAAGGGAGAACGGGTCATTACTGCCGGCGGTATATACGGTACGGTGGCTGAAGTAAAGGACAATTACGTTTTACTTGAAGTTGACGCCAACGTAAAGATCAGGGTTGACAAATCAACTTTGGTTAAAGATTCTTCCGATCTCCAGCAATCCAGCTAAACCGGAACAGGCGGTTTGCCTGCCTACGTGATGCCGGGCCGGTGTCACTGCCTGACAGCACCGGGGCTGCAAATATATGGCCTATGAAACGCTCCAGACTGGTCCTGATCCTGTGTGTGATCACAGCTTTCTTCCTGTGGGTGGTGTACACGTTGTCCAACGAGTACACTGCTTACTTCCGTTTTCCGCTCCAGGTGGAGACCAATCTGGATGGCAGAAGTGACGTTTCCCAGGCCGACAACACCCTTTTCGTTCGCGGAACGGCAAGGGGTTTTTACATTATCCGCAATACCTGGCGCAAGCGTGTGCCGCCTGTCAGGATCTTTGCCGATCAGACCATGATGCGTACCTATCCCGATAGCGAAGACGCTTTTTTCCTGCTGGCAGACAACGTGCACAACCTTGTGAACGATGCGCTTGGCACGGACCTGCAGCTGGAAACCATCCTGACCGATACCATTCGCCTGGAATACAGACGTGAACACTTTAAAAAAGTCCCGGTACGTTTTGTCTCCGACATAACCTTCTCGCCCCAGTACATGTCTTTCGATCCTGTCAGGCTGTATCCGGACAGCGTCCTGGTTTACGCCGGGGAATCTTACCTGGCTGTGATTGAGGAGGTCAGGACCCGCAAGGTGTCGCTCAACGGCCTGGACCGGACGGTTGAAGGGCTCGCACGTCTCGACATCCCTCCGAATGCGCGGCTGTCACAGACAGAGATCACTTACGAAATCATGGTGAAGCGTTATGTGGAAATGTCTTTCCGGGTCCCGGTCATTACCCGTAACGTCCCTTACCGAAGGGAATTGTTCATACTGCCCGATGTGGTTACCGTCCAGTTCAGATGTCCCTTTGAAGAGGCCTCCCAGACCACCGGGGACGATTTCCGGCTGGTTGTGGATTACAATGAATTCATTAAAAAGGACAGCGGAAAGATCATTCCTGATATGGAAATTTCTCCGGCTGTGATCAGCCATGTACAGCTGACACCGCAATTTGTGGACGGCATCATCCAGAACCGATACTGATACCATAGAAACTATGATCACACTCGGAATCACAGGAGGAATAGGCAGTGGCAAAAGCTACGTAACACGCATATTTGCAGCCCTGGGAGTGCCATGTTACGATTCAGACGCACGTACCAAACAGCTCTACAGAGAAAACGATGATCTGAAAGAAGCCCTGACAAGCTTGCTTGGTCCCGGTGTTTTCGTTGACGGAGAACCGGACATTCCCAAAATGGCATCGCTCATCTTCAGTGACTCTCAACTGCTCAGGAAGATTAACCAGCTGGTTCATCCCTACGTGGTAAGGGATTTCATAAAATGGACCTCGTTCACGCACGCTCCTTACGTGATCTTTGAAAGCGCCATCCTTTTAGAGATGGACCCTCCCTTCCGCACCACAAGGGTGCTTACCGTTTCGGCCGACAGGGAGCTCCGCTTGAAAAGGGCTTCGGGAAGAGACAACTCCCACCTGCAATCGGTCCTTGCCAGGATGGACAAACAATGGACCGACCGGCAACGCGAAGCAGGAGCTGATTTTGTGATCGTCTCCGACGATACACAGCCCTTGCTGCCACGTGTTCTGGAAGTACATGAACATATGATGAAACTTTCAATACAAACAAATGAAAACTGATCTAACCAAAATCCTGTCCATAGGAGGGCAGCCCGGTCTTTACCTGTACCTTGCCCAAAGCAACGGAGGTGTAGTGGTTGAGTCCCTTACCGACAGCAAAAGAAAATGGATGGGCCCCAGTGCCCGTATGACATCTTTGTCAGATATCTCGGTCTATTCACAAACAGAAGACGAGATCAAACTCAGTGAAGTACTGACCAGGATGAAAACATTCCTCAAAGACGAACAGGCCCCCGTCCCCGGGACGGGAGCACAGGAAATGGCCGCTTTTTTTGAACAAGTCATCCCTGAATACGACAAGGAACGCTTTTATCCTTCCCATATGAAAAAGATCCTGGACTGGTACGGCATCCTGAAGGCGGCAGACCGCCTGGAGTTTGAAGCACCGGAAGAAGATGCAGGCGGTACCGCCGGAGAACCCGATGCCGAATCAGGAAAGCCGGAACAGGCATCCAAACCGGCAGCGGCAAAGACTCCCGCAAAAGCCTCCAGGCCTGCAGCGACCAAAGCTGCCAAACCCGCCTCGGCAAAGGCTCCCAAACCGGTAGTCAAGCATACGACGCAGAAATAACGACATGGCTGAACGGATGCCGGGGAAGGTTTCGGTCTATACACTGGGCTGTTCCAAAAACCGTGTGGACAGCGAACACCTTATGCGCCAGCTGGAAAACGGAGGATGGGACGTCATCCCCGATGCCGGGCCTGAAGATTATCCGCTGGATGTCCTGGTAATCAACACCTGCGGTTTCATACACGATGCCAGGGAAGAATCCGTTGATCATATCCTGGAAGCGATTCAGGCAAAAGAAGAAGGGAAGATAGGCCGTGTCCTGGTCATGGGATGTTTGTCCGGAAGGTACAAAACCAGCCTCGAAAAAGAAATTCCGCAGGCCGATGCTTTTTTTGGAGTGGACGACCTTCCCCTGATCACCGCAAGCCTGGGGGTACGGTACGATCCCGTCCTGTCCACGGAAAGAATGCTTTCCACTCCGGCACATTACGCTTACCTGAAACTGAGCGAAGGGTGCGACAGGGGCTGTGCCTACTGCGCCATTCCCCTGATCCGGGGAGGCCATGTCTCCCGCCCCCGCAAACAACTGGTTGCCGAGGCCCGCTCCCTGGCCGCACAGGGTGTCGCCGAGCTGATCCTTGTGGCCCAGGATACCAGCTATTACGGGCTGGACCTTACCGGGAAAAGGGAACTGGCCTCTTTGATGGAAGATCTGTGCCGGATGGATGACATCAAACGTATCAGACTCCTGTATACCTATCCGCAGGGATTTCCGCTGGATGTCCTGAATCTCATGGCGCAGGAACCCAAAATCTGCAAATACGTTGATATACCGCTGCAGCATATATCCGATAAAGTGCTTACGGCCATGCGCAGGAATACAACAAAGTCGGAAACCATGCAATTGATAGAAGATTTTCGTAAATTCGTACCCGGTATATGTTTGCGCACCACCCTGATGGTAGGACATCCCGGCGAGGACGAAAAGGCATTCAACGAGTTGCTTGACTTTGTGAAAGACGCTGCTTTTGAACGGATGGGCGCCTTTACATATTCCCGCGAAGAAGGAACTTACGGGGCATTGCATCTGAAAGATACAGTTCCCTCAAAAGTCAAAAGGGAAAGATACGGAAGGCTGATGGAGCTGCAACAAGGCATATCATATGCCTGCAACCGTTCCCGTGTGGGAAGCGTATGCAGCGTATTGGCAGATTACACCATCAGGGATGAAGGAAACGCCAGTGCCCAGGGGGATGTCCCTGATACACCTGCCGGAAAGGTAACAGTTCTGGGAAGGTCACAGTACGAAGCCCCGGAAGTGGACGGATACGTGATCCTTGAGAATGCTCCTGACGTTTTGCCGGGTACGTTTGTAAAAGCCCGGATTGTGCATGCCAACGAATACGACCTGTATGCAGAATTGACAGATTAACCATACAATATCAATGAAGATGCAATTACTCAAAGACAAAAAAGTGCTGATTACCGGAGCTGCCCGGGGTATCGGAAAAGCAGTGGCATTAGGAATGGCAGCGCAGGGAGCCGATATTGCCTTTACCGACCTTGCCATTGATGAACAGGCCCTCCTGACACTGGAACAGATCAGGTCACTGGGGGTCAAAGCCGTTGCCTACGCTTCCAATGCCGCCTCTTTTGAGGATGCCCATCATGTAACCGAACAGGTGGTTAAGGAATTCGGGCGGATTGATATCCTGGTAAACAACGCCGGCATAACGCGGGATACGCTCATCCTGCGCATGAGCGAACAGCAATGGGATATGGTGCTGCAGGTGAACCTGAAATCTGCCTTCAATTTCATACATGCCGTAACACCGCTGATGGTCAGGCAGAAAAGCGGGAACATTATCAATATGAGTTCCGTTGTCGGTCTTTCCGGAAATGCCGGTCAGGCCAATTACGCAGCCTCGAAGGCAGGCCTTGTGGCACTTACAAAATCCGTAGCCAAAGAACTCGGACCGAGAGGTATCCGTTCCAACGCCGTCGCTCCCGGGTTTATAGTCAGCGATATGACCGACCAGCTGCCGGAAGCTGTAAGAAAAGCCTGGACGGACACCATCCCGTTGCGCCGGGGAGGTACCCCGCAGGACGTTGCCAACGTGTGTGTCTTCCTCGCCTCGGGACTTTCCTCTTATGTCAGCGGACAGGTAATTCCGGTCTGCGGGGGCATGCATACATAGAAAACTTTAAATCATGATATTATGAAAGCCATACGTACAATCAGCCTGCTTGCCCTTTTCTGTATGACGGCGGCTTGCGGTCCAATGATCAACATACTGGAAGTGGACGTGCGGCTTCCGGCCTCAAGACCCATAAATATCCTGGGAAGGAACATGGCAGTCTTTACCCCGCAGTATGATTCTGTTTCCCTCACCGACTCGGTACTTATGCACCAGTTTGCACAAGCCCTTGCCGATGGTCTGGCCACCCAGGCAAGGCTCAGGGAAGGATCAATCCCCCTTTACAGGCATTATTCCGGGAACGAGCCCCTGGGAACACTGGAACACACCGATTACGTACACCGTCTGGGCCTGGAAACAGAAGCAGATATGGTGTTCATGGTAGACAGCATCCGGCTGGGAGCTTTTGGTACGGATAAAGTAGCCCAGGTACAGGATGATTATAAACTGCAATACCTGTATGTGCCTTTTTACGGAGTGATAAGGGTCTATGACATGGATCAGGCGCGCTTCACGGACTACATTCCTTTACGCGATACCGCTGCATGGGAAGTTTGGATCCCTTATGATCAGGAAAACCTGGTCATCCCGCGCACCGCATTCGAGGACTTGCAGAAAGCAGCCCGCTTTTTCGGGAATGAAACAGCCCAGTCTTTTGTGGACCAATGGGAAACCCAGGACCGTATCCTTTTTGTATACAACAAACGGGATTGGAACCGGGCTTACGATCACGCCCTGGTCTTTGAATGGGAAAAAGCCATGGACATTTGGCTGACGTTATTGGATGCGACCAACGTGAAGGAAGTCGCATGTGCTGCTTTCAACGTGGCTGTTGCCTGTGAAATGCAGGGTCTGTTTGATCTGGCCCGGAAATGGCTGGACTTCTCGCAAAAAACTTTGGACATGCCCGAAACAAAATATTACGCGGACCTCCTGCAGGAACGGAACAAACAAAAGAAACTGTTTTGAAAGAAAAGACCCCCCCCCGGATCCACAAGACAGTGGTCAGTTTCAACGATCGTGAAATGGCAGTGATCGACCATTTTTGTGAAAAATACAACATCAAGGTCCGTTCCAGGATGTATCGTGAAGCCATCATAGGAACCATCCTCCGTAAGCTGGAGGAAGACCATCCACGTCTGTTTTAGCCGCAATACCCTATGCCAGCACAGTTTTACAGTCCCGATTACACCCAGTTGATGGAAAAGCGTATCAGGCGTATCCTTATGATATGCAGCAGTTACGACGCCTACATACTGGAAGAGGACGGACAGATAGATGTCCAGATCCAAAAGGAATACAGCGAACTGAACATCAGCAATCCCCCTTCTTTTTCGTGGGTGACCACCTCACAGGAGGCAGCTGCCCTGTTGGCACAGGGGGCTGGATTTGACCTGATCATCTGTATGTTCAACATCGGAGATACCGATATCTTTGGGTTTGCCCGCCATCTGAGGAAAGAAGGGTCCCTGACCCCGATAGTGCTGCTATCGAACTATTCCAGGGAATTCAAGAACCGTATTGAACATGAGGATTGCTCGGCCATTGACTACATTTTCAGCTGGCATGGGAATGCAGACCTGATCCTGGCCATTGTCAAGCTGCTGGAAGACTCCATGAATGCAGAGGAAGACATCCTGCATTCGGGTGTACAGTCCATCCTGCTTGTGGAAGATTCGGTACGGTATTATTCCACCTACCTGCCGGCCGTCTACAAACTCGTGCTTAAGCAAAGTGCCGAATTCCTCAAGGAAACCCTTAACGACCAGCAGCAGAAGACCCGCAAAAGGGCACGCCCCAAGATCTTTCTGGCAACCAACTACGAAGATGCCGTGACTCTGTACGGCAAATACAAGAACAACCTGCTGGGAGTCATTTCCGACGTAGGTTTTGTACTGCACAAGAACGACCCGTCCAACACGGAAAAGCTGGACGCCGGCATTGATCTGTGCCGCATGATCCGTGAAGACGATCCACAGATGCCCATCCTGCTTCAGTCTTCACAGCAAAGCATGCGCCAGGTGGCCCGGGATCTGGGTGTAGGCTTCATCATGAAGGATTCAAAGGCCCTGTTGATGGAACTGAGCGAATACATAGGCGAAGAATTCGCTTTCGGGGATTTTGTGGTTCGCAACCTTATTACGGGGGAAGAAATCGCAAGGGCTAAGAATCTGAAGGAACTGCAATCACTCATACGTCATATTCCCGATAAGGAATTGCTCCACCACACTTCCCGCAACCGCCTTTCCAAATGGCTGTTTGCGAGGGGGCTTTTTACCCTGGCACGGGCCATCAGGGATGTGGCCCCGGGTGATTTCGATGACGTAAGCAAATTGCGTGAATTCATTGTCCGTCTGATCAAGGAATACCGCGTGATCAACGGACAGGGCGTTATTGCACGCTTTGACAGGGACAACTACAGTCGTTACATCACTTTTGCCAGGGCAGGGGAGGGATCCCTGGGCGGGAAAGCACGCGGACTGGCCTTCCTGAACCGTCTGCTGGTAAAATACAACCTGGCACACAAACACAAGGGGATGCTGATCACCATACCCCAGACACTGGTCCTGGCGGCCGATTATTTTGACACCTTCATCCAGGACAACGGTTTGCGCTACGTGGTCAACACCGAAGGCATCACTGACGAAGAGATCCTTTCCGAATTCGTGAGTTCACGCCTGCCCCTTGAAATGCAGGAACAGTTGATGGTTTTCCTGGAGAAAGTAAGCAAACCGCTCGCCGTACGCTCCAGTTCCAAGCTGGAAGATTCACTTTTCCAGCCGTTTGCAGGAATATACTCCACCTACATGCTTCCCCTGACCGACAACAAGGACCAGATGCTCCGCCTGCTCGGAAAAGCCATCAAAAGCGTATACGCATCTGTCTTCTTTGCGGCCAGCAGGAATTATATTCAGACCACTGCCAATTTGCTGAGCGAGGAAAAAATGGCCCTGGTCATCCAGACACTCTGCGGATCGGAGGAAAACGGCTATTTCTTTCCCACCATTTCGGGACTGGCCCGATCGGTAAACCATTATCCCATTGGCCACGAACAACCAGAGGACGGGATTGTGAACATGGCTTTCGGATTGGGAAAGCTTGTGGTTGAAGGAGGCAGGGTTCTCCGCTTTTCACCCCGATATCCCCGCAACGTGCTCCAGACCATGAACCCCAAAAGCGCCCTGAACGAAACCCAGAACATCATGTATGCCCTGAATCTGGGTCCCGAGCAATTCAAAACCTCCATTGACGACGGGGTGAATATCAGGAAATTTACCATTGCCGAGGCCTCGGCTTTCAGGAACATCAGCCACGTAGCCTCCACCTGGGATATGGACAACGATATGCTGATGCCGGGAGCGCACGGCAAAGGAAGGCGTGTCATCACCTTTGACAATATCCTTCAGAACGACACCATACCGCTGGCTGCCGTTCTTTCGGAACTGCTCGGGATATGCCGCAACGAAATGCGCTGTCATGTAGAGATTGAATTTGCCGTTGACATGGATGTGCCTCCGGGAAGCGATGCGGTATTCAACCTGCTCCAGGTACGTCCCATCACCGATTACGCTAACAACAACGAATTTGACTGGAATAACGCAGATCCCGACTCGTCGCTTGTCTATTCTGAAAAAGCCCTGGGCCCTGGAGACATTGAAGGTGTCACAGATGTGGTATATGTGCGCACAGATGTTTTTGACAGCCGAAATACCATAGCCATGGCGCAGGTACTGGAGGAGATCAACCGCAAATTGAAGCAGGAAGGCCGGACTTATGTGCTGGCCGGACCGGGGAGGTGGGGTTCGTCTGATCCCTGGCTGGGCATTCCCATCAACTGGAACAACATCTCGGAAGCCAGGGTCATTGTTGAATGCAGTCTGCAAAATTTCCAGGTAGATCCCAGCGAAGGAACCCACTTCTTCCACAACCTTACCTCATTGGGAGTAGGCTACATGAACGTCAAACCTTTCCGTGGTGAAGGAGTCTTCAACGAAACATTCCTGAACCGGATGCCGGCATGGTTCGAAGGAGAGGCCATCAGGGCGGTCAGGTTCCCCGGGGAATTGGTCATCAATGCCGACGGCCGCCTGGGTAAAGGAATCGTAATGCCGGGAAAAACAAAAAAAACGGAGGGCCTGTAAGCCGGGTTCTGTCAAACTCCCATCATTTATCTGAGCAGCCTACCCCCCGGCATAGGACGGGCAGCCCTAATATTGCCGGTATACTTGGCCTTGCAGGAGACCGGTGCTTGCGTCAACGGTCGTCACCGGCCGTCACGGTGGGCTCTTACCCCGCCTTTTCACCCTTACCGGCGGTCATAAGACCTCCGGCGGTTATTTTCTGTCAAGCGCTCCCTGACCTTACGACCAGCTGTGATTTCCACAGGGTCCGGCCCTTTCCTGCCCGGACTTTCCTCCCTTCTCCCTAAGGAAAAGAGCGATGGGACAGCCCTCCGCGGTCGCAAAGTTAAAAAAAAGTCATTACATTAGCGGTTTGAAAAAAACTGTCTTATGGCCACAAAATATGTCTTTGTTACCGGTGGCGTGGCTTCCTCTCTGGGAAAGGGCACTGTTGCCGCTTCTCTCGCCAAATTACTTCAAGCCAGAGGATTAAAGGTCACACTACAAAAATTCGATCCCTATATCAACGTAGATCCGGGGACCCTGAACCCTTATGAACACGGGGAATGTTACGTGACCGAGGACGGTGCCGAGACCGACCTGGACCTGGGTCACTACGAACGTTTTCTGGGTGTGTATACCACCAAAGCGAGCAACGTGACTACCGGTAAAATCTACCAGACGGTTATTGACAAGGAACGTGAAGGTGCTTACCTGGGCAAGACCGTACAGGTCATACCCCATATTACCGACGAGATAAAACGCCGTATGCTCCTGTTGGGCAAGACAGGGAAATACGATATCGTGATCACGGAGATCGGAGGCACGGTCGGGGATATTGAATCGCTTCCCTTTATTGAAGCCGTCAGGCAATTGCAATGGGAACTGCCTGAAGAGAATTGCGCGGTGATCCACCTGACACTTGTTCCGTACCTGGCAGCTGCCAAGGAACTGAAGACCAAACCTACACAACATTCGGTCCGTCAGTTGCAACAGGAAGGAGTGAACCCCGACGTGATCGTTTGCCGTTCGGAAAGACCACTGCCCCTCGATATGCGCAAAAAAGTAGCCCTTTTCTGCAATGTACGTCCCTACGCCGTCATTGAGTCGGTTGACCAGAAAAGCATATACGAGGTTCCCCTGAACCTGAAGCGTCAGAACCTGGACGGGATACTGCTGGATCTGTTGAAAATTGACAACAAGGTAGAGCCCAATCTGGATGCCTGGAAAAACTTCATAGACAGGGTGTACCATCCCAGTCAGAAAGTAGACATTGCCCTGGTGGGTAAATACGTGGAATTGCAGGATGCCTACAAATCCATTCTTGAATCGTTCATACATGCAGGTGCTGCCAACGATACCAAAGTGAAAGTCCATACCATACAAAGTGAACACATAAACGAATGCAATGTAGATGAGAAACTTGCAGGGATGAAAGGGATCCTTGTCGCACCGGGTTTCGGGTCCCGTGGTACGGATGGCAAAATATTTGCTTGTAAGTATGCAAGGGAGAACGGAATACCGTTTCTGGGGATCTGCCTGGGCATGCAGATGGCTGTGCTGGAATTCGCCCGCAACGTGGCGGGAATCCCAAAAGCTGAAAGTGTCGAGATGGTTCCCAAAACAGAATTCCCGGTTATTGACCTGATGGAAGACCAGAAACGCCTTACCAGCAAGGGAGGGACCATGCGGCTGGGGGCTTACCAGTGCAGAATCGAAAGAGGTTCGCTGGCATTCAGGATATACGGGAAACAGATCATACAGGAAAGACACCGTCACCGGTACGAACTGAACGACTACTATATGGAGATACTGGAAAAAGCAGGCATGAGGGCTTCGGGAAAAAATCCCGAGACCGGGCTGGTCGAGATTGTAGAAGTACCGTCCCATCCTTTTTACATTGGCGTCCAGTTCCATCCCGAACTCAAGAGCACACCGGAGAAACCGGCACCGCTGTTCCGCACCTTTATTGGAGCGGCGTTAAAATACCAGGAAAGGAAAAAACCATGACATCCCTCAGATACATCAGGATCCTGCTGGTACTGACGTTTGCTGCCGGTACTGCTTCATCGGTCCCCCGTTACGGGTATACCATAGAAGACGTGTTGCCGCACAACATCAGTTCCTACACACAGGGATTCTTTTATCACGACGGATCATTTTATGAAAGTACCGGCCAGTACGGCCGTTCCATGATAGCCAAAGTAGATGTTTCCACAGGAAGGGTACTACAGTCACATGCCCTGGAACGCCGGTATTTTGGTGAAGGGGCGTGCATTCTCAACGGATTGATTTACCAGCTTACCTGGACAGAAAGAACCTGTTTTATTTACGATGCGTCCACTTTTACCTTACTGGGAACCCGCCGTTACAACCGGGAAGGCTGGGGCCTGACCACAGATGGCAAAGACCTGATCATGAGTGACGGAACTTCCACCCTGTTCTACCTGGACCCCGACACCCTGACCGATAAAAAGTCCGTTCATGTCACACAGGACGGAAAAGCCGTGTCCAATCTGAACGAGCTGGAATACATTGAAGGCGAAATATGGGCCAACATCTACCTCAGTGACCAGGTAGTGCGCATTGACCCTGTTACAGGCAAAGTGACCGGGGTGATAGATCTGAAGGGCATACTCCCTGTATCGCTGCGCAAACCCACCACAGACGTACTAAACGGGATCGCTTACGATCCGAAAACAAAAAGCATTTGGATCACGGGCAAATACTGGCCCCGTGTTTATAAAATATCATTGAAATAACAACGTTTCAGGGGTGCCTGCCAAGGCGGGCTGAGAACATACCCTTTGAACCTGATCCGGATAATACCGGCGGAGGAAAAACTATGAAAAAGATCATCATTGCGGGTTTGCTGCTGGCCCCGGTCTTCACAACGGCACAAGAAGTAAGAAATCTGGATTCCATTGTCATCGTGGCCACTCAGGCTGCAAAAGATGCTCCTGTGGCGCACAGCCGCGTTACCAGGGAAACCTTGTCACGAACCGCACCTACACAGAACCTGCCCTATGCGCTGGCCCTGACACCCGGGGCCGTAGTGGTTGGAGAGAACGGGACAGGCACCGGCTATGCCTATTTGCGAATTCGGGGGTCAGAAGGATCGCGCATACAGGTGAATTTGAACGGGATCACCCTGAACGATGCAGAGTCGCAGGAAATATTCTGGGTCAATCTGCCCGCCCTGAGCGGTTTCCTGGAAAATGTGCAGGTGCAGCGGGGAGTGGGGACTTCGGTCAACGGCAGCGGGGCTTTCGGGGCAACGGTCAATATGCGCACCCTGTTCAACCGCCCCGATCCTTATGCAGGAGCCGAGGTGGCCTTCGGCTCGTTCAATACCTGGAATGTTGCCGCCGGGGCCGGTACCGGTACCGGCACGGGGAACAGCTTCCTTCCACGGGGCATGGGCGCGGACATACGTTATGCACGCAGCCGCACAAACGGGTACATCCGCAACGGACAGGGAAACCTGCACTCCCTCTTTGCCCGCCTTTCCTGGATACGGCCGGATCATTCACTAAAACTATACTACATCTACGGGGACCAGCGTACAGGGATTACCTGGGAAGGGATATCCCGTGAAATGCTGGCCGTTGACCGCCGTTACAATCCCGCAGGGGAATATACCGACGACCAGGGCAATGTCCGTTACTATCCGAACGAGACCGACAATTACACCCAACACCATGTTCAGCTGAACCATGCGCAACGGTTTGCTTACGATATCTCATGGAGCAACACCCTGCATGTGACCAAAGGCGACGGGTATTATGAAAATTACAAGGAAAAAAGCTCCGGCGATTATATTGTCCGCCGTTCTATGGACAACATATACGCCGCATGGAGCTCTGTGGCACGCTGGGGGACCCCGCAGATCCCGCGCAACACATCCCGCGGCAATGCCGAGGTCCTGCTGGGTGTAAACGTTGCCGCTTACAAAGGACACCATTTCGGGCTGATGAGCTATCAGACGGAAAACCCCGATTTTACCGGTGCGCAGGAGTATTACCGCAACCTGGGCAATAAATACGACCTGAGTTCATTCCTCAAAGGCATGTATGAATTGCCCCTCGGGGCCGGTCACGGCAATGCCCTCAAATTTTTCGCAGACATACAGTACCGCTACATCAGCCTGAATATGGCAGGTCCGGACAACGACGGGAGTTTGCTGGACCATAAGACATCATACCATTTTTTCAACCCAAAAGCCGGCGTGACGGCCATCATCCAAAAAGACCACCAATGGTACGCGTCGGTATATACGGGCAGCCGTGAACCCTCCCGAAGCGATGTCAAGGAATCCATTAAAGCCGGAAAAACAGGAGATCTGCTACCCGAAAGAATGTTCGATATGGAAGCGGGCTACAGGCTTACTTCGCAATCCTTCCTGCTGGGAGTGAATGTATATGCCATGGAATACCGCAACCAGCTGGTTCCCACCGGAAAGAAAAGCGATACAGGTTACGAGATCAAGGAAAATGTACCTGTATCCTACCGCCGTGGGGTAGAGGTGGAAGCCGGATGGCAGCCAGTTCCGCAATTTCGCCTCGAAGGGAATATCTGTATGAGCAGCAACAAGATAAAAGACCTGACCCTGTACCTGGATACCTACGACAATCCTGACGACTGGAACCCGGTTACGTTGCAGGTTACCGAACATTACGACCTGACAGACCTGGTGTATTCGCCTTCTTTTACGGCAGCCGCTCTTGTTGCCGTCAGGCCCTTTGCCGCCGGACGCTCCCTGTTCCGGAATCTGGAAGCCGCATTGACGGCCCGTTTTGTAGGAAAACAATATTACGACAACACTTCGGACGTTGACCGCATGCTTCCTGCCTACCAGAATCTGGGCTTCACCCTCTCGCAACCCTTCGCCACCCGCAAGGCAGGCACTTTTACGATCAGCCTTTTTGCCGACAACCTGCTGAACCAGTCCTATTGTGCCAGTGCCTGGGCTTACAGGGCCGCATTCAGGGATACCGGCACGATAGAGGTAATGGAAGGTTTTTACCCCCAGGCCGGATTCAATGCCATGATCAAAATTGCCTGGGAATGGGGGAACTGATACTGGAAATATTCGGGACCGTCACAGGTCTGCTGTACGTCTGGCTGGAGATCAAACACCGACGCTCCATGTGGATGGTGGGCATAGTCATGTCTGTGTGCTATATCGTAGTCTTTGGCGTGGAAACGTTGTATGCCTCCATGGGTTTGTACGTGTATTACCTGGGCATAAGCCTCTACGGATGGTTCAAATGGGGCAACAGACCGCAGCGATCCAAAAAGCTGCAGGACCCCATGCCGGAACGTAACCTGAAACTCAAACCCGTGCACATAGACGTTTCCACGGCGTGGGTGGCTGCAGGGCTGCTGATTGTGGTCTTTAGCGGGGTCTGGGCCGTTCTCAGGTACCTGACAGATCATCCGGCTCCCGCCATGGATGCTGCCATCACCACACTGAATATTGTTGCCACCTGGCTATTGACACGCAGCATACTGGAACAATGGCTGTTGCTTTTTGTAGCCAACGGGCTGGCCATAGTGCTGTACGCCCGGACCGGGTTGTGGTTCACCACCGGTCTGTACACAGTCTACCTCGTATCTTCGGTCATAGGGTATATAAGCTGGAGAAGAAAAATTTCGTAACTTTGGCAAAATATACCTTTATGAAAACGATACTAATTACCAATGTATTGTTGTATAAGGAACGGAAAGATGTCCTGATTCGGGGGAACATGATCCACAGTGTTGAACCTGCCGGGACTATACCCGTTCAGGAATACGACAAGATCATAGACGGATCCCGAAAAGCCATCATTCCGGGCTTTGTGAATGCACATGCACACTCTGCCATGACTTTGTTTCGCGGGGTAGGCGAGGATGTTCCCCTGGACCAGTGGCTGAAAGAACGAATCTGGCCTTACGAGGCCAAACTGGACGAGGAAATGGTCTACTGGGGGGCCAAGCTGGCCTGCGTGGAAATGATACGCACAGGAACTACAACGTTCAACGACATGTACTGGCACCTGAACGGGACATTACGCGCTGCCGAAGAAATGGGCATGCGCTCCGTGCAGTCGTTTACCTGGCTGGACAATTTCAATGACGAGATCATAGAACAGAATAAAAAGCAGATGAAGGAGGCCCATAAATTAAGTGCCCGATGGAGCCCCCTGACCACTTTTGCCATCAGTCCGCACGCCATCTATACCGTGTCTGAAAAATCGTTCCGGTACATTAACAATTTCGCTAAGGATAACGGTATTATTGTGCATACCCACCTTGCCGAAACAAGATCAGAGATGGACCAGGCGGAGCGCGATTTTGGCATGAGTCCCACCGAATACCTGAATAAATTGGGTCTGCTGAGCCCTTCGCTCATCGCCGCGCATTCCCTGTGGCTGAGCAGCGACGATATCAAATTGCTGGGAGACAACGGGGTAAATACGGTCCACAACCCCAATTCCAATCTCAAACTGGCCTCGGGGTACAAATTCAAATACAACGAATTGCGTGACGCCGGTGCCAACGTCTGCCTGGGAACCGACGGTTGCGCCTCGTCAAACAACCTGGATATGATTGACAGCATGAAAGCCGCCGCATTGCTTCAAAAGGTATGGAGAAACGATCCGGGCGCCATTCCCCTCAAGGAACTGATGGACGTAGCGTCTTTAAACGGGGCCAAAGCCTTGCGCATAAACACCGGAAAGATCGCTCCCGGTTACCTTGCCGATGTGGCCCTGGTGGACATGGCCAAACCCTCGTTCGTTCCCAACCATTATTTTCTGGCGAACCTCGTCTATGCGGCCAACGGAGAATGTATAGACACCGTTATATGTGACGGAAAAATCATTATGGAAAACCAAATCATACCCGGTCAGGATAAGATCTACCAAAAAGTACAGGAAGTGGCCGACAGGGTTGTAGATTATAAAAAGAAAAAAAAGAAATGAAGACAGCTGTGTACCAGGAATCGGCGGATTACATCCTGGAAAGGATCCCGGAACGTCCCCAGGTGGCAATCATCCTGGGCAGCGGCCTGGGCAAACTGGCCGATGCCATAACCAATCAGGTAGTTATTCCCTACCAAAACATTCCCAATTTTCTTATGTCAACGGCTCCCGGACACCAGGGTAACCTCATATGGGGACGCCTGGGAGGGAAGAACGTGATCTGTATGCAGGGCCGCTTCCATTATTACGAAGGATACGGTATGGAACAGGTTACCTTTCCCATTCGCGTATTCAAGTTACTGGGAGTGAAAGCCCTTTTTGTTTCCAACGCGGCCGGTGGGATCAATCCCCGCTTCAAGGTCGGGAATCTTATGGTTATTGACGATCATATCAACCTGCTGCCAAATCCTCTCATCGGAAAAAACAATCCCGACTTTGGGGTACGTTTTCCCGACATGACACGCACTTACGACCGGGACTTGCGCAAGATCTGTGACGACATGGCAGAAATCCGTGGCATCCCGTTGTGTCACGGAACGTATATCGGCAGTACAGGACCAACCTTCGAAACCCCTGCCGAATACAATTTTTTTAAGATCATCGGGGCCGATGCCACCGGAATGTCCACCGTTCCGGAAGTAATTGTGGCCCGTCACTGCCGTATGCGGGTGTTTGGTATGTCGGTCATTACCAATGAAGCCCACGGTTTTGCCGATGATTTTGAAAACGACGGGGACGATGTCATCGTTGCGGCTGACGGCGCTGCCGATAAAATGGCACTTTTATTTGCAGATATTATAGCCAACATGTAGGATTATTCATTTTTTTTATTTATATTTACCATGTAGTTTTTAGTTTAGAAAACCATTTATTTTTATCCTTATGCGGTCATTATTTATCCTGATCGTTGTGTTTGTATGTATTCAATGCACAACGGATCATCATGAAATTTACTTTGATCCCATCCAGCCTACCGTCCCCGTAACCGGTTTACAAAACCCGGTCAATTTTCAGGTGCTCCGGGCTCCTGACAACAGCTCACATGTGGATTTCTCTGGTCATAGTAAATCAGATTTCATTGCATTGGTTGCTGAAGATGGCAAACACATCACTGCCGGTGTGTTGCAATATTTTCATGAAGACTGTCTTCCGGCACGCTTTCTCTGCTTTTATCCCAAAGCCGACAGGTTGACCAACGGCATTGCTTATTTTGTATCCGACGGTTCATCAGACATCATTTATGCCCCCGTGGCCTATGCCGGCACCATTGAAAATCCCAATCCCGATTTCGGATTCCATTTTCAGCATAAAATGTCGCGTATACAGTTGTCTGTCAGGATCCCGGAACAGATCGAAGAGGCCGGGCTTAAAGTCCTTTCGGCGGGAATATTCAGTTATGATAAACTATCACTGGAACTGGACGGGCAACGGGCAGGGGAATTGCTTCCGGAAAAAGACGCTGTCAAGACCTTGTTTCCCGGCCGTCTTGACAACGGGATGATCCCGGGGAACGTGACACTTACCCGGGACCCTGCCAACCTGGGAACAGTGTACGTCTTTCCCGGAGAAGATTTAAAGCTGTTATTGCAAATCGAAGGAAAAAAAGGCACCTTTACCAGTGAATTGCAGTTGGCAGCTCCACAGGCCGGCCAGACGTACCGGGCAGATCTGGTATACGACCCGGCCAATGAAATGTTCAGTGCTTCCTTGAACGACTGGGTGCAGGGAGCTTCTTTTGAAGCACAACTATAAAAAGGTCTAAATGTTTAGTTGAAGAAAATAGCCTTTTTGTTTAATAATTAGCAGTTTATGTTGAAAAATGCGTTAACGTGCCTGCATGTTAGCGACATTTGTTCAAATTTAATTGCTATGAAAAAAATGCTATTTGCAACCGTTTTGATGATAGTCATCGCAGGTTGCGTCAAGGACCTGCCCTACGAGGATCTTCCCATCCCAATTCAGTTCGATGCAGGCCTCTCTGCAGTGAACACCCGTGCCCCCATAAATAATCTCACATCCGGCCTTACAGGTATTCAGATCCTGAGGGCTACCGACCATGCCACCACCCCTGACTGGTCTGTTGTCGCCTCGGTGGCATCGACGGCGAACATTGCCGCCGGCGGAGGTGTCACCGGATTGTCATCGGCACAGTATTACAACGCCAACCCGGCCCTGAACGCCTGGTTCATGTCCTTCTATCCTTCCGGCTCCGTGTCTGCCAACAAAGTCGCCTGGACCATCACCGGACAGGAAGACATTATTGTCGCCCCGTCTGTAAGTGCAGGGAACAAGACCACCCCGGTCAATCCCACCGTTCTGGCCTTTGGCCACAAACTGACGCAGTTGCAGTTTAGGGTAATTGCTGCTTCTTCCACGGCAGTGACGCAATGGGGAACCGTTTCGTCCATCAAGGTCAATGCAGACACAGCCCTGGAACTGACGCTCAGTACCAATGCCCTGGCTGCTGCATCCACACCCGTGAATACGGACCTGACCACTTCGGGGACTTTTCCCGTTACCTTACCTACCGTGACGGCTGCTGATGCCGGGCTGGTAATGGTACTTCCGGGAGCCCTGAATACCATCAAGGTAACTACGGCCAATGCTCCGGAACAGACCGTCAGCATTTCAGGTCTGACCACCACCGTTGCGGGATCCGCCCATTTGATCACCCTGACCTTTACCGAACTGGGTGGCATTACCTTCAGTGCTACACTGACCGACTGGGCTACCGGTACCGCCGGTACAGGCAGTTTGTAATTTTATTGTGTACGTACCTGTTTCCGGTATAGTGAGAAAGGTTTTCCTCATATCATTTCTTTTTCTTTTCGGATGCACCATAGAAGCCCCCGAAAAGACTACCCCTCCTGAGAACCAGGTACCGGTACCCCTTTCTTTTGACGCAGGTATCATAAATACAAAAGTTCCCATTGTTTCGGTTTCGGGTGTGCCCACTGTTCAAATTGACGGAATACAGGTATTGAGACAAGACGTCCACAAAAATTCGAGTCCTACCTGGAATACCGTTTCTTCAGTGACGACCACCGCCTCTTTCTTTACAACGGGAAGTTTTATCGCCACTCCAAAACAGTTTTATAACAGCAAGCAGAACCAGTATGCTCATTTTACGGCTTATTATCCCGGTGTGAATGAAAACGCAGTGGCCACTACCTTGTCCAACGGGGTGGCCACCTTTACCATCACGGGACAGGAGGATATCATATCTGCTCCATCTGCTTCTGCCCAGGGCAATGGCAATCCAATACCCGTAGCCCTAACCTTTTCCCACAAGCTGTCCCAGGTCCAGATTTATATCAAAGCAGCCAGTGCCGGAGCCATATCGGCCTGGGGGAACATTACGACAGTTAAAGCCACTTCCCCCACGGTGCTCACCCTGAACGTATCCACTCAAGCCCTGGCACAACACGCCACTCCTGCAGTGACAGACCTATCAACGGGAAAACCTTCCCAGGCGCTGACTACCGATTTTGTGTCCTTTGGGAGTATTCTGGTGTACCCGGGAGCCCTGACCATAAAAGTAGCCTCTGCCAATGTGCCGGAACAAACCGTAACCATTACCCCGTCCATCACCACCGTAGCCGGTAGTGCACACAGGATAGACCTGACATTCACCGCTACCGCCATTAACTTCAGTGCCACCCTGACCGACTGGGTAACGGGCACGGCAGGGACCGGTACCGTACAGTGACCCTGACCCTGACAATGCATGTACAGAACCTTTATTATATTTATTTCATTATTTATTCTCACACGATGTTCGGTTACTGAAACTGAGCGACAGTCCTTGACCCCCATAGCATTTACATCATCATACGGGCCTTCGGTGGATGTATCCACCCGGGCCCCCATTTACGATATAGACCAGATGGAGCCCATCCAGATCCTGCGCTCCGACGGCAGCACCACCGATTTTTCCGGACATACGGCCCCCGATCTGACCGGCACCATTGCATCAGACGGGACGGTCACTCCTTCCGTTCCCCAATACTATGACCAGGGTGGCGACCAGGCCAATTTCATGGCGTTTTACCCGGCGGCTCATTCCATCCAGGGAGGAATCGTCCGTTTCAAGATCACGGGACAGGAAGATATCACGGCAGCCCAGGTGGTATACGGGGGAAGCATAGAAAGCCCCAAAACGGTTACCCTGGCTTTCAGGCATTTACTGGCACAGGTACGCGTACTGGTCAGTGCTCAGAATGCCCAGACCGCTTCTGCCTGGGGACCGATAACCTACATCAAGATCCAGACACCCACCTCGCTGGTCATGGATACGAATACCTGGCCGGCCCTGAGCCCCCATACCGATCCCGAAACCGAATACCTTCCAACAAGTATAGGAGACAACGCCTCACAAACCATCACCACTACCTATGCTTCCGCCGGCAGCCTGATGATCCTGACGGCAACCTATCCCATAGCATTGAAAGTGAAAACAGCCAATAAAGAAGAAACAACAGTGACCACATCTATCTGGTATGTGGGCCCTCAAAGCGTATATACCATCCGGCTTTATTTCAAGGACAATTCCATTGAACTGCAATGAAAAAGCATTGGGATATATTGTTTTTGACTTTCCTGTTTCTGTCCGGTTGCGGGCAGAAAGATCTTCCGGAAGCGGTGCCGATCGCATTCAAAGCACATTTTAAACTGGGGACCGAAGTAAACGTGTACTCCAAGGCTCCTGTCACAAACCTGACAGACATGGGCACCATTTACATATGCCGGAGCGACGGATCCATTGCCGATTTTTCTTCGCTCAGCCAGCCTTCTTTTACAGGAACCGTGCAATCCAACGGTACGGTGACCCCTTCTGCATTGCAATACTACCAAAGCGACGGTACAGCAGTGCATTTCAGATCGTTCCGGCCCCAAGCCTGGTCCATGGAGGATGGGGTGGTCAATTTCAGGATCACCGGCCAGGAGGATATTATGTCCGGTATATGCTGGAATGCAGGAAGTTACTTCAATCCTGTCACGGTTACGTTTAGTTTCAGCCATTTGCTTACCCAGCTGGATTTTGAAGTTATAGCGGAAAGCCAGGCTGCTGCCAATGCCTGGGGGACGCTTACTTACATTAAAGTGGCCGCTCCCACGTCCCTTGATCTCTATCTGGATGCCAATGTCCTTACCGAAAATTCCGAGCCGCTGGAACAGGAACTTCCCACCAGCCTGGGAGACAATGCAACCCTGACCATAGGCACTGCAGTCACACCCGCCGGGAACCTGATGATCCCCTCGCGCAGCGCGCAGCTCATATTGAAAGTCAAAACTTCCAACAGCGATGAATTGACCGTGCCTACCAACTTGTGGTACATAGCTCCCGGCAACATTCACAAGATCACCCTGACCTTCAGGGGAATCGCTACCGACATTCCCATAACAGCCACTTTGTCGGGCTGGCCCGAATAACCCTGAATCATCTTTTCATTTGGATTTTTCCGGAACTTATGTGAAAATGTGCCGGAAATAACCTAAATTTGCAGGTTTAACAACATAATGGAGTAGATATGTCAAAGAATAAGGAAATCAAGTTTTGTCTCCTGTACAGGGATATGTGGCAGTCATCGGGCAAATACGTACCCATGGTGCATCAATTAAAGCAATTTGCCCCGCTGGTAGTGGAAATGGGCTGTTTTGACCGGGTAGAGACCAACGGAGGTGCCTTTGAACAGGTAAACCTGCTTTTTGGTGAAAACCCCAACGTGGCTGTGAGGGAATGGACAAAACCGTTACGTGCCGCAGGAATTCAAACCCAGATGCTTGAAAGGGGACTGAACGGGATACGTATGTTCCCCGTACCGTCCGATGTGCGCAGGCTGATGTTCAAGGTAAAAAAGGCACAGGGCGTAGATATCGCGCGTTCCTTCTGCGGATTGAACGATCCCCGCAACCTGGAACTTTCGGTTAAATATGCCAAGGAGGCAGGGATGATCTCGCAGGCTGCCTTAAGTATCACACATTCTCCCATTCATACGGCAGATTATTATTTATCGGTTGTAGATGAACTGGTAAAATTCGGAACAGACGAGATCGCACTCAAGGATATGGCCGGTGTGGGTCGTCCTACCATGCTGGGAAAACTTACCCACGGGATCAAAACCAAATACCCGCATATAAAAGTCCAGTACCACGGGCACTCAGGCCCCGGCTTTTCCATGGCATCCATGCTGGAAGTGGCCAAAGCCGGAGTTGACGTGGTGGATGTGGCCATGGAACCCCTGAGCTGGGGCATGGTCCACCCCGACGTGATCACCGTCCAGGCCATGTTGAAGGATGCCGGTTTCAAGGTGAAGGAAATCAACATGAAAGCATACATGGAAGCACGTTCGATGACACAGTCCTTCATGGATGACTTTCTGGGTATGTTCATCGATCCGGGTAACAAGGTAATGACTTCGCTGCTGGTGGGTTGTGGGTTGCCCGGCGGCATGATGGGCTCCATGATGGCCGATCTGAAAGGATTCCACAATGCCATCAATATGTCCCTCAGGGCAGCAGGCAAGAAGGAACTGACACTGGATGACCTGGTGACCATGTTGTTCCAGGAAGTGGAATACGTATGGCCCAAACTGGGATACCCCCCGCTGGTAACACCTTTCAGCCAATATGTAAAGAACATTGCCCTGATGAATCTCATGCATATGCTCAAGGGAGAGGAACGCTGGAAAACCATTGACAAGAATTCCTGGGACATGATCCTGGGATATACCGGAAAACTCCCCGGAGAACTGGCCCCGGAGATCATGGAACTTGCCAGGGATCAGGCCAAGGAATTCTTCACGGGAAATCCACAGAGCCAGTATCCCGATGCCCTGGAAGAGTTCAAAAAGGAAATGAAAGAGAACAACTGGGACTTTGGACAAGACGACGAAGAACTCTTTGAACTGGCCATGCACGACCGGCAGTACCGTGACTACAAGAGCGGCATAGCCAAGGAACGTTTCCAGAAAGAACTGGAAACAGCCCGTGAAAAGGCCAAGGCACCCGTTGTAACGGAACGTCCTGTCATAGAAATGCCTAAGATAGACGTAGACAAAGTCTTACAACAATACCCCCAGGCACAGCCGGTTCAGGCAGCTGCCAAAGGGCAGGTGATCTGGGAGATCGCTGCCGCCGGGGAATCCAAAGAGCCTGTAGTGGGAACCAAAGTACAGGACGGCGATATTCTTTGTTATATCCAGACATATTACGGGATGGAGCCCGTAAAGGCACTTGCAGACGGTAAATTGACAGTGATCTCTGCCAAACACGGCGCAATGGTTGAAAAGAATGAAATTATCGGTTTCATTGCGTAGGTTTAAACTGGCATTGCACTGGCAGATCCTCACGGGCATACTGCTGGGGATCCTGTTCGGGATCCTTTTCCCGGAATACATACATTACACCAAATGGGCAGGGGATCTGTTCCTCAGGGGACTGAAGATGGTGGTTATACCACTGGTATTCAGTGCCCTTATCATGGGAGTCTGCAGTGTGGGCAAGGCGGCCGACCTGGGCCGTATAGCCGGCAAGACTTTTGCCTGGTATGTTGTGACCACGTTACTGGCCTCTACACTGGGCCTGCTGCTGGTGAATTTTTTCAGGCCCGGCGAAAAAGTGGACCTGCGTTTACAGGAAACGGTTACGGACATAGCCGCCACGGGCAATTCCTTTATGGACCAGATCGTGGCCATCGTTCCGGACAACATCGTTCAGGCCATGGCCGAGGGGCAAATGCTGCCGGTGATCTTCTTTGCCATATTGTTCGGTTTTTTCATCAACGTTTCCACGGAAAAGACCCAGACGCTCCTGACAGACGTTTTCAACGGGATCTACGAAGTGATGATCGGGATCACCTTCCTGGTGATCCGTTTTGCCCCCATAGGTCTGTTCGGCGTGGCTTCCAATATGGTGGGGGCCCAGGCAGGAGACCCAAAAGCCCTGGGTGTGATGTTCGGAAGCCTGGGTATCTATTCGGCCATCATAGCCGGAGGATGCGTGCTCCACGGACTGCTTACCATCCCCGGACTGTTTACCCTTCTTACCCGCAAGAATCCCTTTACCTTCATGAAAATGATGGGTACGGCGCTGTTGACAGGCTTTACCACCGCTTCTTCGGCTGCTTCTCTTCCCATATCCCTGCGTGATATCCAGGAAAAAGCCGGTGTGTCCAGAAAGATTGCCGGATTTTGCCTTCCCCTGGGGAATACCATCAATATGAACGGAACGGCACTCTTTGAATGTGTGACGGCTATTTTCATTGCCCAGGCCTATGGGATTGAACTGACCATCGTGCAGCAAATCATCATTGTCCTGACCAGTCTGATGGCTGCCATAGGGGCGGCAGGAATCCCGCTGGCCGGCCTGGTCATGCTGGCCGTTGTACTCAAAGCCGTCGGATTGCCCCTGGAAGGCATAGGATTGGTGCTGGTGGTGCAGCAACCGCTGGACATGATACGTACCTCGGTCAATATCTGGGGAGACATGACCGGAGCCGCCATTGTAGCTCACAGCGAAGGAGAAAAATTAAATTTTTAGGCAATAATGAACGCCAACCTCATATGTCCTGCCTGCGGTACCCAATACCCTGAAGACGATGTAGTCTGGCGATGCCGTTGTGGCAGTTTCCTTGATCTGAACGATACCTTTACCTGCGATCCTTCGCGGTTCCGGGGACCGGAGAATCTCAAACGCTACGCCAGCGTTCTCCCTTTACGCAATCCCTCATCTGCAGTTACATTCGGTGAAGGTTTCACCCCGCTGCATCCCATGGTCTTCTATGGGATACAGGTGATGGCCAAGATGGATTTCCTGTTGACCACGGGGTCTTTCAAGGACCGCGGAGCCTTCCTGATGATCAACAAATGCAGGGAGCTCGGCATACGCAGTATTGTCGAAGACTCCTCGGGTAACTCGGCCTGTGCCATTGCCGCTTATTGCGCACTGGCGGGGATAAGGGCACAGATCTTTATGCCTGCGGGAAACTCCTCGGCAAAGACCGTTCAGGTACGGACCTACGGCGCCACGCTGCACAAAATTCCCGGGAACCGATCCGATTGCGCCCGGGCAGCCGAAGAGGCAGCCGGCGAGAGTTATTACGCGGCCCATACCCGGAATCCGTATTTCCTCCACGGGACCAAGACCGTCATATATGAGATCATGGAACAATCCCGCTGGGAAGCACCGGACTATATTTTTGTTCCGGTAGGAAGCGGATCGCAGATCCTGGGCATCTGGCTGGGACTCCAGGAAATGAAACGTTCGGGCGTGATTGGCCGGTACCCGCGCCTGGTAGCCGTTCAGAGCGAACATTGCTGCCCCCTGAAAAACAACAGGGAAGGAAAACAGACCCCGGAACTCCCGGCCTCCCCTTTGCTGGCCGAAGGCATTGCCATCCGCATTCCTCCCAGGATGGACCAGATCCTGGAAGCTGTAGCGCAGACAGACGGGGATGTGGTTGCCGTAAGTGACCTCGATATTGTGGAAGCCTTGCAGGCCTCGGCCCTCCAGGGCGTTTACATTGAACCCACCTCGGCAGCAGCGGTTGCGGCCATCAAACAATACAACGGGCGCCTGAAGCAAAGCGACAGGGTGGTGGTCTCCCTCACGGGGCACGGACTCAAAGCCTCGGCCCGCATGGAAACACTTATCAATACCGCCTGATGGAATCCTTTTCATTCATACAATGGGCATTGGAACACCTCAATTACTGGACGGTGGGTCTGCTGATGACCATAGAAAGCTCCTTTATTCCCTTTCCTTCCGAGGTGGTGGTGCCGCCTGCCGCCTACCTGGCCGCCGCCGGCGAAATGAACTTTTTTCTTGTGGTCCTTTCGGCAACGGCCGGCGCTTTGCTCGGAGCCCTGATCAATTACGGACTTTCCATATGGATAGGCCGTGCCATTGTCTATAAATTTGTAAATTCGCGGTTGGGGCACGCCCTGTTGCTGGATGAGCAGAAAATGATCAAAGCCGAGTCGTACTTTGTGCGATACGGGAACGTCTCCACCCTGATTGGGCGCCTTGTGCCTGCCGTACGACAGCTGATCTCCATCCCGGCCGGACTGGCCAGGATGCCGCTGGGCCGTTTTGTACTGTACACATCGCTGGGGGCATGTGCCTGGAATACCATCCTGGCCGTCATAGGGTATTCCCTGCACAGTGTGGTGCCCAAGGACCAGCTTATGGAAAAGGTACATGCCTATACTTCCCAGATATCCTGGGTACTCCTGGGCCTGGGCGTTTTGGCGTTCGGATACATTATCTGGAAAATGATTCGCAAAAAATGATATGGAAATAATTGTTATTCTGGCACTGATCCTGTTGAATGGGATTTTGTCGATGACCGAAATGGCCTTCGTATCGTCCCGTAAATACAGGCAACATGCGGATGACCGTTTTCTTTCCACCATCCAGATCGGGATTACGCTCATTTCAATCCTCACGGGGCTTTTCTCAGGAGGGTTGTTGTCGGACGATCTGGCAGCATTCCTTTCCCGGTGGAAACCACTGCATAACAATGCCTACTGGATCTCCAATGTGTTGATAGTGACGGTGGTAACTTACCTTACCCTGGTGATGGGCGAGCTGGTTCCCAAGCGGTTGGGCATGATGGCCGCAGACAAGATAGCCCGGGCCATGTCCGGACTGATGAAGCTTCTGCGCCAGATCACGTATCCGTTCGTATGGCTGCTAACCAAAAGCACCAGGGGGATCATGATGCTCTTTGGGCTGTCCGACCTTAAGGAAGCCAAAGTGACAGAAGACGAGATCAAGGCCCTGATAGAAGAAGGCCGGGAAGACGGCGAGATACGGCAAGTGGAGCAGGAACTGGTGGAACGTGTTTTCAACCTGGGAGACCGTACCATAGATTCGGTAATGACCCACCGCAGCGACCTGATCTGGCTGGACATCAACGATCCCATAGAAATGAACATTGACATCGTGCACAAGAACCTGCACGGCATTTATCCCGTCGCCGACGAAGACCTGGACCAGCTGATGGGAGTGGTCTATATGAAAGACCTCTTCGGAACGATCGACAAAGAAGGATTTGATTTGCGCTCGGTCGTGCACATGCCTCTGTTCATTCCCGAGAACCTGAGCGTGTATGCCGCTGTGGAACAAATGCGGCTCACCTACAGCAAATACGCACTGGTAACAGATGAATTCGGGAGCATTCAGGGCATGGTGACCCACTCGGACATCATGGAGGCTATCATAGGGGAATTGCCTGAAAATAAAGAGGACCACGACATCGTCCCGCGCGGTGACGGGTCATTCCTCATTGACGGACAGTGTGATTTCTATGCCTTCCTGGAACATTTTGATATGGAAGACCTGGCCGCAGGAAACGACTACAATACGCTCAGCGGCCTTATACTCGACAAACTGGAACATGTCCCCGTGACGGGAGAAACGTTCCTGTGGGAAGGGCTATCCATTGAAGTAGTGGACATGGATATTGCCCGCATAGACAAGGTCCTGGTCAGGCCTGTCAGAAATATTTCCCAAGATTGACATATACCCCGAACTTGGCTCCGGGATGTAACCCGTATTCCACCATAATATCTATGGGTCCCAGCGGGCTGTCGTAAGAATATCCTGCGGCCGCCCCCAGCATATACATTCCCTTTTTCCATTCAATAAGCTCCAGGGTAGAGCGGCTTATGCGCGCCACGTTGCCCTTAACCCACACATAATGGTTGTTTCCCATGCGGTAACGGGCTTCCAGTCCGGTAGCCAGGAATTTGTTGTCCACCACTTCGGTGGGCACGAACCCGTAAAACGGAAGCTGGTGGTCCAGGTAGTGTCCCCCTATGTTCCCTCCCACAAAATTCTGCATGGGAAAGGCAAACTGTTCCCCGTAAAGGAATCTGCCGTAGAGAGCAGGCACGAGCGTTACCCGGTGGGCAACAGGCACGGCCACAAACAGCGAAGCTGAAAAGGCGGAAAATGGGATCCCGTCTTTGTAAGTGGCCATATTATCTGTGTAAAGGGCGTATTCCGCCTTGAACTGCACCCCGTTGCCGGGATAATGGGCGTTGTCGAAGCTGTCGTATCGGACACCGCCCCGGTAACTGATCAGGTTTTCCTTGAGATTTTGCTTTTGAAGCGACGCCTGGTTGGCCATGAGAAAACTCTGGGACCGGAAATTCTCGTACCGGGCTCCCAGGTAGAAATTGAAATTCCTGTAATAAAAGTTGGCCACATCAAGATTGAAACGGTTTTTGTGGAAACGTACGTTGTGCGAGGTGGTATCCCTGCTGGTGTACAATTCCATATTCCCGTACCGGTAGGTATAGGACAAACCGAATTTTCCCAGCCAGGCATCCTGGTAAAAAATGCCGATATTCATGAAGGGATTGGTCGAGAGCCTGCCTGTAAGCTCCACCATACCTCCGTTCAGATCGCGCGGTGCAAAAACGGCATTGATATAGCCCGAGGCAATTTCCCGCGTGTCGAACCGTATCCCTACGCTTAATGCACTGCGGGAACGTTCCCGGCAGTGGAAGGTGAGGTTGAATCTTGATCCTTCCCCTATCAGGGAATAGGTGAGGGACGAAAAGCTTCCCGTACCCTTAAACCTGTCCACCGCTTCCCTGAGGGTCGCAACATCTATGGTGCTGAACTCTTTGAAACGGAGCATCCGCCGGAGGTTGTTTTCATTGAGCATGGTGATCCCGTCAAAGAAAATATACCCCAGTTTTATACTGTCCCCAACAGGGATGTGGGATCCCCCGGGGCGGTTGGGAGGCATTTTGATGTCATCGGCCGGATGGATCCCTATGAGCTCCTTTACAGCCAGCAGGGCATCCCAGTTCTCACGTGCAATCCGCTCTCCGCGTATCAGCAGGGAATCTACGGCCGTAGTATTGAAACTGGCCGTTGTGTAGGGATGTGTGTCGGGATGAATGTACAGATCGGTCATCCCCTTGTTCTTTTCAAAGATTTCCCGGCCCATGCGTTCCATCATATGATTGACAATGAACATCAGGCTGTTCTTGTCATCATCACGGATCTCGCCCCGTTTCAGGTTTTCGCGTTTTTCGGTCATCATGCTCACATCCACCCCAATGATGATCTCGGCACCCATCTGTTTGACCACATCGGCAGGGAAATTGTTGATCACCCCTCCGTCTATCAATACGCGTCCTTCCCTTTCCACTGTAGTAAAAGCTCCTGGAATGGACATGCTTGCACGGATGGCCAGCGGCAGGCTGCCTTCACGCATGACAACCTCGTCACCGGTGATCAGGTCATAGGCTATGCAGGCAAAAGGAATGGGCAGGTCGTCGAAGGTTTCCATGCTATGGTAGCCTATGGTGTATTCTGAAAGCATGTCCATGACTGAACCGCCACTCAGGAATCCGGTGGATATATAAAAACGGTCTTTGTCATAAGGTATGGTTATCAGCGATTTGTCCGAGACTTCCTTTTCTGTGAAAAAGAGTTTGTCGCGGGTGATTTTGTCGCTCAGCAATTCCATCCAGTTCTGGGCGCGCATGATGCTGTCCATGGCCGCGGGACTGTATCCAATGGCGTACATCCCGCCTACGATCGCCCCCATGCTGGTCCCGGCTATGTAATCTATGGGAATGCCGGCTTCTTCCATCACTTTCAGCACGCCAATGTGGGCGACGCCTTTGGCGCCGCCGCCGCTCAGCACCAGGCCCACTTTCTTGCGGGCCGTACGTCGTTGCAGGCCGCTCCGCTGCTGCGGCTCCGGGCTGCTCCGCTGCTGCGGCTCCGGGCTGCTCCGCTGCTGCGGCTCCGGGCCGGCACCCGGATCATTGCCTCGGCTTGTCTCTTTTCCGGCGACAGGACCGGTGTATAAACTGGCACAGACACAAAGAATGCCGAAAAGGACTGAGGCTTTCATAGCGGTGATTTTCTACAAAATTATCATATTCTGGAAATTTTCATAATTTTGTATTTATATGATGTATAAAATTGGTGATGCTGTCCTGTCTCCCATGGGAGCCTCCACAGAGGTAAATTATCAGGCCGTAAAGTCAGGTTATACAGGTATTCAACAGTTTCCGGCCGGGTTCAGGGGCATGCCCGAGCCCATTATGGCGGGGCTGATCAGTCCCCGGGACCTGGAGACACTTGCTGCTCCCTATTGCGGGGCAAGGACACATATGATGTCCCGATACCGTCAGGCCATGTCGGCCGTATTTGAATTGGCAATATCCAATACATACCCGGATGGTTACCGTAACGAGATCCTTACCAGCAGAAGGGTAGCCTTCATTTTTTGCACAACAAAGGGAGACGTGGATTCATTCCGCGAACTGACCGCCCAGACCACCAATCCCCGGCTGTATCCCTGGCACGTGCCTCAACGGATGATGGACGAGTTGAAATTGCCCGGGAAACCATACGTGGTGATGAATTCCTCGCTCTCCGGGGTACAGGCGCAGATCGTGGCAGACCGCCTTCTTTGCAAAGGCAGCCCGTACGATTTTGCGGTTGTCATAGGGGTCGAGTTGCTCAGTATGTTTACGATATCTTTGTTACGTGATGCGGGCCTGGTCTCCAAAAAATTTGTCAGGCCGTTTGACATTGAAGGAGACGGTACCAATCCCGGAGAATCGGCTGCCTGTGCAATATTTATCAGTGAAGACAGATTCCAGAAGGATAAAAAATTATTTCATCACACTCCGATGATCAAATTCAGGAAAGGAGTCATGATGACAGATCCGTGTTTTCCAAAAAGCCCCAATCCCCAGGCCGGTGCATTGTCCAGGGCAATTAAAAAGGTCATGGAAGAGGAGATCGTCAGGAACCTCTCCTTTATCAATGTAATTGGAGTCGGATTGAATTCATACGACAACATGGTGTCCATAGGTCTCGAGAAAGCGGGCCTGAGAAGGGTACCCATGAATTGTTTCGAAGGCAATTTCGGCCACAGTTCAGGTTCGGTGAGCCTGCTGAGCAGCATCTTGTCTGCACAGTCTCTGGTGAATGAAGAGATCCTGCCAACCCTGGGCTATGTCAATCACGGGGTAAAGGGCCGTATACGTATACAGACAACCGTGAGCACGTCACATAAACAGAGTTTTCTGGCTATTTCCACGGGGTTCGGAGGAGTTAACGGTGTTATGCTATATACTAAAGAAAGGTAGATCATGCTCATCAAATCTTATTGCAGGATAACCAACCATTCGGTCATTGTTGACGGAGAACGGATGCCGGCGATGGAAAAACACATGAACGGGCACGATGTGGACGGGGACCTGAACAATGTGTATGCACAGATGGGTGTGGACTATCACAATTACAAGAACCTGGACACTTACAGTAAACTGGGGTTCATTACAGCCGAATTGCTTATGGAGGCCAACGGCTACGATCCGGATACCGAAAAACACGACATGGGAGTTGTCATCTATTCCCGCTCGGGATGTCTGGGGGCTGACTACGAATTTGTACGTGTCATAGAAGGATTGTCCTCAAATGAAAGGGCGTATGAACGGGTGATCCCCAACTCCATCTGCAGTACCATTGTATGCCGTCACAAGATTGGAGGGGAGTCAGGCATTTTCCTTTCCGACGGGTTCATTTACGAACAGTTTTTCAGGACATGTTACGGTACTTTTCTTACGGATCCCGGACTGAACACATTGCTTGCCGGGTATGTGGAGTGTTACGGTGGCTATGTTTCCTCTCTGATGTGCCTGCTTACTCGTTCTCCGCAGAAACCACCGATGGATTACGACCTGAGAGAGGAACGTTTCTGTATTGAAATGTTACGTATATACTGATTTGTCGTGATAGAAGATTTCCCTGAAGATTTAAGACCTTATACGGACCGCGAGATACCCGGGGCCATGCAGCGAATTGCTGCGCACAAGTACTTTCCCCAGGTCGCTTCAGTCATATTCCCGGGGATCTCTCCGGAAGAAGCGGTAAGGAAAATTTTGACAGTCAAGACTGTAATCCAGTTTCAGATGGAATGGATGTACGCTTTCAACCAGCAGGTCATTCAGAATACCATGGAAAAGTTTACGTACCATTTCAGCCCCCGGATAAAGCAGGGAACCGGTTATACCTTTGTATCCAATCACCGGGACATCATCCTGGACTCGTCTCTCTTGCAGATGGTGCTGGTTTTCAATCATATGCCTACCAGTATGATCACATACGGAGACAACCTGCTCGTCAACCGGCTGGCAGAGGACATCGCACGATCCAACAAAATGTTCAAAGTGGTACGCCGGGGCAACAAAAGGGAACTTTTCAAAAATTCCCATATATTAAGTGAATTTATACGGACCTGTGTCAGGGAGGGTGATTCCTGCTGGATCGCCCAACGTAACGGACGAACAAAAGACGGACTGGACAAAACATCCCAGGCATTGGTCAAGATGATGGCCATGAGCGGATCACGAAAGGATCCCGTTGAAAATTATGCTTCACTGCATATTGTTCCTGTATCTATTTCCTACGAATACGAACCTTGTGACTTTCTTAAGGCCGGGGAACTGCTTGCGGGTCTGGACGGACTGCCCTACACAAAAGAAGAGGGGGAAGACCTGAACAGCATGCTCACCGGGGTCACCCAATGGAAAGGAAACGTCCATATCCACGTGGGCGATCCCCTCACACAAGACGACCTTGAGCCTTTGCGGGACCACGACCCGGACCCTGCCCCTTTGCGGCACCACGACCCGGACCCTGCCCCTTTGCGGCACCACGACCCGGACCCTGCCCCTTTGCGGCACAACGACCCTGCCGGATTTTCCGCGCGCCTGTGCACCCTTCTGGATTCCCGGATCAACACCGGCTACAAATGCTTCCCCTCAAATTACATCGCCCATGACCTGCTCCACGGCACTTCCGCCAACAGTGAACGTTACAGCCCTCAGGATAAAGACGCCTTTATACGAAGGCTGGATAAACTTGCAGGGTCCCACGTACAGGAAAAAGCGCGGGAGATCTATTTGCGCATATACGCAAATCCTGTGCAGAATCTCCGGGATTCTGCGCCATTTGCAGGGCGTTAAAAATCCAACTATCTATTGATCAGAATTTTGCGATTTTCTGCTGTTGCGTTTGGCGCAGAATCTCGGAGATTCTGCGCCATCCCGGGCGCTCGGAGAGGTGGATGGCCGGCACGCGGGTCTGGATCGCAATTTGTGCTACGTTGTTCAGGGTGATTCCTTTGCCGGCCATAATGGTGATCCTGCCCGCTGCTTTCTCGACAAGTTGTTTTAAAACAGGTATCCCTTCTTCTGCAGTTGGGGCTTGTCCTGAAGTAAGCAGTGTGTGAAAACCCATTGATATAAGGATTTCCAGTGTTTCCAGCGGATATTTGCATTCATCGAAGGCCCTGTGAAAGACGATTCTTAACGGCCGGGCAGTGGCATGGCCGAAAGAAGTCTGTTCCCTGCCGCTGGGAAGTGGGGCACTGCCGGTGTCGAGTGGAGCAGTGTCGGAGTCCAGTGGGGCACTGCCGGTGTCGAGTGGAGCAGTGTCGGAGTCCAGTGGGGCACTGCCGGTGGCTGTGCGGATCATTTGCCGGAGGGCAGGGAGGTCCGGGTTGCCGTCGGGGGTGAGTGCGCCGATGACTACGCCCCGTACCCCGACCTGGCGGCACAGGCGGATGCTTTGGCACATGGCGTCCACCTCGGCTTGTGAATAACAAAAATTGCCGGGACGGCACCGGATCAGCACATGGGCACGGTCCAGGAAGCTTTTGCCCGATAGTTGCAAAGGATTGTCCGAGAAAGGTGTGGTTTGGGTCGGATTGCCCAATGAAGGTGCCGTTTGGATTGGATTGACGGTAAGAGGTTCTTTCAGGGCCGGATCGTCGCGAAGGCGGGAGAGCCAGACGGGGGTGAGGCCTCCGCATTCAAGGGCCGAACACAGCTCGACCCTGTGCGCCCCTGCCTGTAACATGGCCTGAGCGCTTTCAATCGAGGTGCAGCATGCTTCAAGGAGTATCATCGTTATGTGTGATCTTTGAACAAATTTAGAAAAATATGGAGTTTTTTTGCAGTTAAAAAATTTATGGCTACTTTTGCAGCCCCTGATTCGTTAGCTCAGCTGGTAGAGCACAACACTTTTAATGTTGGGGTCCTGGGTTCGAGCCCCAGACGGATCACGGTAAAGCCGGTTATTTGCCGGCTTTTTTGTGCCCCGGGGTGTCCAGTCAGGTGGCCGGGCAGGACCTGTAATATAAAAGTGTTATTTTATTTTGTAAAAACGTCACTTTTTTTTATATTGCAGTACTATTTTTCTTGATTATGAAATCAGAAGAACACCATTCGCGACAATCTGTAAGCGAGACAGCCGAAGAGCATTTTTTACGGGGTGTTTATTATTACGACAAGGG
>Ga0172380_10001636_pt1 | contig 38163 bp, 33 predicted proteins | sample Leawe162metaG_FD_119747 | JGI IMG/M metagenome (GOLD analysis project Ga0172380, IMG submission 119747) | Leachate microbial communities from a municipal landfill in Southern Ontario, Canada - Leachate well 162 metaG | ecosystem: Engineered > Solid waste > Landfill > Unclassified | place...
AAAATGTATATAGATAGGTAAGTACATCAAATGTGCATCTTTTTCTATGTGTACTGATTTAAATTTACCTTGAAACAAAGCTCCATTTCTTTCATATTTTTTATTAAAATAATTTGTATATCCAGTACCAAGCTTCCTCATGAATTCAGTAATACCATTTTCAGATATAGATCTAATCATTAGATGGAAATGATTATCCATTATACAAAAAGCTAATATCTCAACTAGTAATTCCCTGGGCTTTCTTTGTATATTAGGAAGTCCGACTTCTTTATTTTTATTACTGAGATGCACAGCTAAATTAAGTGCTGGATTTCTATCATTAAATTCATATAGGTCATGAATAAAACGCATACGATCTTCATCATCCATAAAAATATCTCGCTTGTCTACCCCGCGATTATATATATGATATATTTCACCCTGAACCAAAGATGTTTTTCTTAATGCCATTTTTTAATTTTAACATACACTTAAATACTTAGGAAGTCCGACTTCCTAAATATTGACATATATGCATAAATAGTGTTTAATTATAGAAAATAAACATTATTTATATGCGTGTAAAAATAATACCACTGACCCCGGACAGATTAGCCGAGTATCGCGCACTGCGCATCGAAGCATTTACTGTCGATTCCCTCGCATTTGGCCTAATGACACCAGAAGAAGATGCACTAATTACTGATGAAAAATTATTCGAGGAGACATCCGAAAATGAGCTTAAAAAAGTATTCCTGGCTGAGGTACATCAAAAAATAGTCGGCATGATTGTAGTAAGAAAGCACAGCCCAATTCGGAATCGGGCCTGGATAAGATTATTCTTTGTATCACCCTGTATGCGTGGTAAAAAAATTGGTTTTGAACTTTTTAAAAATGCTTTACAACATATCAAAAATCATAGAGTTCCCTCTACTGATCTAGCTGTAGTGGAGACGCAAGAAGAAGCAATCAATATGTACGAAAGATTTAAATTCAAACAAATTGATGAAGGAGTCGCCAGAAAAAAATTAAATGGAAAATATCCGAAGTTTAAAATTATGAGACTTTGGGTTTAAACAAAAAGAGCAAGGTTTATACCTTGCTCTTTTTTTATTAGAATTTTGTAGCTTCGATACACATGAACATCGGGATTTCTTTGCGGGCGCGGTCCTCGGCCTCGGCTCGTGGGCCACGCTGACTCTGCTTGTGAGATATCCACTCCTCTAATCTTGTGATGGCTAGGCCATTCTTGGAAAGCAATTTTACATAGTACTGTAGTGGTCGGTGGAATGAGATAGTCTTGATCTTCATCTTTGGATCACGCTCTCCGGGAGTCATATCTATAGAAATCTTGGATTCAGTCAGGTATTTATCTACTAGGCGAGATTGTATCCCATCTGCAAAATACCAGTCACTAGCCTGTGGTACACGGAAAGATGGATGATTCAATACTAATACAATTCGTCCTCCTTTTTTCAACACACGATCACACTCGGCAAATACCTGGGATACATTTTCGATATTCTGAATTGCTAGAACTACTACGATAGTGTCGACAGACTCATCATCGAGGAAAAAAGATTTATGCGCAGGTGCTACATGGAAATCTATATTTTTGTTTTTCTCTGTAGCTTTTTCTACTAGCTTGCGAGACAGGTCAGAAGCCACAACTTTGACTCCTTTTTGTTTTGCAAAAATATTTGAAAAGTAACCTTGCCCACAAGCCAGATCAAATACGACTTCACCAGATCGTAGATCAAGGATTCGAAGTAGATTCGGAGCGATGACTTTGGATTGATAGCTATCAGAGTCGCTCTCTAGGAGCTCGTCGTACCATCCTGACACACGATTCCAAGAAGTATCTTTTTTATTAGTATTTTTATCGTTATGTAACATTATGGGAGTATTATAGCACAAAAATACCAGAAAATCAAGTTACTCCAAAATGTCTATATCTTCTGGTCTTATTTTAGAATCTAGATTGTCTTTTCTCTGGAGTATATTCCCCTTGCGCGCCAGATAATACAGATACAGAGAGGCTCCAAGCATAGCAAATCCTATGACTATGATCACAGTAGGCCATGATATAGGGACTCTAGTATTCCCCGCCTGAGCCGGTAGATCATCTAGGTTTATAACCTTTTTGTATTTATCTGATGCAGTTTTGGTAGTATTTGTGTTTGTACTTTTTATTATTTGGATTTTTGTATTTGTATTCTTATTTTCAAAATTTGTATTGGCAGTAGGTGGGTATGTAGCGAACAATTCACCTGCAGGAGAATACATAGAGACAGAAGAAAGATCTTCAAAATTAAAACCAGTTATTCTGCTGGGTAGCTTTATCTTTTTGCCGGGCATGATCGTAGTACCAACAGCAAAATAAAAATTGTGCTTTGCTCCCTGAATCCTCCACCCGGATACAGATGCCTCGTATGACGACTTGTTCTCTATCTCGATATATGGATCAGCAGGGATACCAACAGAAGATATAATCACCCCCGGAGATAATACTTTTATATTCAATCTATCTGTAGATTCTGGTTCGTCAGAAAAATAATCTTTGTAATACGATAGTGTAATCAGGTACTCCCCCGGATAATCATAACGATAGAGAAATGATGTATTGAAATCTGCAGTCTCGCGAGAAGTCCCATCCCCAAAATTCCAAACTAATCTTCCATTTTTTATCAGCTCTTTATCCAGTCCAATAGTCTTTTGACTCAACTTGAAATCCACACCCGAAGTGACCACACTCTTGGAGATTATCTCAGTCGAAATTTTAGATATTTTTGTATTTACTTTGGGTGACGCACCTACGGATATATTGTTCTCTGTGTCATAACTTTGATTTGATGCATTCTCTTCATCATTCACAGTCGAGCTACTCTGATATAAAGCTCCCGGGGTCGGTGCACCTGCTACCCAGATACTACCGGACTTGTGCAAGGAATTCCCATCTTCAGCACCACCGAGAGTGGCACTATATGTCACGCTATCGATAACCTGACCATCATTTAGGATAGATACAGTTCCCCCGTCCTTGTCTAGGGACATAGAAGTGTCTATCACAATCCCGGAGAAACCTGGATGATCGATATCAAATGTAGCCAGATCTCCTGTGAGGATAAAAAAAGAATTCGCAGGAACAGAAAAGCTCACCTTATTATTCATATAATGAGATGAGCCATCATTAAAACGCCACTTTGATGCATCGACAAATACTGGAGAGCTACCACTGTTATAAACCTCCACCCACTGATGATTTGCATTTGACCCTTTTGGGTCGTACATAATCTCACTTATTTCCAAATTCGCAGATGCTATGACGGGCATCACGACAGCAAACAAAATAATAAAGTTAATTAAAATTTTTTTCATTTTTGAAGTGAATCACGCGATGAGATCATGTATTGATACGAGGGTGACTACTCTAATACTTTTTTGAGTACATCCTCGGGTACCTCTTTGGCAGGTACTCTCATCTGCCAAGGGTCAGGCTTTGGGACAGCTTGGTCTTCTGTTTTTATTTCTTCAATTTTCTCTTCTACTATTTCTGGGATGATAGGTGTCTCTACGAGCACAGGCTCTGAATCTGGAATTTTAACTTCTTCTATTTTAGGTATTTCGATTACGGGCTCGGGTTGTACCTCTATTCTTGGTATTTCTACTACAGGATCCGGAATTTTTACCTCTTCTATCTTTGGTATTTCTATTACAACTTCGGGGACATTAACCACTTCTACTTTTGGAGTCTCTAAAACAGGAGTAGGTTCGGGTATTTTAACTTCTTCTATTTTTGGAACTTCCACTATAGGCTCGGGGATTATCTCTTGCTTTGGTACATCTACTACAGGAGCAGGGATAGGAGTAGGAGTTTTTTCTTCTACGACAGCTGGAGTGACTACAGTTCCCGCCACAGCAGCAGGAGCCACACGAGCAAGAAGATCTTTGAGTGAAGATTTCTTTTCTTCAGAAGCTTCCCTACTAGGTAGGACCACCTTGGGCTTCACCGGATTTATATGTGGAGCTTCTGGCTTTTTGAGTGCAGATAGTGATATAGGTTTTGCTGTTTCTTTTTTGACTTCTACTACCTCTGGGACTTTTTTATCATCTAGATCCTCTGGCTTTTCATTCTTTATCTTATTCAAAAGATCTTTTAGTAGCGGTGATGGACCATAAGTCTTTTTTACAAAAGGCTTTGGTGTGAATTTTGGATTTGGGGCACCATTCCTAGGAGGGAAACTTTTAGCTGGGAATTTACCATCACGATGTGAATATTCCTTTTGAGGTTCATGCTCTACAGCAGCAGTAAATGATGAAGTCACGCGAGATCCATCTGCTTTGAATTCGATACCGAGAGCTGCTAGTGGCTGAGAATTCACAGCTTCTTGCTTGAAAGCTTTTGGTGTGATGAACCCCTTGGCTGCTTCTAGATTCCCCTCTTTTATCTTAAATAGACAATCCTTGCAGTAGATAGGCTTCTTTGGGTCTGGCTCGAATGGGACCATGATTTCCTTTGCACAGTTTAGACACGCAGCTTTGAACTTGCCTATCACATCAGGATTGTCTGTAGACTGTAATGTGCCACTCCAACGTAGTATCTCTGACTCTACTTCTTCGCGGGGCTTTGTATACAGTGCACGAGATGATTCAACAATCTTGTCTTTTACATTGGCAGTTAGGTCTACCTTGATAGGTGGCAATGTAGTAGCAGAAAATGGTCGGCTAGTAATACCATCGATCATCAATTTTAAATATACGTGATAGTTCGGCAGGTTCACCAGATCCTGAGCCATGAATTCAGGCTCGAATTCTTTTTCCAGAAAATCTGCATCGTCTGCACCTACACGGAAGATGATCATAGTACCCACGTTTCCGAATACAGCGTCACGGACCTTACTACCATCCTTGTTTTCAAGCTGGGCAGTATATTGGTGGGCGACGATTAGATTCAGGCGGTATTTGCGGGCCTCGGAGAGGATATTTGCGAATGAATCTGTAGCAAAGTTCTGGAACTCGTCGACATATAGATAAAAGTCCTTACGATCATTCTCGGGGATACGTACGCGCTCCATGGCTGCGAGCTGGATCTTTGTGATGAGCATTCCTCCCAATAGAGCAGAGTTGTCTTCACCTACGCGCCCCTTTGATACGTTCACTAGGAAAATCTTGCCATCATTCATGATGTCAAAAATATTGATAGTAGATCTCGGCTGACCTACGACATTACGAATGATAGAAGTCGAGAGGAATTGTCCGACTTTGTTTTGGATCGGAGCGATGGCTTCATTTCTGAATTGATCACGCCACTGCTCGTACTCATGCACCCAAAAAGCTTTGACCACTGGGTCCTTCAAATTACCTATGATCATCTGACGATAATCTTTGTCTACTAGTATACGAGGAATACCTAGGAGTGTAGTACCTGGTGTATCTAGGAGCGCGAGGATGGCATTGTTCAATATGTATTCCATACGACTACTCCATGCATTGGCCCAGATCTTTGTAAATATTCCCATCAGACCTGAAGCTACTAGGTGCTTGTACTTTGGGTCATCGAGTTGTAGTACGTTGAAGCCGATATGGAAATCAGTGTCAGCCGGATTGAAATATATAACATCTTTTACTCGATGCTCGGGTATCAGATGGAGGACTTCTTCTACTAGCTCTCCGTGCGGATCAACCACACAGATACCCTCACCGTTTTGAATATTCTGAACTATCAGATTAGAAAGGAGTACAGATTTACCTGTACCAGATTTTCCCAATATGTACATATGTTGGCGACGATCTTTTCTCTTTATACCAAAGACATTCGCAGAATTGCGAAAATTTGTCTTGCCGAAATATGTAATATCACGATTATGTGGGATATCATTATTCATGTTGCATTTATTATATCACATATGTTAATATGAAAAAATGTTTAAATACATGCAGACAAATTTCCTTCCGCTACCTCCCATCTACATATCTTAGTAGTTGGTATTTGTATTGTATATTTCTCGAAATATTGAATGTAAGAACCAGCTCCTAAGCTGGTATTTTATTTGTTAAAAATAAATATTTGATCTTTTTTGAACATTCACAATTAAATAAATAATATAATTAAAAAACATGGCAAACATCTTAATCATCGGAGCTGGGGATATCGGATATCCACTAGCCCTAACACTCTCTTCCCTTTTTGATGGAAGTATCTACGTAACACGCAATGATAAATCCAAGGGATTCAATGGTTTGGAAAAAACCTGTACTTGTGGATATGATAATGTAAAATTCGTAAAGAATGCAGATGTCATCATCCTGGCAGTACGCCCAGCACAATTAGCAGGCGTACTCACAGAAATCACCCCCTACCTAACTGAGGACAAAGTCCTAATCTCTATCGCGGCCTGCAAAAAAACTGAACTCATTCGCGATATTGTCGGACCAAATGTTCAGATTGCTCGCGCTATGCCCAATGTAGGTTTGTCTTTTCAAAAATCAATGACATTTTTATGTTTTGATTCAAAAAACACAAACACGAATTTTGATTCTGCTTCTATGGTATTTTCATTCCTCGGTGAAATAGAAATAATCTCCGAAGAGATGATGAACGCAGGAACTATCTTCTCTGGGTCTATGCCCGCCATAATGGCCAAGCTTTTTAGCTCTTGCGGTGAATCACCCGAAGTCTACATGAATGACGGATGCTCTGAAAACATCAGAACCATCAAAAACATTTTGACGGAAATAACTTTGGAGAATGGATTCGAGAATGCCAAAGAGATAATCGATCAGGTCTACGATGGCTTGTATCAGATCTCCAGAATTGGCGGTAAATCATTTGAAGAAGTTATCCACGAGGTAGCCACTCCTGGCGGATGCACTCAGGCCATGCTCGACAAGATCGACAGGGATGAATGGCTTCGAGCTGGATTCGCAGACAATCACAGGGAAATCTGGAAGAAGATGCTCAGAGATGTAATAGGCGCAGGAATCGAGCGCCTAGGAAAAATGTAATTTAATTTACCTAAACAAAAAATGCTCACGTATACACGTGAGCATTTTTATTATATGACGCTGTCTTGATAACAAGAATCACAATATACGATATCTGGACTATCTGGAGAGTAACTAGTCTCGAATGTATTTTCACAACCTTCTCTCATACAGGATCTGGACCATAGCTTTGGTTTATTTATAAATTCAAAACGCTCCAAAAATCTACAATTGTGACACATATGAGGTAGAGGGATTCCGATACGCTTATAGAATTGCAATTCGATTGGGACTATTCGATATGCACGACGACAAGACTCACAAGCAATGATTTCTTTTGTGATACTATCAGACACATCATTTATAGAGTCAGGAAGATCTGCACCTTTTATTGTAGTCTGGAATTCACGAGCATTTGGCTCGCGCCATGAGAATCCATGCTCGAGGGAAACACTAGCATCAAGTGGCATATAATCTTGCGCCAAGCTCTCATTGTAAGCCAGTGGTGAAAATTCAGATGGGAAAAATTCTCCGTACCGATACTCCCGACCGACAGAATCCACATATGGAACTTCATTCATATGAGTCTTGATCTCTTCTACTAATTTGAAATATTCTTCTTTTGTATATTGCTTGTTTAAAATACAATATTTCTTTTTCTTTAATCCTACACAACCAAAACAATCAGATGAACCTACGCAGTAGGCACTGTATTCTAGATTGCTTGATTCCGCCCAGCAATTAAAACAATATTTCAGATTGAATGAATTCTCTCCGCAAGTGACACATTCGTATGCATTTTCTACTCCCATAAAGAGCTGGACGCAGTCATAAGAATTCGCTGCCTTTAACACACTGATCTCTATATATCTCAGATTTTCCCCTTCATCCACAGATATAGAATCTCGGACATTTTTTGAATTACTGATTCTCTCCCCTGTGCAATTTACATTCTTTATCCCATGATAGTATTTCACTGGAAATTTCTGCCAGAATTCTAATACTGCAGTTCGCAATTGCTGGATTGATTCATGGGAATCCAGATTCAATTCCTTCATCTTGGCTTCATACTCTTCTTTTGAAAGAGGTTCATTGAAAAAGTAGTAAGATTTATTTCTCAGATTCACACAACCAAAACAATTCGTACAACCACGGAGACCCTTTGAGAACCAGACATCGACACAACTCTCGCAGTCGAGAGAATAAAATATTTTGTAAGATTTATATACCATCACACCTTCATAGCACAATTCATCCTCTATTATCTCGTGTGAGTCAAAAGAATCTTTTATATTTGTGGCTTTGACTAGATATGCTGAATTCTCCACGAAATCAGAATCAAAACAAAGATATGCATTACGCAATCTCCCCGCCTCGTTGCAGTAATCTGAATCAATCATAAATCCAGCAGAAGATTTTGCTGGTAGTGGCACACGAGAAAATAGATCTCGGAACTGGGAGAAGAATGGCAAAGACTTGTCATAATCAACTCCGTAATCTATCGGATCCCAGGCATCGCCATGCCAATAAGTATTCTCATAAGTATTCAAATTCGCCTCTGGTGGAAAACCTGAAAAAGAATCGAGATCCGTATGCGCATCTTTTCTGCGAAACAAATTGCGTTCATTTCTAAAAGAGAGACGGCGCACCATACGACACTCCGGACACCAAGTCGGTTCGGGAACCTTGAGCATCTCGTAAAACAAAAAATCATCAGAGTCTATAGTGAAATCATTTTTGCAATTTAAACAGATTTTATTTTTAGGATTCATATTCAAATTATATACAATTTTATTGATTTCAAGTCTATTGACATTTCATCATAAAAGATTTATAATATATAAAAAATTAAAGCACTCAATGAAGAAGAAAATCAATCTGATTGCCATGGCGATCTTTATTTTTGGAATAGTTTCCAAATCTTATGCACAAGACACTCTGCAAATTAAAATTGGATTCTTGCTTGCACCACAAGCAGTAGTCAACCTACGTGCTCCAGAAAAAGGAGCTACTACAGTGACATCTTTACTTGCCACAACCTCTTTTATAAAAGGGAAAAATATATTACATGTGATATATTCTACACCCTCAAATTCTGCGCAACTTGTATACTATAATCAGATTTTCAGAGAATCAGGTGCTTATATAGTAGGAAGTAAAAAGATTCAAAACAATGGAGGTTATGCTGGGATAGGAGTTACTCGATATGTAGCTAAAAAGACAGCAAGTGCTTTTTTTGAGTTTGGAACTCTATGGGATGAATGGACTCCACAGATATATGCTGGTGTGATAATTCCATTTAATTTCAGAATCAAATAGACAAAAATAAAAATAGTGGAACCCTTGGGTTCCACTATTTTTTTATCCATATAACTCTTTTTTTATTTTATCTAATTCTGAAATAATTCTTTCATCAATAATTTCTGTAAATCTTTCAAAAGATTTACCATCTTTATGAACTAATTCAGTAAACATTTTTATTGGGCGCAAATCCCAATGCTTACCAGCCCTATATACACCTGCATCTTCATACAGAGGAGCATAAGCCACCATTTTGGATTCTTCTAACCCATCAATTTCTGTATGATGTCCAAAATTAATAATCTCATAAGCATATTTATTCACTGGGCCATTTGGATCATGCTTGTAATGATAATAATATTTTCCTATTTTTGGTTCCATGGTTATTTTCTTTTATGAGTAATAATATATTCGACTATCTGACTACCTAAAATAGCTAAGATTAAAAATACTCCATAAGTTATTAATCCTGACCAAAAAGAAACAGGGATATTCTTGATACTACCTAGAACAAAAGCAGACAGCCAAGACACGACAGATACGGCTCCGAATGCAAAAGACAACCTGCGAACTTTTACATATTTATGATGTGAATTTACATCAGAGAAATTCAATTTTGAAAGAGAGCCGTGTGTAATCCGTGCGAATAGGTATCCATTGATAATGATGAATCCTACGATAGTCATCTTCAATAGGAATTTTGACGACATAGAATACGCAGATACATCAGATAGGAATATAGCGATACCAGATAGTACTATGAACCATAGACTGATCCAGATAATACGAGACAGGACTTCTAGTGTATTGTTCTCGGTCGGATTTATCTTTTTGTCTTTTATGTATACATTGAATAGTACATCCGATGAGAGTGCAGCCCCCATACCCATTATCACAAAAAATACATGAGTCATGACAGATGCCTGTTTGTATTCTTCAAAAAAATTTACTATTTCAAACATATTTTTATTATACGGATTTTCATTTAATAAACAATAAATTATTTAATTTATTGCTAGAAAACTTCTTTTTTATAACACTCTTCACAATAGATAATTTCATTATTTATGTCGTATGCAGTAGAAAAAATATTCTGACATTGTCCGCCCAAATGAGAATCGTGAACTTGAGTGTTCCTGTATTCAAATTTTACAGGATGCTCCCCTTCGCACATACACTTAATTTCTTTTAAAATTGGAGGAGCCATAAATAACTGTCTTCTTGAAAATCTGCAATTCGAACAATACCTAGGTATAGGTAAATTGGAATTTTTTAAAAAAGATAATTCATCAGGAATAATACGGTACGCCTTCTCACACAAAGAACAACCAATTATTTCTTTTGTTATATTCTCATCAACATCACTAATAGAATCAGGAATATCTACTGATTTTATAGTGGTATTATATTCTCTTAAATTTGCATCTCTCCATATGAACCCAGCCTTTTCAACATCTTCTTTATTTGAAGGAAATTGATCATTTATCAATGTTTCGTTGTACGCAAATGGAGACATCTCTATCGGGAAAAATTCACCGTATCTATATACAATATCTCTTTCATTTACATAAGGCATATCATCCATGTGTTTTTTAATTTTTTCCACTAGATCAAAATATTCTTCTTTTGTATATTGCTTATTAAAAATACAATACTGTTTATCTTTCAAACCAACACAACCAAAACAATTTTTAGATCGTCGCATGTTTATACAGTATTCCAACTCCTGGCATCCAGGCCAACATTCATAACAAAATTTTATTTGATCAACTTGCTCCCCTACAATCATACATTCATAGATTTGTGAGGCGCTGACGCCCCAGCAGGTATAATCATAAGAATCGCTAGCGCCACCAAATGGAACATCCTGCACGTATTTTAAATTTTGACCTTGCTGTACAATATAACTATATTTTACATTCTTACTATCCTTTATATCTTCACCTAATACATCCTGATTTCTAAAACCAAGCATGTATTTTACAGGAAATTTTCTCCAAAATTCTTCTGATTTATACCTAGCGTCAAAAAATCCTGACCATGTATCCAAATTCATAGATTTAATTTTTTCGAAGTATTCTTCTTTTGTATACTGTTGATTAAAAATCTTGTAAGTAGAATTTCTAAGATTTATACAACCAAAACAATTTGTACAACCAACACAATTTTTAGAAAACCACACATCAACACAGTTCTCTGAATTAATAGATCCAACTGTATGATAACTTTTATCAACACGAACATTGTCATAGCAAAATTCACTATTATAACAACTAGTTAAATCAAAACAATTTTTAAGCATACTTCCATTACAGCAATATGCGCAATCTTCCATAAAAGTAGCATTAAAACAAAGATATGAATTTTTCATATCGTCACACATATTTGAATAATCACAATTCACACATCTCTGCATTGATTTTGCAGGATATGGCACAGTATATAAAAGATCTTTCATTTGAGTAAAAAATGGAACAGAAAAATCATAGTCTTTTCCATAATCAAAAGAATCCCAATTGTCACTATTCCAATAAGTTTGCTCATATAGAGTGAGTCCTGCATCAGGGTGAATACCTGTAAATATTTCTTTTCCAGTAACTGCATCTACCCCTCGAAATAAATGCCAAACATTGCGCCATATTATTCTGCGCTTATATCTACACTCCGGACAAAATGTCGGAGGTGGGACTTTTATCTTCTCATAGAATGAAAAATCATCTGGTTCGATCATAAAATCACCCTTACAATTCTGACATATTCTACTTTCTTTATTTAACATCATATTTTTTGCAATTTCCTGCCCCGTAGGAAGTACTCTTTCCTTTGGGGTGGCAGTTACGAGTTTCCATATATTTATATATTATTCAAATTCATTTTTATATTCATCTAGTGACCAGACAATATTATTATCCGATGGATCATAACATGTCACAACATCATCCCCTGACTTAGAACTCTTTGATTTATACAATCTAAAAGAAGTGGATAATTTAAACCTCCTATTGTACCTCTCGTAAAATGATTCTCTGGGTATGGGGATACTATGCTTTCTATAAAAAGCTAACTCATCAGGAGTTATCTTGTAGTACCTCTGAGTTTTTTTCGATACTATCGTCCTGGATAATATACTATCATCTACATCATATATACTATCAGGTAAAAGATCGGAGTTCAGTGCCCCTACTACGATATCCTTATGTTTAGTATTCTGGTATGGATATTTTTTATCCAATATATCAGCTTCGTCCATGGGATACAGATCATTCGCGACAGAATCATTGTAGCCAAAATATGACAACTCTACCGGCAAAAAATCGCCATATGAATAAACCAATCCATTTGAATCTACATATGGCATCTCAATCATATGTTTTTTAATTTTTTCTACCATCTCAAAATACTCTTCTCTTGAATATTGTTTATTTAAAATACAGTATCTAGAATCTTTTAATCCGGTGCATCCAAAACAATCCTTACTACGATAAACTTGATTCAAATATGCAGAATCCTGACAATGCCAAGCTGAATAAGCTCCAATAACTTTTGAACAGTAAGCGGCAAGATCAGACTCGTACGCTAATTCGGACCCCCCGCTCGCATCTGCGTCGTACGAATCCCGAACCCCATCAGCAAATGTACAATAACGAGAATTCTCGCTATCTAATACACAAAAACATTGCGTGCAATTATTGCAGTTAAAAATCAAATCACCAGTACTATTAACACAATTCACCATGCGCACTGCTTTCTTTGGATGAATATTATACATAGAATCAAATTCAGCTTTGGCTTTCTCTACTCCAGTATAAGTATGCAAATTATAAGATTTTAAAATTTCTAGATATTTTTCTTTACCTACCTCTTCATTCTTATAGCAATAAGATTTTCCACGTAGTCCGGCACACATAAAACAATTATTACAATTTCTCAAATCAAAAGAAAACAGACATTCTACGCAACCCTGGCAATCTATTGAATTACGGCATCTATAGCATTGCTTTGTATTGATAGTCTCGTAGTTCTCTTCATCTTTACCAAAAGAAGTATTCACATCCACGAGATCCCTACTATTTACAACATAAAATGAATACATGACATTTTCCAGCTTCCAAGCTTTTATCACAAGATAGCAATCCTTGCCCATAGCAAAATCACTAGTATATTCACAGTTTTTACTCAGCAATCCATCGTCATTGTCCATAGCTGGCTTTGGTACTTTTTTCAATAATTCAGCATATTGAAGAAAAAATGATTTTGAAAAATCGTAATCCATAGCATATGACTTTGGATCCCAATCTTCGGCATGCCACTCTTTTGGAGACATTACGGGGACACCAGATTCAGGCGAATACACGGACAATACATTCTTACCAGAAAGAATACTCTCTCTATGATAAAAATTTATAAAGTTTCTCCATGCCATTCTCCTATTTCTTCTACACTCCGGGCAAAATGTCGGAGCAGGCACTTTCATTTTTTCATAGAATGAAAAATCATCAGGTTCGATGTTGAAATCTTTTTTGCAGTTTTGACAGTTTTTTGTTTCCATACTTTTTATACTCATGCTGTGCGACCGCACACCTTGGGTTAGATTACTTCTTGCTGACCCGCCTGTCATAGCCTGAGGCTTCAGACGATGGCGGACAGGTAACATTTTTCACAATACACGATTTCAGGCCGATCCGAAGCATAAGATGTCTTGATATCTAGGCCACATTTATCACAATTTCTATCAAATAGAAATGGTTTACTTAGTCTTGCCAACCTCTGATCATGCCTACACTCTGGACAGATGCGCGGAACAGGAAGATCAAATCTATTTAACAACTGAAGCTCACCGGATACAATACGATAAAATTTTCCACAATTACACTCTAAGATTTCTTTTATAAAATCATCATGAACATCGTGTATACTATCTGGAATACCAGAAATTTCTAAAGTTGCTTTATATTCTGGTTTTTTGGGTTCTATATATTTAAAGCCACTATCTTCAATTTCTTTTTTTGTTAGAGGGAAATATTGTGTTGCAAATGATTCATTGTATGAAAATGGAGACAAGTCGTAAGGCAAAAATTCTCCGTATTTCCAAATCCTTCCTTTCTCGTCTATGTATGGATTCTTTTCTAAATCAGCAATAATCTTTTCTCGCAAAATAAAATATTCTTCTTTTGTGTATTGTTTATTAAAAATACAGTATTGTTTCTTGCGTAAATTTATACAACCAAAACAATCTGTGCAGTTGATCGTATACATCGAATATTCAACATTGTGGCAATTGTTCCAAACACCTGAACAATACTTTACATTGTTCACACCTTCCCCTATTGTCACCCCTTCGATACAGAGCTCTGCGCCATTGCCCCACTCAGATATATCATAACAATCCTTAAATGATGGCATAGTGATGAACTGACAATAAGCTGAATCTTCCATTAAAACAGATTGATAACAATTTTTTGCATTTTTTGAAGAATACACATATTCACCGGTAGCACGATCGTTCATACGTCCATACATATATTTTCTAGGGAATTTATTCCAAAAATCATAGATATGTTCTTGAATTTTTAGATGATTTGAATATTTATCCAATTCCAGCTCAGATATCTTGCTATCGTATTCTTCCTTTGTGTATTGCTCATTGTAAATATGATAACTTGTATTTCTTAGATTCACACATCCAAAACAATCAGTACACCCAACACAATCTTTTGAATACCAGACATTCACAGAAGAAGGACAATTTTCTGAAAAATAAATACGGGAACCATCCCCTCCAATACATCCATAAGATAGCTCTGTATTGTTCATCATAAAACAATCAGCAGAATCTCTCACCCCCACGACTGTATTACTGTGATATACATTTTCACAATTGGCAGCATCATAAATCAGATAACAATTTTTACATCTTGATGCATGATTTATATACGCACTATTTATCAACGTCAAATAACTAACAACCTTATCCATAAACGGAGCTTTTGATTGTAGATCTTTTAATTGTTCAAAAAAGTTTTTACTTGAATCATAATCTAAATAATAATCTCCACTATCCCAACTATCACTCCACCAGCACTTACTGCAAAAAACCGTGTAATTATTTTCTGGGTTAAAAATAGAAATCATCGATTCATGACATAAATCACAAACACCTTTATATAAATTACGTTCATTACGAAACATAAAACGCCTCTGCATTCTACAAGTCGGGCAAAATGTCGGAGCAGGCACCTTCATCTTTTCATAGAATGAAAAATCATCAGGCTCGATTATAAAATCACCCTTGCAATTCTGGCATATTTTGGTCTCGGGAGTCATATTTTTATTCTGCTATATATTTACCCAAATAGCAATATTTAGATGAGTGGCTCTGAAGCCTTTTCTTCTTTTACTTCTACCTTTTCTTCAGGCCCATCTTCACCCTTACCTTTTCTCATAATAGCTGCTTTTTCCTGGGCAGAGCGGACGATAGTAGACTCTTCTTCTTCGATCAGCTTGCGGGCATCATCAGCAGTAATAGCATATTTTAGACGAGAAGAGGCGATGACTTCATCTCTGTACGATGGATGAGTCGGTGGTAGTACACGTAGTGTCTCGGCAGAAAATGGATCATAACTCTCTCCATCGATAGTCATCTTGATATAGAATTCTCCCACTCCGAGGTTGATCATATCTTTGACGTCGAATATAGGTGCAAACTCGGGCTTCAACTTTACAGCATCATCTCCACCTACGCGGAATGATATTATAGATCCCACGTTTCCGAGCACCGCCTGCTGGACCTTTGGTAATAGCTGCCCCACGTACTGGTGAGCGACAGTCAGATTCAATCCGTACTTACGAGCCTCGGAGAGAATGTTTTCAAATGTATCCGTCACGATGTTCTGGAACTCGTCGACGTATAGATAAAAGTCCTTACGTGCATCGTGCGATAGTTTTGCACGGGCCATACCGGCCTGCTTGATCTTGGTCAGGAACATAGCTCCAAAGAATGAAGAGTTCTCTTCTCCGATCTTTCCTTTTGAAAGATTGATGAGTAGAATTTTTTGCTCATTCATAATCTTTTCGATATCAATCTTGTTTTCTTTTTGTCCAAAGATATTGCGGAGCATCGGATCAGAGAGGAATTGCCCCAGCTTGTTCACGAGCGGGATGATAGCGTCTGTATCAAATTTTTCGGACCAGTCCGCGAATTCAATAGCCCAGAATCTCTTGACCATGTCATCCTCGATATACTCTACTACTTTTTGACGGTAGTTACGGTCAGTCAGCATCGAGATCATACCGCGCATAGTAGCATGTGGGTAGTCGAGCAATGCGAGTACAGTAAAGCGAAAAACGTGCTCAAGTCTGGGAGTCCAGTTCGCACCGAATTGTTTACGGAGCACCTCGATCAACCCTTGGGTCAACTGGTGCTTGAAAGTAGGATCCACATTTGATAGTGGATTGAAAGATGCCGGATAATCTACATCTCGTGGGTCTAGAATACACACATCACCCACTCTCTCTTTTGGGATAAAACCTAATATATCATCGATGAATTCTCCGTGAGGGTCGATCACACATACACCATGCCCGTAGGCTATGTCTTGGCGGACCATGAGCTCCTGAATCTTGGACTTTCCCACCCCGGACTTGCCTATTATATATAGATGGCGTCTGCGGTCTACACGCTTGATACCAAAAACGAACTTCTTTTCTTCAAGAGAAGCCACGTAGTTCGTACGGCCGATAAATGAGATATCTGCAGGTTCATCCTTGCCTAGTACTGGTAGGTCTGGTGGTGGAGGAGCGTATTTGATTATCTGAATCTTGTTTGGTTTACTGAAAGACATATATAAATATATTGTAGCAAATAAAAAATAAAAAAAGTAGCGATACTCTATGTCAAGATAATCAAATATAGTATAATTATATTTATGACAAAAGAGCACAATATACTAGAAGATGTTATCGAGGCGCCAGCAATCGCCCTCGAGAAGACTGTCGGAGCTGTAGAGAATCTAGAACATGCAATCATGGACGGCAAAATCGTTAAAAGTGGAAATTCTTATTTAAAAAAATTAGGCCCCGGACTCATCACGGGTGCAGCAGATGATGATCCATCTGGCATCGCTACGTATTCACAGACTGGTGCACAATACGGCACAGGACTACTATGGATGGCGGCATGGACATTCCCCCTCGTCGCTACTATCCAGGAGATGTGTGCTCGTATCGCATTAGTGACTGGAAAGGGTCTCGCGGCAAATATAAAAAGTATGTACTCAAAAAAAGTACTCTATTTTTGTACAATACTACTATTCCTAGCAAATACACTAAACATCGGAGCGAATCTAGGTGCTATGGCAAAAGCGATACAGCTCATAATCCCTGCATTTAATTTTACAATTTTAATAATTTTGATTGGAATCGTCGGGTTACTGTTACAGATATTTATCTCATATCAAAAATATGCAAGCTATCTAAAATGGCTATCTCTGGCATTGCTTTCATATGTGGCCACAGGATTGATAATACACATGGACTGGTCCGTATTGCTACATGACGGATTGGTACCTCATCTCACATTTGATAACAATGAGATACTGCTGATCACAGGAATACTCGGAACCACAATATCACCATACCTATTCTTCTGGGAGACTGGCCAAGAAGTAGAAGAGCAGATAGCCGAAGGCAAGACTACAGTACTATCTCGAAAAGGTACGAATGACAAAGAGATTCGCAAGATGCGCATCGATGTATGGAGCGGTATGTTCTTCTCAAACCTCGTCATGTTCTTTATCATCGCAGTTTGCGCAACGACATTATTCAAGAACGGAGTGACCAATATAGACACGGCTGCTGATGCAGCGCAGGCACTAGCACCATTTGCAGGTAAATGGGCATTCATACTATTCACCCTAGGTATCATAGGCACGGGGATGCTATCAATACCGGTACTAGCAGGATCTACTTCCTATGCTATGTCTGAATCATTTGGATGGAAAGAGGGATTGTACAGGAAGCTAAAAGAGGCTCGTGCATTCTACGGAGTGATCATCATATCTACCCTACTCGGTATACTGATAAACTTTATAGGGATAGACCCTATCAAAGCCTTAATCTACTCAGCCATCTTCAATGGTATGGTAGCACCTATAATCATATTCTTTATCGTAGGTATCAGTGGCAGTCAAAAGATAATGGGTAAATACAAAAACAAAAAAATTACAAATATTATCGGCTGGTCTATAGCAGTAATCATGAAAGTCGCATCTATCTGGGCAATGATCGAAATATTCACATAATAAAAATCGCTCCCACGGGAGCGATTTTTATTTTCTCATTATCATATGCTTTCCCCAATGTATTCTATTCCAAGCCCTCTCGTGAAAGAAATACATCATGATACTAATAACATTGGATATAATCACAAAGATTATAGTTTTCTCCGCACTCTGAGTCACCAGATACGCAATTGAACTGTCCAATAAAATACTGATCAATCTATAAGTCACGGCTTTAGCTATAGAACGTTCCCTCTTTTCTCTGTGCATAGGATACTTTAAATTAAAAATTATTGAATAAAAAAAATTGATTCTGGGAGTCATATCGTGCAAGCTTACAAAGACACAACTGACGCAACAATACTGTTTATTATAGCATTAAAAAATACATAACAAAAAATGCACACATCTTGCGATGCATGCATTTTAATACATTTAATTCAGGAATTAAAATGAATCACTGAACAAACCAAGGCAATAAAGCCTAAAATCAAAAACCCTTTAATCCACGGAAGAGCAGGATGTTCTTCTTTTTGATATTCAGGTTGCCTAGCATATCTAGGTGAAATCTTGGGAGAAGCAGAGCCAGATTCTTTACTTTTATCCGCTGATGGCCTTTTATTTTTAAAAGCAATAACATTGTAAAAATAGAAAAAAGCTAAGATAAAAAACATGACAGATACACCCAGAAGATATTGATGATATTCTGGACCAAGTATTGTAGTGTCCCCACTAAAGAAATAATAAAGACCTAATGATCCTAAAGAAAAAAAGCTAAAAGCTAAAATGATTTTAAAAGACTTTTTCATATGATTTATTTTTGTTTTTTTAAAACAATATCACGATTAGCTAGATATGTCAATGATACAATATACTTAAAATACCTATCCTCTGAGTAATCTGAGACACCTCAAGTGGTTTGACAAAATAATATTTAAAATGTAATGTAAAATTAATTAATTGAATTTTATTAAACCAAAAAACAAGTCCCCCTTCAGGAGGCAATAAATTGAAAACTAAAAACACAGTTACCTACATCTTGATCATATTGATCTTGATGATTATCACCTCTTGCGGTCCTAGTGCCGAAGAAAGAGCCGCTCGGGAGAAACCTATCTCTGAAAAAATAAAAAGTGAAGGGATGGTTAACGGAGTGGTGTATGTAGAACTCATCAATGGAGATAGCATAGACTGTAGTAATACCTCAGTTACCGAAATCTACGCTCTTAGGATTACCCTAACCCTAACCAAATTTAAGAAAGAACACCCAAAGATGAGAGTCATATCTTCCGATGTTCAATATTTTAGCGAGGGTAATGGCAAGACTTATCCTGTTGGTATACAAATTATTTTTGAACCGAAAGAGATACCTAGGGTGGAAAAACGACCAGAATGGATGGATAATTTAGTTGAAGGAACTATATCTATACCCAAAGGTGGTACGCTCTGTGGGACTCTGGGTATGACAGAAAAAGAGGCTTTAGATTTTGCCAGGGCCAATGATATAAAGTATTGGTATGAGGGTAAAATCTTGAAAGTTGATATCCAGCCAGAAGACTGGATAAACTTTAAAACAAAGGTGGTAAAAGAATGGAAAAAGGTAAAACCTTTTTACCACAACCGTGGGCATTCTTAATGTATGCAAAAAACAACAAAAATGCACCAGTTCACAAGACTGGTGCATTTTTATGTGTAAAGCTAAAAATAGTTGCAAAAATTATTAAATAAGGTAATATATAGTCTATTGAGTTTTTACTCGATATTTATGGGCCGTTAGCTCATCTGTAGCACAACAGGAGCAAATTTAAGTTGTTAGGTTTTGTGTAAAGTTATTCATGGGCCGTTAGCTCATCTGGTAGAGCACGTCATTTGCAATGACGGGGTGGCAGGTTCGAGTCCTGTACGGTCCACACGTTGAAAAAGTAGCCCCGACTTTGGTCGGGGCCTTTTTCTTGTGTGGACCGTAAGCAAATGAACTGCTTCATTTGCGTCAGGACGAGAAAGACTTTTCTGTGATTTGTTTACAAATCCAGAAAAGTACCCGCGACCGTAGGGCGAGAGATTCCTGTAGGACGAAAAAGGTTTACTGACCATGTAATGGTCGAGATTCCTGTACTTTCCACAAAAAAACGCCTTCGGGCGTTTTTTCTTTTATCTCTTTTTTATTGCCAATTCCAATATATGATCTATGAATTCAGCCATGTTGGATCCGACAGCATACAGAGCCTTTGGTGTCAGAGATTCATCAGTGAGCCCGGGAAGAGTATTCACCTCCAGAGCATATATCCCCCGCTTTGGATGAATCATAAAGTCACTTCGAGAATAATGAGACAAGCCTAATTCTTTGTGTATCAATCGAGCTAGATGTTCGAGCTCTATCTTTTCATCTGGACTAAAATTACCCGGACAAATCTCCTTGGATATCCCACTGTATTTTGCATCATAATCAAAGAAAACTTTTTTCTTTGGAATACGAATCTCAATCGGGGGAAGACTGTAGTAGTCCTGCCCACGAAAACCTTCTACTACTGCCACAGTCGCCTCTTTACCATTTATCAATTCTTCTACCAACGCACTAGTATTGTTCTTTGCATACTCAATAAATACATTTACCAAATCAGAAGTTGTCTTGCACACATGAATACCAACAGAGGATCCAGAGGCTACGGGCTTTACTATCCATGATGGTGGCATACTTTTTGCTACATGGAGCGCACAGTGTTGTGCATAAAAAGCGAGCTCCCCATCCGTCTCTTCATCGTATACAGGGAAAAGCATATGCTTTGGAGTCTTGATACCAAAATCAGAAAATCTTTCTTTTGATAGGACCTTGTTGTACCCAACAGCAGAAGCAAAAGCCCCAGATCCAGTGTATGGTACATTCAACTGATCAAAGAGTTGCTGAATCTTGCCATCCTCGCCATAGTCTCCATGCAGAGCATTGAAAACTACATCCACCTTTTGTCTGACGTCGTGAGGTGCTATAGGTAGACCATTTACATGCCATATACCATCTCTATCGATCAATATATCAATAGCCTTGTATTTATGAGCTAGCTTTGGTCCGCGTAGATGCGCCAAAACATTGCCCCCCGTAGAAAGTGACACATTGTATTCTGGGCTGATTCCGCCACGCACAACTCCAACTTTTATCATATTTTTATTATAGCAAATAAACTGATTTTTAATAAAATTTATAAATAGTTATTGAGCAGGAACTTGCGCAGGAGCGACTGGCGACGAGCAGAGCACAAAAATTCAGCAGAATTTTATGCGTGTCCTGCGAAATAAGCTATTTACAAATTTTATTTCTATTTTTTAAGCCAAAGATCCCAGACATGTTCTGCGATGTTTATAGGCTTGCCTTCCAGAGCAAAGAAATGCAAATCAATATAAGGCATAGAATTGCATTCTATGATGCCCCATCTCTGAGTATCAGGATCGGCAGTCGGATCACCTATAATCAGATCAAAGCCCGCCACGGGGATATCCACTATCTTGGTAGCTCTTTCAAATATCTCATGCATTTGGGGGTGAACCTCTGGTAGCATCTCGCGTGTATATCCGCCAAAGAATCTGCCAGTCTTGGCAGATAGATTTACAGTCCTACCATCTTCAAGGACACTATGGATACCCAGATTCTGCCGAGCTAGGAAATCCAGAGCATCCCTATCTATAACAATATCCCCCATGCGCTCATTTTTATTTTGATTTTTATGTTTTACTAAATCCTCGATACTACTATGGCCATCACCAGTGACCGAAGGTGGATCTGCGCGGAAAAATCCAACGAGCTTCCCATCAACTGTAGTCGCACGATATACAGACCCGAAAAGATGTTCCTCGACTACAACTGCAAGTGATATCACATGGGCGAGATCCAAGGCCTTCTTTAATTCATTTTTTGTATTAATATTTGTTGTTGTATGACGACCACGTGAGCCAGATCTGGGTTTTACAATCACGGGCTTTTCTAACTTATCAAAAATCTTTTCTGCCGTTCCAAGGAACAGAGCTGATCCTGCAGAAGGAGACGCGACTCCTTCTTTTCTCAATCTTTCTGATAAAATAAATTTATCATCTACCCAGGAATACCCCGAGCAAGACATCTGCGGAGGTACAGGGATACTCTCAAAATTTATACACTTACCATTTACAAATGCCCTATACTGCTCTATCGGTCGGCCAAACATTATAACCTGTTGCATTTTGATACCTCGACGCTCAGCTTCGTCCCATACTAATCTGGATCTACCCGTGACGGATTTATCCTTATCATCGCTATATTTCAAAAAACCAAAAAAAACAGAAATTTTATAAAAAAACTTCTCGAACAATTTAAAAAGAGTATGATTCTCGTCAATCTTAAATATTTTTAAAAATACTCGCCCTATTCGGCCGATAGTCTCATCTAGCAGGTCGGACAACAGGAGCAAGCCATGATTTGTATTACTAGTACCACAGGCACTGCATTTGTTTCTTTTTGTATGTTCCATAAATTACCAGAAATAAAAAAATCCAAAAAACAGAATTAAATTTAAGACTGTTTTTTGGATATTTTTTTAGTGTCCTCCGATCATAAAATAACTTCTAAAATAAAGTATTAATGAATCGACTTCATATATTATATCACAGCGTTTTTAAATACCACAAGTATTACAAAAAGGCCTTATTCCTCTTGGCTCTATGGAATGTAATGGCGAATCTATGAGACTCCACGTTTGCAAGAATTATAGACTTTTTATGAGCTAAAATAATCTTTTCATCCCCCATCAGCGCCTTTGCTTTATGTCTTTCATCTTTTACTACACCTACTACTGGTATCTCATATTGATACCTAGACAATACCTGATGCGCTACATTTACCTGGGCAGTACCACCGTCCACTACGATCAGATTAGGCAACCCCCACTCTGCATGACGAAATCTACGAGACAAAATCTCTTCCAGAGCTCCAGTATCATTTGCATCTTTTTGGCTCTCGATTATAAACTTGCGGTATTCACTATTATCAATCTTGCCATCTGAAACAACAGTCATCACCCCTACCATATTCTTGCCAGACATATGGGCGACATCATACGCCTCGATACGAAAATTATTTTTCGCAGTAGATATCAAATCGTCCTTGATCAAAGCAACATCATTTATATGCTCCAATGCAAAAATCTTTTTCTTTATCTCTCCAGCGCGCTCAAATTCTTTTTCTTTTGCATACTTCATCATGTCCTTTTTCAAATTTACGATGACTTGCTTTTTCTTGCCCTGGAAAAATAATATTAAATTTTTAATATTATTTTCCTGATCCTTTTCTGGAATCAATGAGAGCTGTTTGTAAAATTGATAATTTTGCTTCTTGTCTGAATGATTATCAAAAAATGGAAATATTTTTCGGATGATACGCATAGCCTCGCGGAGCTGTAAGCCGTTTGGGAATGGACCGAAAACTTTTTTATATTCACTCTTATTTAGTTTTCTACCACGAACGACTAAAACTTTAGGTATTTTTTCATTAGTTATACATACATAATTGAAGCTCTTATTATCTTTTTCTTTTGTATTGTATCGGGGTTGATGTCTCTTTATCAACTCAGCTTCTAGTATGAGTGCCTCGAGCACTGAATCAGTCTCCTGGTATTCTATATGATCAGCCTGCACGACCATATCCACTAGTAGTGGCCCCCGTGTAGCTATAAGATCGCGACCAAAGTAGCTTTTTACTCTATCGCGTAGAGATGTAGCTTTACCTATATACAGTATTTCCCCACCCTTATAGAAAAAATACACCCCTGGGTGATCCGGTAAATTAGCTTTTTTATAGACAGAGACTTTCATAGAGATACTATACTGTATATTTGACTTTTTGTAAAAAACATCTAAAATTATATTAAAACCCACCCAAAAAATGAAGACAGAAATACTTCAGATTGCAAAATTTGCAAAATTACTCTTTAAAAGAGAATCGTTTCCGCTCTGCTATGTGCTATTCCCTATTTTTGCATCTTCTCTTTTTTTAATCTTTTTCAGCTTTGCATGGAAAGACCTATTAAATGTTTATCTAGATACTACTCCAAAATTTGCCGGAGTAGATATTGTGATTGCATTTATTGTTGGATTTACCTTGTACTGTTCAGAGAGAGGTTTTCCCATAAGAAAATGGTTTTAATAAAAAGGAGGTCCCCACAACGTGGTGACCTCCTTTTTTTATTTCCTCTTTAAAACTTTTTTTAGATATTTACCAGTATGTGATTTTGGAGTATTAGCAACTTCTTCTGGGGTACCCCGCGCTACTATTCTACCACCACCAGATCCACCCTCGGGGCCAATGTCTATCAAATAATCAGAGCACTTTATGATATCCATATTGTGTTCGATCAGGACTACAGTATTCCCCTTGTCTACGAGCTTGTTGAGTACCTCTAGGAGCTTGGCCACATCATCATAATGCAATCCGACAGTAGGCTCATCGAGTAGATAAATAGTCTTCTCTAAGTGTGGACGGTAAAGCTCGCTAGATATCTTTACACGCTGAGCTTCTCCTCCTGAAAGAGTAGTCGCTGATTGACCGAGAGTCAGGTATCCCAATCCTACATCCATCAGTGTACGAACGCGGTCATATACAGCAGGGATATCCTCAAAGAATACTAGAGCCTCCTCTACTGTCATCTGCAATACTTCGTAGATATTCTTCTTTTTGTATTTTACAGTCAGTGTCTCTTTGTCAAAGCGCTTGCCATTACAGACATCACAAGTCACATATACAGTAGGTAGAAAGTGCATCTCTACTGCGATCTCGCCATTCCCTTCACAAGCTTCACAGCGACCACCTTTTACATTAAAAGAAAAACGATTTGATTTCCATCCACGCAAACGTGCATCATCTGTAGCAGCAAAAAGATCACGCATATGAGTAAATGCCCCAGTGTATGTAGCCAGATTGGACCGTGGTGTGCGACCGATCGGAGACTGGTCTATGAGTATCGCGCGAGATAGATATTCAGATCCAGTAAAAGATGCACAATTGTATATCTTGGCTGTTCGGAATTTTCTATCATATTTACCTTGTAGATTCTTGTGTAGGATCTCGTACATAAAAGAACTCTTGCCGCTACCAGACACTCCTGTGATAGTCACCATCTTGCCTAGTGGGACATCTACATTCATATTATCAATATTGAAAACTTTCCCTCCTACTATCTTGATAGTACCTTTGTCTTTACTGCGACGAGACTCTGGCACTTCTATGCGAGTCTCGTTGCGAAGATATGACAGAGTACGACTGCCTGATTTATTCTTTGGAGCAGAAAGCAATTCCTCTAGATATCCAGAAGCTACCACTTCTCCACCATGGACACCTGCTTTGGGCCCAATGTCGATAATATAATCAGACGCGTAGATAGTATCTCCGTCGTGTTCTACGACTAGGATAGTATTCCCTAGGTCACGGAGATTCTCGAGTGTCTTGATCAATTTTTCATTGTCTCGCTGATGCAGACCTATAGTCGGCTCGTCTAGCACATATAGTGCTCCCACGAGGCGTGAGCCTAGCTGTGATGCGAGGCGGATACGCTGAGCCTCTCCTCCTGAGAGAGTATTCGCTTTTCTATTTAGAGAAAGATATTCAAGTCCTACGTTTAGTAGGAATTGGATACGTGCTTCGATCTCCTTTATCACTACTTTTGAGATTTCTTTTTCTTGTTCATTTAGTTCTATTTCCACAAAAAAGTCTGCCACCTTTTCTATGGAGAGCTCTGTAATATTTAAAATATTTGTCTTACTCTTGCCTAGATATACATGGAGTGCCTCGATACGCAGACGAGCACCATTACACTTTTCACATTCATCTAGTGCGCCAAAATACTTTGTACCCAGGCCATTACATTCTGGACATGCACCGTATGGACTGTTAAAGGAGAATAATCTTGGCTCTATCTCAGGGAAAGAGAATCCATCATTTGCGCAAGCGAATTTTGTAGACATGACGAATTCCTCGTATTCTGGAGAATGAGAAGAAATCTTCTCGGAGGAATCTGCGCTACGACCAGAGAGAACTTGCCCTTCCAGGCCAGGATGCGAATGACGGAGAGAACGATTTTTCGAAGTCTCTATATTTTTATTCTTAGAATCGTGTGGACCGAATTGTATAGTCACCAGACCTTCGGATTCTAATATAGCCCGCTCTACGGCCTCGGATAGTCTCATGCGTGCATCACCCGGATTATCACGGAATTCATGCACAGCAAAACTATCCACCAATACATCGATATTGTGAGATTTTGTTTTTGATAGATCTATACGTTCACGGAGATTGCGAATCTCGCCATCGAGGCGAATCTTTTGATAACCTTTATTCAACAGATCGTAGAGCATCTGATAGTACTCGCCTTTGCGACCTCTTACTACTGGTGCATAAATAGTGATAGGAGTCTCGTCCCATTCTACGCCCATAACTTTTTGCTTCTTTGCAGTTTTTTCAAAAGTTTTAATTTTTTCTAAAATGAAATTTAAAATTTCTTCATTTGATAGTTTCTTGATCTCCGCTCCACATTCTGGACAGTGTGGTCGTCCGATACGCGCATAGAGAACACGGAGATAGTCATATATCTCTGTGATGGTCGCTACTGTAGAGCGAGGGTTGTTTGAGCGAGATTTCTGATCGATAGAGATAGCTGGAGACAGACCTGTGATCTCGTCCACATCTGGCTTTGGCATCTGATTAAGGAATTGGCGAGCATATGCAGACAGGGACTCTACATATCGGCGCTGACCCTCGGCAAAGATAGTATCAAAAGCCAATGATGACTTTCCAGATCCTGACATACCAGTAATAACCACCATTTTGTTGCGTGGCATTTCTACATTAATATTCTTTAGATTATGTGTTCGTGCACCTTTTACGATGATCGATTCACTATGATTTGTATCTTTTTTAGCCATAAATTATAAAGTGGGCCTGCCCCGTTAGAGGTAGGCGGTAAATTCCCGCCGTTAGCTCTAACGGGGGGTATATCAATATTAAACTATGCATAGTATACCATCTATTACCCTATTTGACAAAGAAGCTATACAGGAGTACAGTTAAGAGAAATTTTCGAATTCATTAAATTCCGTTTAACCCTTAAAAAAACACAAAAGCTATGGCGTCTAAGTATTTTAAACTTAAGATTAAATTTACCAAAGAAATGGTAGAAATTTCCGACGAACCCAAAAAAGAGGAATCAGAAAATGATACTTTTATTTTTGAAGTTCGAAAGCGAGGCCTACCTGATGATCATGATTACAAAGTATCTCAAAAAGAGGTACAAGCAATTATTGAGGAAGAATTTGAAAAAAGTTTCCATGCAAAGAAATTTGAATTTGAAGACTTTGATTCAAACCGAACAAACTGGGATTCCGCAGGAAGTTCAAAGGTAATTATTAAAGCCAATTTCGAAGAACTTGAAGCAGAAAGAAACCGGCACTTACAACCACAAGCAAGCTAAAAAGCTTAAAGACAAACAAAGAAAAAAAGCGACCAATAGGCCGCTTTTTTTATTTCTCTTCTTTTTTATCTAGCTTCCTCTTTAGCATCATGATCTCATCCCATTAGAAATCACGGTCTACGAGCGACCTATTTCTAACGGGACAGGTCCCTCTTATCCACTCTTGTCTAACTTCTTTTTTAACATTCCTATCTCGTCTCTAAGTATAGCAGCGGTCTCAAAGTCGAGTTCTTTTACTGCACTATTCATTTCTTTTTCCTTCATCTTGATAATCTTGTCATAGACGATGGAATTGCGCTCTTCATCAGAAAGAAGTAGATTGTTAATCGAGTCTTTTTCTGTCTTCCCTTTTTTATTCTTGTCTTTTGCAAATGCTTTTTTGAATAGTTCGATATCTAGATCAAGCTCAGCATTCACTGCCTTCTCATGCTTGTTCTCCATTCTCTCTGTGATATCCTGAATCTTCTTCAATATTGTCTTTGGAGTAATCTTATTTTTCTTGTTGTATTCTATCTGGATATTTCTTCGGCGAGTCGTCTCCCCTATAGCACGCTCCATACTGCCAGTCATCTTGTCGGCATACAATATCACTCTACCCTCACTGTTGCGAGCGGCACGGCCGATAGTCTGGATCAATGATGTCTCTGAACGGAGGAATCCCTCTTTGTCTGCATCGAGAATTCCTATTAGTGCCACCTCTGGTAGGTCTAGACCCTCACGGAGGAGGTTCACTCCGACAATCACGTCGAATTCCCCTTTTCTAAATTGGGTCAGGATTTGAATACGCTCGATAGTTTTTATTTCACTATGCATATACTCGGCCTTGATACCTTTTTCTTTAAGATATATAGAAAGGTCCTCGGCCATACGCTTTGTCAGCGTAGTCGCGATCACACGAAAACCTTTTTTAATTGTATTCTCAGTTTCTAAAATAAAATCTTGGACCTGACCCGGATAATTCCCCTCTTGAGGGGTGGCTCGTAGAGACGGGGTGGATGCATTTGATTCGTCCACCTCCCCCTGCGGGTACTCCTCAAGAGGAGAATTAAACCCTGCACTCACTGGCTTTATAATTATCTCTGGATCTATCAATCCTGTCGGGCGAATAATCTGCTCGACGATTTTGTCGCTCACAGATTTCTCACGATCAGAAGGTGTCGCAGATACATATACCATCTGACCTACACGCTCCTCAAATTCTTCCGCCTTCAAAGGTCTATTGTCCTTTGCACTAGGTAGTCGAAAACCGAACTCTACGAGAGTCTCTTTTCTAGATTTATCTGCTGCATACATACCCTGGAGCTGTGGCAGTGTGACGTGTGATTCATCGATAATAGTGAGGAAATCTGGCACTCCGCCAAGGCTTCGCGCCACAGGTTTACCCCGCAAAGCTCCAGTAGGAGCGACGTGGGGGAAATATGCGAGCAATGTCTCGGGTGCCTCGCCCTCCTTCTTGCCAGACAAATGTCGAGAATAGTTTTCGATACCATTACAGTATCCGACCTCCTTGATCATCGCCAGGTCATAATTTGTACGGCGCTTTATCCTCTCCAATTCCAGAGGTTTGCCTTCTTTTTCAAATTTCTTTAATTGACCGTCTAATTCTTTTTTAATGCTTTTTACTGCGCGATCAACCTGAGCCTTCTCTGTGATAAAGTGTTTTGTCGGGAAAAGGAAAATACTCTCCTCTTCAGAGATGATATGCGAAGATACTGGATCTACTTTTGCAATTCTAGAAATTTTATTACCAGCGAATTCTATCTGATATACAAAAGTTTCTGATACAGGCATGACCTCGATCTTGGGACCTATAGAGCGGAATTGACCGGAATTGATATCTGCATTTGTACGTTCAAAATGTACAGCGATGAGCTTTTTCATTATTGTCATCCTGTCTACCTTTTCACCGACAGATATTTTCAGATTTACACGCTCGTACTCCTCGGGACTTCCGAGACCGTAAATACAAGACACTGACGCGACGATGATGGTATCCCTGCGTGTGAGAATCGCTTGTGTAGATGCATGACGAAGACGATCAATCTCTTTATTGATCTGTGCATCTTTTTCTATGTATGTATCACTCGCTGGCATGTACGCCTCTGGCTGATAGTAGTCGTAGTAAGAGACGAAATAGTGAACCGCAGCATCTGGGAAAAATTCACGGAACTCCTGGGCCAGCTGTGCTGCGAGAGTCTTGTTGTGTGCGATGATGAGAGTCGGCTTGTTCACCTCCTGTATAACATTGGCAATAGTGAAGGTCTTACCAGTACCAGTAGCCCCTAATAGAGTCTGCTTTCGAAGTCCCTTTTCAATACCCTCTACCAACCCAGAAATAGCCAACGGCTGATCCCCAGCTGGCTTGTAGTCACTCTTTAGCTTAAATACACTCTTTTCCTTCATATGTCTATATACAATACGCTATTTTGAGAAATAAAAAAAGCCATGATATTCATCATGGCTTTTTGCAACTTTAATAAAAATATGTTCCTTCCGCTCGCCACTACTAAGAACTCCAATTATCTTTACCATTTCAAACATAATATTGATAATTGTTTTATTCCTAAGAAAGCTGACTTTTTAAATAGGCCAAAGAACGAGTTGTCTCAACATAAACCGGTTTATGCTAGACATCCAATCAATTTAAGGTCCGATTAACGTTAACCTTAATTAATTGTTAATAAAAATAACTTAATCTACCCCTCTCATTGCTTCCCAGTACTTGTCACTAGTACACATGCGCGACAAGATAGATCTCATTAAATCTACGTACACAATATACTCAAATACTTAATTTTGCAAATAAAAATGACCACATTGTGGTCATTTTTATTTTAAATAATCCTTCAAGAATTCTTCTTTAAACTTAAAGAATGTATCATTTAAAATAGCATTGCGCATATCCATCACTAGCTTGTTTATAAAATATACATTATGAATAGAGCCTAGTGTACCAGCGAGCATCTCCTTGGACCTATATAGATGAGATACATATGCACGAGTATAGTTGGTGCATGTATAGCATTCACAGCCATCTTCGACAGGAGTGAAATCTTTTACATATTGAGCATTCATCATATTTATCTTTCCATTCCGAGTATACAGAGTACCATTACGAGCGATACGAGTAGGAGCCACGCAATCAAAAAGATCTACGCCATTCTCTACGCCCATAAATAAATCTTCAGGCTCGCCGATACCTAGTAGGTGGCGAGGCTTCTCTTCAGGGAGGACTTCATTCACCCATTTTACAGCTGTACTCATATCCTCCTTGGCAAATGAACCACCAATACCAAAACCATCAAAATCCATAGAGCCGATAACCTCTGCGCTATGTTTGCGGAGCTTTTCAGATCTGCCACCTTGGACGATACCAAAAAGTGCTTGGGGAGGGCGCACCTCATCCCCCGCCTTCTCCTGGAAATGAGAAGGGGCTGAATTCCCTCCTCTCCTTTCAGGAGAGGATTGAGGTGAGGTGAATTTCTCCCCCTCTAGTTTTTTATGTTCATCCAAACTTCTTTTAGCCCATGCATGAGTACGAGAAAGAGCTTCCTCTTGATATCTCTCAGTCTCGGCAGGACTAGTACATTCATCAAAGGCAAAAATAATATCTGCACCTAGATTCTGCTGAATCTGGATAGATTTTTCTGGTGTGATGTAGTGTAGTGACCCATCAAGATGAGACCGAAAAGATACACCATCATTCCCTATCGTTGCTAATCTGGGCACACCATCGTCAGCTGATGAGCGCTCTGGAATCTGCACACTCGGATCGGCAGGCTTTACTACTTTTGAAATCTCTTTGCCATATGCAGCACCCAAGGAAAAAACCTGGAACCCCCCAGAGTCTGTCATAGTAGGTCCGTGCCAATTCATAAATTTCCCAAGCCCTCCTGCCTCAGCTACAATCTCGTCTCCTGGCTGTAGATACAGATGATACGTATTCGCGAGTACTACCTGAGCACCTAGACCAGCTAACATCTCGGGAGTCATAGCTTTTACTGTAGCCTTGGTACCCACAGGGACAAAAGAAGGTGTAAGAATATCACCATGAGGTGTAGACAACACTCCTGCACGCCCCATATTATCTTTTAGTTTTTTCTCAATTGTAAATTTCATAATAATTTTTAATTTCAAATTTTTAATTTTATAAATAATTTATTAATGTTAAAATTTAATTCATTTAATCATTATTTAAAAATTACAAAATTCAAAAATTCTATCTTTCTACCTGTACCCATTTTAATTGCTGTACATTTACAGGAGATCTCAATATTACTTTTTTTACTGGATCAGTAGGATTCGATATCACATCTTCCATAACTGCGATGACCATAGAAGAAGACCCGGGCAACAAAACCATAGTCCCCCTACTACTATCTAGTTCTACGGGAACTGACATCTCAAAATTACCACCACCACGTCCCACCAATTCTACACTGGCATTCGAACCAGAGATCGTCACCTCGGTAGTCTCGCCAGGATTCGAATACAGAGATACTAGAGCACTATCATCATACACATGAGATACATACCCAATAGGAATTTGAGCGTTAGCAAAAACTTTATCCCCTTCTTTAATTCCAGAATCTGTACCAACGTCTATGATCAGAGTATCATAAGGTGATTGACTTGGTCGAACCAAAACATTGCCCAAAACAAAAGAATGATTCTTTGGTATTCTTCCTAGTAAACTTTTCAATTCTTCATTTTCCGATTTCAAAATCTGATAATCTGTCATCGCTAGATTCTGTTCTATTAGTCTCCTATTTAAATCTTCATTCTCAGCAAAAACAGATTTTTTTGTACGAACAATATATGCAGATGAACCTGCTGTATCTACTACAGCATTGCGAGCTCGCCACAGAGGCTTTCCTAAAAAATTAAAAACTCCACCAGAAATAGAAACTATACCAGTCAAAAATAAAACAAGAATAATAAAGCTGAGAATAGCTCCTTTTATCAAGCGACCCTTGCGCTCTATACTCTTTTTATCTCGGAACTGATATTTCATCTGTTTTTATTAGAACATCTTGATAATAATCAAATTCTTGAAGGATGATACCCGTACCACGAGCAACAGCAGTCAGTGGATCCTCGGCAATAAATATAGGGATTTTCAATGCGTTGAATAGCATCTTGTCTAGGCCACGTATGAGTGCACCTCCACCTGCTAATACCACTCCACGATGCATACTGTCAGAAAGCAATTCAGGGGGTGTAGTCTCTAGAACTTCTTTTACCCCATCTACGAGAGATACGATAGAAGACATAATAGCCTCGCGGATATCTGAGTCAGTCACGATCACCTGGCGTGGCAATCCAGTGACGATATCTCGTCCACGAACCTCGGCCTCTAGTGGTTCGGTCTCGATCACATTACCTATCGCAATCTTTACACCTTCAGCAGTCTTCTCTCCGATGAGAAGTTTGAATTCATCACGCATGTAATTTATAATATCTTGGTTTAATTTATCTCCAGCTATTTTTAGATTCTTTGATCGCACTACACCAGCGAGTGAGATAACAGCTACATCAGTAGTACCACCTCCTATATCTACAATCACAGAAGCCACAGGATCCATAACTGGCAATCGAATACCGATAGCAGCAGCCATAGGCTCCTCTACGATATATACCTCACGTGCACCAGCAGACAATGCTGCGTCTTCTACTGCGCGGATCTCCACATTTGTGATACCAGTCGGTACACCCACTACGACTCTAGGACGAATGAATTTCTTTGACATCTTTTCAGCCTTACCGATCAGATAAGCTAGCATCTCCTCTGTCACTTCAAAATCAGAAATCACACCATCCACCACAGGGCGGACAGCACGTACGTGACCAGGAGTACGACCGAGCATTTGCTTTGCCTCGGCACCCACAGCCACTATCTGACCAGTCTTTTGATTAACCACGACGACAGAAGGCTCGTTTATCACGATGCCATGCCCCTCTAGGTAGACTAGAGTGTTTGCTGTGCCGAGATCAATCCCGATATCATTTGAAAATTGTTTGTATAGTTTCTTTAGCATAAATATTTCCTTTCTCTTCTGTTCTTTTCTTTATTTCATATCCATCTTTTCCGTTGCTTCTCTTTGAGACTACTATTCGATAAGGGATACCGATCAAATCTGAGTCTGCGAATTTCTCTCCAGCACTCATACCAGTACGATCATCAAATAGAACTTCTATATTTTGAACTTTTAAGAAATCGTAAAGTTCATCGGCATCCTTTCGCACTTCTTCGTCTTCACCTAGCACTAGCAGGTGAGCTTGGAATGGAGCGATAGATTCTGGCCAGATGATCCCTTTGTCATCAGATAGGACTTCTACTACTGTACCCATCACGCGTCCAGGACCGATACCATAAGAGCCCATAAATACAGCCTTGTCCTCGCCACCCTCTGTCTTGTAAGTCAGATTCAGTGCATCAGAGAATCTTGTACCTAGTGTAAATATATTACCCACTTCTACGGCCTTGTGTTCTACGAGAGTAGTAGGATCTATCTCTAGCTTTTTAAAAACTTCATCATTGTAGACTTCTTTGTTTATAGCTATACCCTTGTTCTCATCTACGTAGATAGTGTCCTCTCCTGCACTAGTTATAGTCTGGAATTCATGAGAAAAAGGTGCGAACATTCCACCTGAAGCAAATGTCAGATACGTAAGATGTCCGATACCTATTTTTTTGAAAATATTTTTATATGCCTCTTTGGATTTTTCATAGAACTTCATATGCTCTTCTTCATTCAAATCAAAAGAATACAAATCTTTCATCACGAACTCACGACATCTCATGATGCCACTCTTTGCACGAGTCTCATTTCTGAACTTTGTCTGGAACTGATATATATATGAAGGTACGTCGCGATATGACTGAACAAAATTTTTCAGCATCTTTGTCATGGCTGCCTCATGTGTGACTGCTAGACCGAGCTCTGTCTCGTTTTTCAATTTTGTTTTGAACCATACATCTACCTGATCATCAGCCCATTGATTTGTCGGCTCCCATGTCTCGCGCTCTTGGAGTGAAGAAAGGACGACCTCTTGGCCACCTATAGCATTCATCTCCTCGCGGATGATATTTTCAATCTTTTTAAACACACGCAACCCCAATGGCATATATGAATACACTCCGGCCATTTCCTTGTTTATAAAGCCTCCTTTGATCAAAAGCTCTGCGTTCTTTGATACTTCATCTGCAGGTGCCTCCTTTCTTGTTTTTGTAAATAATTGAGATTGTCTCATATACCCCATACTACCCTAAAAACCCATTTTGGGCAAAGTAATAGGTCTTGCAAAATAATGCTTTTTCTGGTATTGTAGCTATACCTTCCGTGAGGGGCTTTTTTAATAGAGAACCCTTGTAAATAAGCTGGGATGCTTAAAAACGGAACCATTCACCCGTCGAAAGGTGGATTTATAATTAATCACAGAAGAGCATCGCGTCAAAATGACGTACGCGATGTGATTCCGCAGAATCAATGACTGATGTAAACAAGAAAATCGAGGACATGTTCAAGGCTGGTACTCACTACGGGTATTCAAAGTCTCGACGTCACCCCTCTACAGCACCTTACATTTTTGGTACAAAAAATGGCGTAGATATTATCAACATAGAAAAGACACACGAAGTATTTGAAAAAGTACTAGAAATGGTGGCAAATCTTGCACAAGGGGGCAAATCTATCATTTTCGTAGGTACAAAGAGTGAGGCTCGTCAGCAAGCTACTGAGACAGCATTGGCTCTTGGTATGCCTTATGTATCTGATCGTTGGGTTGGAGGTACTCTTACAAACTTCCCTGAGATCAAGAAGCGTGTAGCAAAGCTACTAGACCTACGTGATCAAAAAGAAAAAGGTGGTCTTGATAAATATACAAAGAAAGAGAGACTCCTAATCGACCGTGAGATGGCTGACATGACAAAGAACTTCCAAGGAATCACAGCAATGACAAAGATCCCAGATTATATGATCGTAGTAGACCCAAAGAAAGAGCATATCGCAGTTACAGAGGCTCAAAAGATGAAGATACCAGTAATCGCAATACTAAACACTGACTGTAATGCAAAGAGCGTAGAGTTCCCTATCATTGCGAACGACGCATCTGTTTCTAGTATTTCATTCTTCCTAGAGAATATAAAAGCTGCTTACGACCGTGGTCTAGCAGGTCAAACAACAGAAAAGAAAGCGTAATAGCATTTTAATGTTTTTTGCTTTTTGTTATACTTATTAAATATAATCTAAATTTTGTTATTTATGTCTATACAAATCACAACTGAGTTGATAAAAGAATTGCGAGATAGTACAGGTGTATCTGTCATGCAATGCAGAAAGGCCCTAGAAGAGGCTGAGGGTGATATGGAAAAAGCTCTTCTTGTGCTAAAGAAAAAGTCTAGTGATATCGCAATGAAAAAAGCTGATCGTGAAGCACACGAGGGCTCTATCACAGTAATATCAAATGGAAACAAGACTGTAATATTCACACTATATTGTGAGACAGATTTCGTGGCCAAGAACGAAGACTTTGTAAATCTAGCAAAAACACTAGCAAACCAAGCTCTAAATGAAGGAGTAGACGCAATGAAAGAATCTTCAACTGAGCTTATAAATACAGTTGTTCAAAAGTGTGGAGAAAAGATAGAGCTAGGTAAAGTTGAGATGGTAGAGGGAGATGTAGTAGGTTCATATGTACATATGGGCAAGACTGCTGTAGTAGTATCTCTAGAAGGAGGTAGTACAGAGATCGCTCGCGACATCGCTATGCACATCGCAGCTATGAAGCCTGCATATATCACTCGTGAAGAGATCGATGAAAAAGCTTCATCTGCAGTACGTGAGATGTTTGAAAAAGAAGTATCAGAATCAGACAAGCCAGAAGATATCAAAGCAAAGATACTAGAAGGCAAGATCAATACATACTTTAAAGAGCAGACACTTCTTGATCAATCATTTATCAAGAATCCAGATATAACTATCGCTACCCTTCTTTCAAATAACAAAGCCGTGATCAAATCTGTATCACGCGAATCAATAGGATAATATGATATTTATCGTTATTATATTTTTCATAGCTATAATAACAGCATTTATGGTGCTCGCATTTCGAGCATGGGAATTGCGCACTGGACAAACTGATGCAGAAATTGCAGAAAGTCCAGTGCAGCATTTATCCCTTAGACAAATAGAAAAGATTATGCTATATTTGTTGAAGCACTTTATCCAAGGATTGGTATTAGCAGTAGTAAAATACTGGTTTATCACAGTCACAAAGGTAAGTGTATGGTTAAAAGAAAAGTGGCCAAAAGTAAATGCAATATTTAAAAAGAAGCCACAGAGTACTGTACCCCAAAAGCCATCATTTGTAACAAAAGCTGTCCTTGAGTCAAAATCAAAGATCAAGCGCTTGAAGCAAAAGATCCGCGAAGAACACGCACAAGAAAATGATTTTTAATTCTTAAAAATCAAACGCCGCTTTAGCTCAGTTGGTAGAGCAACGCTTTTGTAAAGCGAAGGTCCTCAGTTCAAGTCTGAGAAGCGGCTCCAAAGTAAGTAACATAGGTTCTGTTCAAAGCATAACTAAAACGAAGCGTCCTATTCGATCTGAGAAGCGGCTCCAAAGTAAGTAACATAGGTTCTGTTCAAAGCATAACTAAAACGAAGCGTCCTATTCGATCTGAGAAGCGGCTCCAATAACAAAGAATACTCACACTAATGTGGGTATTCTTTGTTATTGGACACGAAAGACCTGAAAGCCGGAGCACGACTGGTGCGAGGCGGGGTCGCACAAAAATTCAGCAGAATTTTATGTGTGACCAAGTCTGAGAAGCGGCTCCTTTATAAAAAAGTCCCACTCTCAAGTGGGACTTTTTTATTGATTAATTTAATATCTGGAAGTCGGACTTCCAGATATTATTCTATAATCACCTCCTTAACTTCAGATTCATCAAAATTCTTCAACCAATCGATTACTTCCTTTTTAAATTTAGATTCATTTCCCACTCTCTGTAAAATAAAATCTTTTTGTATTAATGAGGGGAAATTTTTCTGACCAGTATAATCAATATAACTACTCCATCTATATCCGCCTAGAAATTCTATCGCTTTTTTAGAATTCTTAATCTTACCTTT
>Ga0172380_10001637_pt1 | contig 38157 bp, 51 predicted proteins | sample Leawe162metaG_FD_119747 | JGI IMG/M metagenome (GOLD analysis project Ga0172380, IMG submission 119747) | Leachate microbial communities from a municipal landfill in Southern Ontario, Canada - Leachate well 162 metaG | ecosystem: Engineered > Solid waste > Landfill > Unclassified | place...
ATGATGTTCACTATTTACACATCAAATTTACCCGTTGGCGCGGCAGGTTGCGCCAATGGTCCAGTAATCCGAATTCGGCCAGAGTATGTTGGTGATAAGGGGCTGCACGCCCATGAGGAATTACACGTCAAGCAGTGGTATTTTTGGGTGATCATCGGTGCCCTATACGCATTGGTGCTGTATAGCACTGGCAGTAGCTACTGGTCATATGTGGTAATATCTGGGTGCGGTATGCATCCACTGCTATATGTGAGTATTAGCAAGTACCGACTGTGGTGCGAAGTGCAAGCGTACAGAGAGCAGGCGAGGTACTACCCAACCAACCGCAATGCCCTCTTCGCCCAGAAAATTGCCACGGACTACAATCTGAGTGTAACTAAAGACGAAGCGTTAAAACTTCTGGAGGCGGCATGACTATTGAGCAAATAATTATGGCGATTTTGAGTCTTGTATGCACTGTGCTTGGGTGGTTTGCGAGAGAGCTGTATGGCGCAACGCAATCCCTGCGCAAGGACTTATCTACCCTTGAGGTGCAGATCAACCGAGATTACGTTCGCTATGACAGGCTGCGTGAAAACCTCAAAGATGCAATGCAGCCGGTGCTGGATAGCCTTTCTGAGATTAAACATGCTCTAAATAATAAGATTGACAAACCATGAACCTTACTGATCACTTCACATTGGCGGAACTAACCGCCAGCCAAATCGCTGACCGTCTGGGGATCGACAACACGCCACCAGAGTCGGTAGTCATCAACCTCACCAAAACAGCACATGGGCTGGAAATGATCCGCGCCCTGGTGCAGTGCCCCGTGGTGATTAGCAGTGGGTACCGAAGCCCGAAAGTGAATGCAGTAGTGGGTAGCAAGCCAACAAGCCAGCACATCACGGGGCAAGCCGCTGATATTACCGCGCCTGGTTTTGGCTCTGCCCAGAAGCTGATGGAGGCCATTTACAAGCAGCGTACAACGATCCGCTATGACCAGCTCCTGCTTGAGTTCGCAGGAAATGGCGGCGGGTGGGTGCACGTAAGTTGGGCCGACAAGCCGCGCCAGCAGTCTCTGGTGATTGACCACGACGGTACAAGGGCTTACGTATGAGTGACATTACTGGATTGGGTGCTGTATCTGACCTTGCTAACACTGTCATTAGTAAGATTTGGCCCGATAAGAGCGAAGCCGAAAAGCAGCAGCTTGCAGCGGCTGTCATGGTAGTGCAGGGCCAGATTGACATCAATAAAGTCGAAGCTGGTAACTCTTCGATTTTTGTATCAGGCTGGCGTCCAGCTATCGGGTGGATTTGCGGGGCGGCTTGCGCGTGGAATTGGGTGGGGCTGCCAGTGGCAAAATTAGGACTTACGTTAGCTGGCATTGATGTTGCCATCCAGTCCGCTGACATTTCCGAGATGATGCCGATCCTCCTTGGTATGCTGGGGCTTGGCACCTTACGTAGTTTTGAAAAAGTTAATGGAGTTGCCGCTAAGTAACTGCCCCACTGCAGTGCTTGACACATAAATACCTACTTCCTAGAATACCCCCATCGTACTGATGCGATCCATCAGGGAATCTAAGGATTCAGAAATGCCCTCCGAAAGTGAAGTTAGTCAGGAAGTAATAACGGAATTACTACCCGTGCCCTCGCAGAGTGAGACGGCCTCGCCTGCAGTCGAGTCAGAACCGCCGGAAGCGACCCCAGTCGAAGCCCCCAAGACCTTCACACAAGAAGAGTTGGATGCTGCGATAGGTAAGCGGCTTGCAAGAGAACAGCGAAAATGGGAACGTAGTGCGCAGGTGCCAAGCGCTCCGCCAGTTAATGTTCCGCCAGTTGAGCAGTTTGAATCGGTAGAGGCTTACGCCGAAGCCCGAGCACTGGCAATCGCAGAACAACGGGAGAAGCAACGGCAGCAGAGTGAGTTAGTTGAGAGCTACCACGAACGGGAAGAAGAAGCTCGCGGGAAGTACGAGGACTTTGAACAAGTCGCCTACAACCCAAAACTTCCAATCACTTCCGTGATGGCAGAGACAATTCAAAGTTCTGACGTTGGTCCTGAGGTGGCTTACTACCTGGGATCAAACCCAAAAGAAGCCGCACGCATTTCTAAACTGTCGCCATTCTTACAAGCAAAGGAAATTGGGCGGATTGAGGTCAAGTTGACCGATGCCCCGCCGATGAAGAAAGTTTCAAGTGCGCCGGTACCATTTGCCCCTGTTACTGCAAGGAACTCAGGTGCACCAGCTTTTGATACAACCGATCCCAGGTCTATTAAGACTATGAGTACATCAGATTGGATCGCGGCTGATCGGGCACGGCAGATGAAGAAACTTGAAGCGCAACGTGTTCGTTAATTACTTTTTGAGGAAGCTATGCCAAACTCCATTCTTACGATCGACATGATCACCCGTAAGGCTCTCGAAATTCTCGAGAACAACCTTGTACTTACCCGCAACGTGAATCGTCAGTATGATGACTCCTTCGCGGTTCAAGGCGCCAAGATCGGCTCCACCCTGCGCATTCGCTTGCCCGACCGAGCGTTGGTGACTGATGGCGCCGCCCTGCAAGTGCAGGACGACAATGAGCAATACACGACCTTGTCCGTCTCCAGCCAGAAGCACATCGGCGTGAACTTCACTTCCGCCGAGCTGACTATGCAGTTGGATGACTTTGCTGAACGTGTGCTCAAGCCTCGTATCAGCCAGTTGGCCTCCAGCATTGATGCAGACGTGGCGAACGCCTATAAGTATATCGGCTCTTCCGTTGGTACTCCTGGTACGACTCCATCAACTTCTCTGGTGCTGCTGCAGGCCCAGCAAAAGCTGAATGAGGCCGCCGCTGTAATGTCTCCCCGCTACGCCACTGTCAATCCTGCTGCTAATGCTGGACTGGTTGAGGGCATGAAGGGCTTGTTCAACCCGACCGACACCATCAGCAAACAGTTTCGCAGTGGTATGATGGGGACTGGCGTACTCGGTTTCGATGAGATTAACATGTCTCAGTCGATCAAGCAGCATACCACGGGTTCTCGCAGTGCCTCCGCGGCTACCACGGTGAAGACTACGATTTCCAGCCAAGGCGCGGCTAGCATCGTGCTGACGCAAGGTTCCGTAACGACCGTCATCAAGCAAGGCGACGTGTTCACCGTTGCCGCCGTCTACGCGGTAAATCCACAGACTCGCGAAACGACCGGTTCCTTGTATCAGTTCGTAGCCCTGGCCGATGCGACTGCCGTGGCGGGTGACTGGACAGTGACTGTCGCGCCAATCTATGATGCTACCCATGCCCTGGCCACTGTTGACGCATTCCCACAAGCCAATGCTGTTGTAACCTTTATGGGTACCGCCTCCACTGCCTACGCGCAAAACTTAATCTACCATAAGGATGCTATTACCTTTGCCACCGCTGACTTGCTGCTTCCCCAAGGTGTCGATATGGCTTCCCGCCAAGTGCATAACGGTATCAGTTTGCGCATTGTCCGCCAGTACGACATCAACAACGATCGTATGCCCTGTCGTATCGACGTGCTGTACGGCTACGCGGCCATCCGCCCGCAGATGGCGGTGCGCATGTGGGGTTAAATGGAGGGCTTCGGCCCTTCCTTTTGTTCATTTACTTTCAAGGAATAAATCATGGCTCTTCCCTCTATTGGTGGCGGTCGGCAACTTGGTGACGGTAACATCGATGAAGTTGTTCTCGGCACCCAAAACACTCCAGCGACCGCAACATCTACCGCGACGCTGACCATTGCGCAGTTGGTGACAGGCATTGTACTGGGCTCCCCCGGCTCGTCTGCTGCCACTTACACCCTTCCTACCGTTGCGCTGACTGAGGCCCTCTTGGTGAATGCCAAGACGAACAGCTCTTTTGACTTCTCGGTCACCAACGTTGACGGCTCCGGCTCTGGTATCATTACGATGGCAGTGGGGACTGGCTGGACTCTGGTCGGCTTGGCTACTGTTGGGGCTACCGCAGGCACGACAGGCCGCTTCCGCGCTCGCAAGACCGGGGCAGCGGCCTGGACTCTGTACCGCCTGGCCTAAGGAGTTACCATGCCCAACACGAAACCAGTAGGTGTTGCCTACGAAGATCCCCAACTGGATGGGGCGGTTATGGGGAAGGCTGGAGGAACTGCGGGATTCTTTGGAACTACCCCAGTTACCAAACCTGCCGCCCTGACCGCACAGTTGACTACAGTCACAATCGCTGACGCTGCGGGTACGCCCGACTACGCGTTGTCCGCGCTGACCACGACCCTCCCCTACGGTCTGGCTACAGCCGCCGAAGCCATTACTCTCCTGTATGTTATCCAAAACTTGCAGGTGCGTATGGCGGAGGCAGAAGCCAAGTTGCGGGCGCTTGGACTGGTTACGTAAGTAACTGTTTCCCCCACGGATTAATAATCCATAATCCGTGGGGATTTACTAGCTAAAAGGGCATCGTAATGACAACAACTGCCAACGATCAGATCACCGCGGCCCTTCGTCTTATCGGTATGCTTGCGGAAGGGGAAGCTACTTCCGCCGATACCATGCAGGATTCGCTGGCAGCTTTAAATCAGATGATTGATTCCTGGAGTACTGAGCGGCTTTCGGTATTCAATACTCAAGATCAGGTGTTTACCTGGCCTGCAGGAAGCATCTCCCAGACACTTGGCCCGACTGGAACCTTCGTTGGCTTGCGGCCAGTCCTGCTGGATGATGCTACCTACTACCGCGATCCTGGTACGAATGTGTCCTTCGGGATCAAGCAGATCAACCAGCAGCAGTACTCTGGCATCGCAGTGAAGACGGTGACGAGTACCTACCCGCAGGTGCTTTGGGTTAACCAAGAATACCCAGATGTGAAGTTGACTATCTACCCAGTACCAACTCGTGATCTTGAATGGCACTTCGTGTCTGTACAGGAACTGTCGCAACCTGCTGATATAGCGACTACCTTAAGTTTCCCTCCTGGCTACCTGCGTGCATTTAAGTATAACCTCGCTTGCGAACTTGCCGCGGAGTTTGGTGTTGAGCCCTCCCCTCAAGTTAAGCGCATCGCAATGGCCAGTAAGCGGAACCTCAAGCGCATTAACAGCCCTGATGACGTGATGTCTATGCCATACTCACTTGTAGCTACTCGTCAACGCTTCAATGTGTATGCCGGGAATTACTGATGAAAACCCCATTCCTTGGCGCCAGTTATGTTGCCCGCAGTGTTAATGCGGCAGCAAATCGCTGTGTAAACTTATTCCCCGAGGCAGTTCCAGAAGGTGGGAAGGAGCCGGGGTTCTTGAATCGCGCACCTGGGTTGCGGCTTATAGCTACTGTCGGTTCAGGCCCGATTCGTGGACTGTGGGCGCGGACAGGGCCGGGGAATAACACAGCCTACGTTGTCTCCGGTACTGAGCTGTACAGCTACACAGCTGGGGTAAGCACTAAATTGGGTGACGTGTCAGGTACTGGCCCAGTATCTATTGCCGACAATGGTACACAGTTATTCATTGCCTGTGGCGGCCCCGGCTACATTTACAACACTGCAACAGCGGTCTTTGCCCAGATTACTGATCCCGATTATACAGGAGCCGCTACGGTGCAGTACCTCGACGGCTACTTTGTGTTCAATGAGCCCAATAGTCAGCGTCTGTGGGTTACAAGCCTGCTCGATGGCCTCTCTGTCGACCCGCTCGACTTTGCGAACGCTGAAGGTTCCCCAGATAATGCAGTTGCGGTAGCTGTCGACCACCGGGAACTCTGGGTATTCGGCACCTCAACAATCGAGGTCTGGTATGACGCTGCGCTTGCCAGTTTCCCTTTCACACGAATCCAGGGGGCCTTTAATGAAATTGGCTTAGCTGCGGCCTACTCCGTCGCTAAGTTAGATAACATGTTATTCTGGCTAGGTTCCGACACTCGCGGCTCTGGTATTGTCTACAAGAACAACGGCTATACTGGGATTCGTGTCTCTACCCATGCACTCGAGTACGCAATCCAGCAATACTCCACCATCTCCGACGCGGTGGCCTATACTTACCAGCAAGAAGGTCACGCGTTCTACGTGTTGACCTTCCCGACTGCCGATGCCACTTGGGTGTTCGATGTAGCGTCAGGTGTCTGGCACGAACGGGCAGGGTTTACTGATGGGCTGTTAACCCGACACAGGTCAAACTGCCAATGCAATTTATCAGGTACTACCCTCGTTGGCGACTTTGAGAATGGTAACATCTATGCCTTCGACTTAGCTGTCTATGCTGATAATGGTACAGTTCAGAAGTGGTTACGATCTTGGCGAGCACTCCCAACTGGGCAGAACAACCTGAAGCGTACAGCTCAGCATACTTTGCAATTGGATGTGGAGGCGGGGGTTGGGCTAGTACTTGGCCAGGGGGATGACCCGCAAGTTATGCTTCGCTGGTCGGACGACGGTGGGCATACCTGGTCAAATGAGCATTGGGCATCACTTGGCAGAATTGGAGAATATGGGCGTCGTGTAATCTGGCGTAGGCTTGGCATGACCACAAAACTGCGGGATCGTGTTTACGAAGTATCAGGTACCGACCCTGTGAAGCTTACCCTGCTCGGTGCTACTATAATGCTGTCCCCCACAAATGCCTAATATTACCAATATCCCAGCACCTCGCGTTCCGTTTATAGAAGAGCGTACGGGGCTGATCTCGCGCGAGTGGTACCGATTTCTGCTGAATCTATTCACACTTGTCGGCGGGGGGCAGGTGGATACAACGCTTGCTGATCTGCTAGTTGCCCCAACCTCGAGTGCGGCTCAAGAATCTCAATTGGCTGAACTTGAAAAGCAGCTAAGCACTCTAGGCATCGATCCCGCCGCTCAGATAGCAGAGCTGCAAAAGCAGCTCGATACCCCCGTGGGCGGTTATGAGCAGCAATTGGCTGAGATTCTAAAGCGTCTGGAGGATACCCAAAACCTCTATCTAGGGCAGGTAGCCCTCACAGCGGAACTCACCAAGCGTATACAAGCCTTAGAATTACAGCCTAGTTGTGCAACAGCTGGTTTTCACGGCACCGTAACTTCTCCAGCCTCTATTACGGTGGTAAATGGGCTGGTAACAGCAATGACCTAAAGGAACTTCTATGACAGTAACTGTAAAAAACCTCATCCCCGCAAAGATTGCGGAGGCTTCCCAGACTACACAATATGTTGCAAGTGGGGTAACAGCGATCATTGACAAGTTCACAGCCACCAACTACAGTGCAGTAGCTGCAACGATTTCGGTGAATTTGGTCACACTGGCGGACACCGCAGGGGATCAAAATCTTATAACCAAGACGAAGTCACTACAGGCTGGGGAAGTGTATACGTTTCCAGAGTTAGTTGGCCAGGTTCTGCAGCCTGGTGGGTTTATCAGCACACTTGCAGGAACGGCAACGTCAATTAATATTCGGGCCAGTGGTCGAGAAGTAACATAATGCAGGTCAGGCTAGCAACGGCAGAAGATCTACCCGCATACCTAGTGCAGGCAAGGCTGTTTCATGAGAACTCTCCAGTTCGCACCTCTATTAAATTTGATGAGGCGGGTTACTCTAGCTTCTACTTGGCAGCACTGCAGAACTCGGAAGTTGGTATGTGGCTCGCGGAGCAGGATGGCATACTGATAGGTATTGCGGGGGCACTGGCGTACGGAATCTACTTCAGCCCTTCCACACGAGTTGTTCAGGAACTTTGGTGGTGGCTTACTCCAGCAGCGCGTGGCACCGGAGCTGGTGCAAAAATGTTTGACCAAATCGAACAGTGGGCTATAATGCAGAAAGCCCATGCTATCTTTATGATAGCTTTAGAAGATTCCCATGTGGAGTCTATGGTAAAGCTTTATCATCGCGCAGGATATAGCCCGACAGAGCGCACATTCATGAAGGAGATTTAATCATGGCTATTGGAACAGGTGCGGCGATACTTGGGTCTGCTGTTGTAGGTGGATTACTCTCCTCAAAAGCTTCCTCGGATGCGGCTTCTACGCAAGCAGATGCGGCTAACAATGCGGCGGCCGCACAAGCGCAATCTGCTAAGGAATCCCTTGCACTCCAGAAGGAGATGTATGATAAGCAAGTTGCGCTGCAAGAGCCCTACCGCCAAGCGGGGTTAACTGGGCAAAACCGCTTAATGGAGTTAATGGGATTAGGAGGAAATGCAAATGCCGCTGGTTATGGAAAGTACTCCAAAGACTTCAGCATGCAGGATTTTCAACAAGACCCTGGATATTCCTTTCGGCTGTCTGAAGGGTTGAAGGGGTTAGATCGCGCAGCGGCTGCCCGTGGGGGACTGATCTCTGGTGGGGCTCTGAAAGCCGCTACACAGTACGGGCAAGACATGGGGTCGCAGGAATATGGCAATGCCTTTAACCGCTACCAGATTAACCGCACGAACCAACTTCAGCCGCTGGGGAACTTGATGGCGTCTGGGCAGTCTGCTGCCAGCAATCAAGGGTCATCGGCTGGAGCTTATGGGGCAAATGGTGCTAATACCCTGACGAGCGCAGGGAATGCAGCGGCAGCTGGGTTGATCGGAGCTGGTCAGGCGAATGCTGCCGGGCAACTTGGAACAGCCAACTCTTTATCGAATGCTCTCAACGCGGGAGCTAGCGCCTACCAGAATCAAAGTAATTTCAATAATTGGTTAACGCAGTCCCGGCTTACCTCAGCAAATGCTTCGTCTGACCCTATGGGAACTTTCATTCAATCTAATGGGTGGTAAATATGGCTGACCTCAATGCACTAATCGCCCAAGGCGGGCAGTTTAAAGCACCCCCCAATCCCTTCGCACAGTACGCTCAAATGCAGCAGCTTACCCAGGGGCAGCAAGCGAACGAACTGCATCGAATGCAAATGCAGGAGTATGCTCGGGGGGCCTCGGAGCAGAATCAGTTGCGGCAACTCGACCCCTCTGCCCCAGATTACCTTTCTCAGGTAACCCGTATTAACCCCAAGATGGGCTTTGAATTCGGGAAGTTACAGCAGGATGCGCTCACTGCCCGAACAACGCAAAGAACAGCACAACTCGACCAGCAGAAAAAGATACGGGACTTTGAGAATCAAGCTCGTCGAGACTTGTCTTTAAATCCTTCACCTGAAAATATCAGAGCCTTTGGGCAGGATGCGGTACTGCAAGGGCTTATGACGCCGGAACAAGCTGACGCGAAGGTTCAACAGTATCTCAGCCTTCCTCCAGAGCAGTTGCGCAGTATGCTTGCTGGGTCTGGGGCTACCGCAGGGGAATTGAAACCGACACTTACTCCCCAGAACCTCGGGAGTACACAGCAGATTATAGCTACTAACCCATTCGGCGGCCCCGCTACAGTTGTTCCTGGGTCTGTTAGTCAAGTTACAATGACCCCAGGGCAAGCCGAAGCGAACCGACTGATGGAAGCTCGCCTGTCCCAAGGTGAACGACTGGCAGGTGCGAGACTTGACCAGGGCGAGCGCCGGATTGCCTTGGCGGAGGAGCAGGCGAAAATTGCTAATGGTACTGGGCTCTCCCCGAAGGAAGCTCAAAAGCGGGAAGCGAAGTATCCAGCTGCCACCGCAGCTGTTAAGGAAACTTTAGCGGCGCAGGATCAACTTGTGAAAGACCTCGAAGCTCTCAAAGCCCACCCAGGACTTGAGGGCATCACTGGTGTAGTCTATGGCAGAACCCCTAGCGTAACGCCGACCTCCCTGGAAGCTAAAGCCAAACTTGACAAAATCCTGTCTCGTGGAGGATTCTCAGAGTTGGCTAAAATGCGGGCGGCCTCCCCAACTGGCGGCGCTTTGGGTAATATCTCAGACGTTGAAGGTAAGTATCTGCGGCAAGCCTTTGGAGCACTGGATACTACACAGTCAGCGGGAAGTTTCAAGAGAGCTCTTGATGATGTTATCACCGAACTGAAAGGGTCGCGGGATCGGGTACAGGAAGCTTATGACATGACGTATGACTATAAGCGCGGGGGCGGCAGTGCAGGGCAAGCTGCTTCTGCCCCAGCCTCGACAGCTTCCCCAGCCTCAGGCGCCTTAACTCCTGCGGAAGCTGCTGAATTGGCGACCCTCAAAGCGAGGTTTAAAAAATAATGGATCAACGTGAAGAACTTCAAGCGCTTCGGCGAATGGCTGAACTGGAGGCTAAGGCTTCTGGTGTACCTACGCCGGCCATACCTCCTGCGGCTGAGGCTCCCCCCTCATCACCTCAAAAGGCCTCTAACTTAGATATACTAGCTGGTCTGCCTGCCACTCGCATACTTGCCGGGGTGGCCTCTCCTGTCGTCGGTGCTTTGCAAGTTGGGGCTAATGTCGGGGATTGGATAGCTGGCAAAATGGGGAGTGATCCGGTTCTTGGTAAGTACCTTGCTGAGAAAATCGGGGAGTACGAGGCTGCAAAGAAACGCGGGATGGTCGCGCTTGGGGATAACGGGGCGGATATTGCCGGGTTTGCGGGGTCGGCGGCTACGGGTGCGGCGGCTCTGCGCGGCGTGGCACCGGCTACTACCTATGCCGGGCGCGTTGGGCAGGGGGTCGCCATTGGAGCCGGTTCCGGGGCCATTACACCCTCGGACACACCGGGGATTGATAATACGGTTTCGCAAGCGGTAGCTGGGGGGGCGCTCGGCGGTGGCATCCCGGCGGTTGGCCCGGCCGCGGCTAAACTCGGTCAATCAGCTTACCGGGCACTCGTTGAGCCACTTACTAATTCAGCTGCTATAAAGGGGCGGGCTTATATGGAAGCGGCTGGTCCAAAGTCGGCGGAGATTATCAACGCGTTGCGGGCTAGTCAGCCGGTTGTGCCTGGGAGCTTTCCAACGGCTGGGGAGGCTGCGATTAGTGCTGGCCGTCCAGAATTCAGTGCGCTGCAGGCTAGTGCCGAAAAGATTCTCCCGACTAACTATCTTGCGCGAGCAGACGCTAGAAATACTGCGCGAGTTGCTCAGATTGACTCAGTCGCTGGGGCTCCCGGTGCACTGGACGTGGCAAAAGCTACTCGAAAAGCAACTTCTGCCAAACTCTATGGGGATGCCTTTGCAGAGGGTATCGACCAGCCAATGGCTGAGGCTCTGGCGCCGCAAATCAAACTGCTGCTTGAGCGACCTTCCATGCAGGATGCTAAGCAGATTGCAACTGAACTAGCACTTGAGAAGAATATCCGCTTTTCCAGTCTGGGGCAATTAGAGGGGCTAGACTGGCTGAAGAAAGGGCTTGACTCTCAAATATCCTCGGCGGCTAAAAATGGGTCGCCAATCAGTGCTTCAAAGTTGCAAGCTTTGCGGGATACGAAGACTGATCTGCTAGCTACTATCGAACAACTTTCCCCAAAGTATGACTTGGCAAGAGCTACGCACGCGGCTAACAGCAAGCCAATTAATCAAATGGAAGTTGGGCAATATCTTAAGGATAAACTTGTATCCCCACTTGATGAGACTGCAAATCAAAAGGCGGCGTCGTTTGCAGGAGCTGTTAGAGATGCCCCTGGTACGCTCCGACGTTCACTGGACAATGCACCTCGATATGAAAAGCTTACGGAGGTTCTGACCCCAGCGCAGTTCAGTAAGGTTGAGGCAATTCGGCAAGACTTAGCGAATATGTCTAAACAGGAAATGCTTGCTAGAAAGGGTACTGAAGCTGGGCCGAATGCAATGGAAGTTGCCAGCCAGTCAATCTCGGGGGCTACAGGTGGTGGAAAGATACCTAATCCACTCAGCCGTGTTGTGACAATCGCCAATGCAATCCTTGGCAGGTTGGAGGGGAAGATTGACAGGAAACTGGCTATTCAAATTGCAAATGAAATGCTCGACCCGCAGCAGGTTGCCGGAATACTGGAAAAGGAAGTTGCGAAAGGAGCTAAGAAAGCCGCCACGGCCGGGGTAGTTAATAAGCTACGCCCGACGGCTACTGCGGCTGGGGTGAACGCACTTGTGACATCTGGGCAGGTCGGGGACTAGATTCGGACCCCGACTCCATTGGTGGCAGTGGGAAGCGGGATACCGGGCTTGAGCATTGGTATCCCATTTTTCGTTGCCAGTACCACAAACCCCGCCCGGACAAGACCTGATAGCACATCCTCGAAGTCCCTCATGGAGGAAAAGTGGGAGTGGACGTGACGGTAGGCATCCTGGAAAGGCACCTCCCCATTGGCTTCGAGGAACCCGACTAACCGTTCCGCGTGAATGCTGGCATCGGATCGACCTATCTTGCTGAATACGAACTGCATATCCGGCTCGAGGTCAGTTATCATTTGGTGGGCGACCTCTAGGTGATGTTGTTCGATTAGCATTGAATCGGATTCGCTAGCGGATAGTATCATTGCGAGTTTATGGATATGTGTCTGCTTCCGGGCTATGTACCCCCCAAAGCGGTCAGGGTCGAGGTTAGCCGCCCGAACAGAATAGTGCTGCTTGTACCAAGCCTCCCCCCACTCAACTGCGGAAGCAGTTAGTTTGTACTCCCCGGCTAGCATGCTGATGTGGGTGAGGTCAGAGACGAGGCTTTCCGCTTGCTGCTCAAGGTTGACGGGGACTTTCAGTCCGGGATATGCAACGTACTGTTCCTTCTTGTCAGCGTAAACAAAAATCGTCCGGGAAGTGAACCCACCACCGACCATGTACTCGGGGAAGTTACCCGCGATCCACGCTGGAGTTGTGCAAGCGATTAGGTTGATCCAGGGGTTCTCAACGGAATCCTTCCCGGAGTGCTTAGTGGTTTTCTCGAAGGTGCCCTGCTTGCCATCCCAGAGACTGACGAGCAAGTCCACCATCTCCTTGTCCTGCGGGTTGAGTAGGTTCCCGAACTCGGAGCTCTCGAGGGTCATCGCTGACATCGGATGGATCATGCCGTTGTACTCGAAACCTTCAGTCGACTCAGCGAAGGCGGTGACGAGGGCGGGCCAGGTTACTACGTCGGGACCGAACTTGATGCCAGGGACTTTTCGGAGTAGATTCATGGAGATGCCCGCTGTAGTGGACTTGCTGACGATACCTGGAGGCGCGACGAGGCAGATATACATGTTGCAGTACCAGCGGAAGTAGGCTTGGTCAATCCAAACCTTTCGCCGGAGTGCTCCGGCAATAGCCGCTACCCCTGACCAGAAATACATGTGCTTGGGAGCCTCCCCGAACTGTGTGTAGTCGAGGAAACCGGCAAGCCAATCCTTGTGGGTACGGCTCACTTGCATCCTCCCCAACTTTCGGTCGAGGTAACAACACCAACTGGGATAATCAGCGGGTCATCATAGGGCAGTGCAATCTCCGCCTTCGCGACAATTTGCTTCGTCATCCAGTCTCCAAGGTGAGTTGGAAATTGCCCAGCCAAGCTGTCATGTACCTGCAAGAGAATATCAACCTGTGGTAAGTCCCGGTCAATTGCAACGTAAGCCCGGTTAATCAAGCACGCTACCGTAGACTGCGGAATCCACGCGGCCGCTTGGTTGAAGATAGTGCCTTCGATACGGTCGAAGAAGTAACACCGATAGCCGAAGATGTTTTGCACCATCCGACGTTTGACCACTTGATCCTTAAGGTCGTCCTGCCACTTTTTAATCTTAGGAAAACGGGAGAAGTACCACTTCTGGGTCTTCTCGGCTTCACTAACTGAAAGTCCCAGACGCTCAGCGAGTCCCTTAGCAGTGCCCAGATAATTCGTTCCATGCGCAAAGCTCTTAAACGTCTGACGGCGAGGATCCTTTTTCGAGATCGTTGGGTCATGATAAAACTCCTTAGCAATTTCAGTGTACGGGTCTGCGCCTTCACGCAGCATGGCTTTCATTTCTGGCTCGTCGGCCTCCCAAACGACGATTCGTAGGTCAGCAGAACTGAGGTCGATGTCGAAAAAGGTGCACCCAGGGTCGGGTATGAACAGAGAACGAACGTTCGGGAGTTGAAGAGCGTCCGGCCCCCCGCCACCTTTAGGAATGTTTTGAAGGTTGAGTCCGCTTCCAAAGGCATTCTGGGAAGAGCTGAAACGATAGGTCTCAGTCCCTGCGATATTAAATGAGCAGCGCATACGCCCATCAATGTCGAGAGGTGCGTTGACGAAAGTGGAAAGGAACACTCCAAGACTGCGCAACTCCTGAACTTTCTTGACCAAGGGTCGTAGCAGAGGCTCCCGATCAGCAATTCGACCAAGAGCTTCATCGTTTGTGGTAATGCTTCCGGTCTTTCTGTCGAAGATTGGCTTTTGGGCAAGGGCTCCATAGAATAACTCCTGCATTTGCTTTGGGGATTTGATGTTTAGAGGCTCCCCAAGTACGTCGATCATCCACTGCTCACGGCTGGCAATCTCATCCATCAAGGTCATTGCAAACTGGCCACGCTTCGTGGCGTCAACCCGAATACCCTTGTCCATGGTCCTGAGAACTGGCCAGAAGAGGGCTTGCTGGAAGTCGTGAACTTCCCGGAGTTGCATCTGGTCGATGTTGCGTTGCTCGACTGTATCGACCTCGAGTGTGATGACTGCGTCCTTGCAGTTGTACTCCCAGAGCTGATCCTCCCCGGTCTTGGCGTCCCATGTCTTGCCCTCATCTTTCCAGTAAGTGTGGTTGACACAATACATCGAACTGAGGAAGTCCAGCCCCTTCGACATGTTGGAAAAGCAGACGTGCTGGGCGAGCATGGTGTCCCGCGTCAAGTTCGGCAGGAAGTGGAGGTGGCGAAGAAAGTACTGAGCATCGTAGGAGAAGTTCTGACCGATGACTTGGCAATTCTTGTGAGTTAGGAGTTTATACAGCAAGTAGGAAATGTTAGCCTCTTCCTCTTCCGACCAGTAGCCAGCTGCTCGCTCGGCGCACATGATTGGAAAGCAGATGGCCTCGGTAGTTGACCAGGCTATGCCGATGCAGGCGGTGTGCCCTGCGCGTGTTTCGATGTCAACTCCCAACGAGGTAGGATGGGACTCGGTAACTCGGATCAACATGTGCAGGTAGTCAAGCGCGGTTGAGTAACTCGGACGGATTATGAATTTGTAATCCGGGGGAGAAACTTCCCGCTTTTCCCCTTGTGCCTTGCACCGCCGCAAGTCGTGAACCATGATCTGACGAAGACTCCACTGACGGAACACCATTGTTGGACTGAATGTTGGGATGACCTTTGGCTTGTAGTCGAGGGCCAAGTGTAGGTCACACTCGAGCAGCGAACTGCGCCAAGTTGTGACTCCCCACTTACCGGTTAGTGCCCACATTGCAACATTGCCCAGGGCGATAATGAGGTTCGGGCGAACCATTTCGATCTCCCGCTCGAGCAGGGAAATGCCCTCCCAGACAGGTGGCAGGCAATACTTATCCCGAATGAGGGCGTGCTGGGGCGTGATGTGCATTTTCTTCTCAGCAATGAACGCTCCAATGTCATTGCCCGGTGGCTTGATGCGGATGACGTTCGTCACGAAGCAAGCACTGCGCATGATCCCGGCTTCCTGCAACATCCGAGAGAGTTCCTGACCGGAGGCTCCGACGAACGGGGCCGATTGCTGGATTTCTTGGTCACCAGGGGCTTCGCCGACAATCATCACTCTGGCGGGAACTGGGCCTGTTGGTCGTATCACAGCAGTCTCCTAGAATAGTGAAGGTGTTTCCAGTGCCTTGCACCGCGCTATCCGTGCCAGACACATCCCATAGTACTCCGGGCTCAGCTCCGTTCCAACTGCCGCACACTTAAACCCATTCGCAGCCTCGAAGATCGTACCAGATCCAGCGAACGTGTCAAGAACTCGGTCTCCGGCATGGACGCTTCGCTGCAGGAGGTTTTGGTAGAGTGCAACGGGTTTCTGCGCGCCATGGGAGAAGTTTTCGTCTGCTGATGTGGAGATAACATCAGGATAGATGTGTGTGGTTTGTTTTTTACCTTTGATTGCATAGAGGATGATTTCATATTGACGACGGGGACCTTGGTCGGGTAAGGGTACGCGGCCGGAGTTCATTTTGTGGTTGATTAAGGGGGTGCGGAAAACGTACCAGCCAGCGGCTTCCATCATCCGCTTTAGTTCGTGGAAGTTGTCGAGATCACAGAAAACATAGGCATGGGCCTTCGGCTTGGTTACTTGGAAAGACAACTGCGTCCATGCAGCCATTAACTTTACCCAGGACTCGTAGCTGTCATCGTAGCGGTGTTCAATGCCAGTAAGCTTCCCCCCTGCATCGCCGAAGTCCTGGGCACCCATACCGTAAGGCGGGTCTGTGAGTATCACATCGAAGGCTTCTTCGGGATGGTGGGTAATAATCTCAACCTGCTCTCGCATGTAGTCTAGGCAATCGCGGTTGAGCAGCATGTGCAAGTCGGCATTGAAGGTAGCACCAACGACACGCGCCAGCTCGACGTTCTTCGCGGATTCCTCTTGCTTTTTGAGAATCTTGAAGGCTTCGTCAGCGGACTTGGCTTTGGCGATAACCGGGTTGGAGAGGTGTTTGCTGACGAGGATTTCCTTGCGGACTGCATCCTGATAGGCACCTTCGGACTTGCCAAGGATTTCTTGTGCAGTGTCTGCATACGTCTGTACTACTGGAGTAGCTACGGCTACTGTCCCACCTTTTGCTAGCGTAATCCTCTCCTTGTCAGAGGCTTCGGTCTTCTGCATTTGCCGCAGCCTGTGCAACTTCGCAACCGCCGCTGCGTGTTCCTGCCACGTCAAGTCCTTCCGCTTCAAGTTCTCATCCAGCTCGGCCTCTTCTGCTTCCAGGTCGGTGAGGTCTCCGAGATTGGTGAATGGCATGTGACCTTCCGGCACGACCTCGTTGTCACAGTTGAATGTTCCGCCGAGTTCCCAGATTTGGGAAATAGCCTTCATTCGACGCTCACCTGCGACGAGTGTCCAGCCACCGGCTTCCATGCGCAGGACAGGCGGGTGCAGCAGGCCACGCTCCTCGATGCTGGTGACAAGTTCCTGCAGGGCTTCTGGGACGAACTCCTGGCGCTGGCGGTCAGGTTTGATTAGGACAGAAGTTATGGGTATGAAACGCATGGGAGTTTACTCGCTGGTTGGTGGTTGGAAAATGGACGCGACAATGATGAACGCCGGGACGTGGCGGGGGTGCCATTGCGTTTAAATTGGGGGTTGGTGTGGTAGTATGCCCACGGCCAAAAAATAGCCCCCGTGGGCTAGAATAATTCGTGGGAGTTACCAACTTAACTGGGAAAAGCACGGGTAAATACCTCGGGCAAGGATTAAAAAGGGTGCTGAGACATGACCGGGGTCTTCGCTGTCGGTGGCTACTGGCTTGCCGTGCTAATCATGCCTCAGCGTATAAAAAGACCCCCAGGCGAATTCCTGACACAGGGAGGAAAGTCAGGTGGCAACTGTCGATTACCTGGGGGCACTAAAAAGAAGGGTGCTCATAACACCCTTGATTTTAGCAGCTACACAAGGTAGCTAGTTACATCTTCGCGACTTGCTTGACTTCGGAATAGATGTTATCACCATCAGTGCGGTGCTCAACTTTGACCTTGGCGGAACGGCCGACCAGCATGGTGAAGGAGAAAGGCTGGCCGGGGGTGTTCAAGCCAGTGGCTTCGCGCAGACGGCCTAGACCGATGTTCTTGCCCTTGCCCATATCTAGCCCACCAGATTCGGACATATCCAGCATCACGCCTTGCTTGACTGTGACCTCGTCGCGGCCCAGCAAGCTGCGAACTCCAGCGTCATCAAGTGACCATTGAATGTCCAGGGCGATACCGGCCTTGCTCGGGTCGGACTTCGATTGCCACGGACGGGCTTTGACATCCTTGACGACTGCGAAGTATTCACCAACGGGGACTGGGATGATCTTCGTGTCGTTGGACTCGTTGATTTGCATGTCCAGGAATTGTTCGGGGGAAAACATACTCATGATAGGCTCCAAAAGAGAAAAAGAAAAGTTAAAAGAAAGGTTAAGGTTTTTGCCACTGAAGTTAGACACATTTACAAGCAGTGGTCACTCGTTATATGCGCCGGGAATTAATGATTAGCTGTTCCGGGCAAGCTGTCAATTACTATTTGTTAAGTGTTGCCTCGAAAAGTTGCTGCTTCAAGGCGTAACCCATGAGCGGCCAGAGTTTCTGCTTGGCATTTTCGCGGGCGATCTTGCGGCCAATCTCAGCATCGAAGTTCTCGGGGCTGGCACAGGCTGACTCCCCGGTGACGGTGAAGCCGTTTTGTAGTACCAGGACGCAGAAGGTCAACAGGTCAAGAGAAGCGGATGACGCCTGCCATTCTGGCCCGCGAGTATTTCCAAAAAATGCTTCTGTTGCGGTGCAGTAGTGTTCGCTTTTGATGTTCGCCTCGATGTCGGCGGGTGTCACGCGAGGCGCAGTCAAGCCCTTCGCTACGATTTCCTGCTCGATGCCAGCATCGTCAGTACGGGATGACTTGATATTGTTCATAGTTACTTTCAGTTAAAATGCAGATAAACTGCGGGAGGGGGAAACTTCGTTACGCATCAATTATTGTTTAATCTTTTACCCGACAAGGTGGCGGATTTTCCTCAAAACGAACGGCTTTGATTGTTGGCTGCCCCTCCAATAAGGCCTTCATGAGGCGATGCCGCCCATCCAGTAACTCGCCGTCTTCATCAAGGATGATTGGGAGTGACAGATCTGCAGCATTTGCAGTAGCCATGTGCATAACTAATTCCCGGAGAGTTAACTTTTCATATATTACATACATATTCAGGTGGTCGAGGGGGATTTCCATTATAGGCAAGCTGCGAGAGAGCTCAAACAGTCTGGCAACACTCCACGAATGCCTGCCTAGGGAACATAACTGCTCATGTGGGTGTATAAAAGGTTTGATTTTCATAGATAGCCCCTTTTAAGCATTCGCTGCGCGGGCTTGCCATTTCTTGACAATTGGTGCGAACGACGGCGGGTTGTCAGACTTGATCGGAAGGTTCCGTGTCTTCAAATCAGCCATCACGTTCGCGGTGTCCCACGTCCACTTGTCGCCTTGCCGGACGGTGAGGATAACATCTGAAAACATCGCTGGAATCTTCGGAGCGAGCGCCTTACCGAGTGTGCTGGCCATGAGCTTGACTCCCCCGAGCACCATGTCGCTTTCCCGCTCAACGTGGGACAGGAGAACAAAGTGGCAGTTGCATCCGTCGCAAAGCTTGCGCAGCAGGCCTTCGAGTTGCTGCTGCGCAATGCCCCAATCGGACTGGCTGCGTACCGGCTTGCCGCCGATGACCAAGTTGAGCGCCGCTGTGTTGAGGCCAGTAAGAGAGTCGATGATAAGAGCTCGTTCGGTTGTCCAAGTGTTGACTGCGCCGAATTTAGCACCGGTTCTTTGATCTTCGAAGTCATTGAGTACCTTGAAAACTTCCATGTATTGGTTATAACGGGACTTGTGTGGATCAACCATCTTCGCCAGCATTTCCAGGGAGAAGGTGTTGATTTTCGTAGCAGTGTCGAGCATGTCCAGGAAACTGGTATCTGGAGCTTTGACAGTGTGCCAGTGCAGGTTGGCTGGAATCGGTAAACCTCGGTCAGTCCAGTAGCCGAGAACGGATTCGAGGCCGGGCTCGAGGGCGAGGTAGAATACCTCGATACCTGCATCGACGAGGGTGCCGATGCTGTGGGTTTTGCCAGAGCCAGCAGGCCCCATTAGCATCACGTTAAATCCAGGAAGGGAGGATTTAGTAGCCACGGCGGGTGCGGCTGTCGGTGTAGTTGTCATGAGATTAGTCCCAGGTTAAAATGATACAAATGATTTCAAAGGCGAGTAAGAGAAGGAGTGCTGTCATAGCGGTTCCTTAAGATTGTTGAGGGCGGAGCGTAGTTGACCTTCCAGTCGTTCGAGGGAAGCAATAGTGACGCCCAGTTCTTGGTGAGTCTCTAGAGAGAGCATGTTAGAGTTAGCTCGGGCAGTCGTCATACTGCGAATCGCCCCGCATGCAGTGTAGATCAGCCAGGACAGCTCACGTTGCTTTTGTTGGAGGAGTGTTGGTTGTTTCATAAGTTGATAGCAATAATTGCAATTCTCTGGTTAATACTTCCGGTGGGAGTTCGTCGAATGTATTGCGCCAAGGGGAGATGAAGGAACCTCCTCCATGCTTGGCACATAATGTGGTCTGGGCGAACCAGCCAGCAACTCGGTCATCAATGATCCTCCCCCAAATCTCGCCGCAATCCGGGCAGAAGTGGGCGACGTTGGTATGGTGGACGCGCTGATCTTCCCAACGAGGGATGGCCGGGCTGCTGGCGAGGAGGGCGTTGCCTAGGAAGTAGTGGGCTGGCATGTTAAGTCAAAGGCCTTTCGTACGCAAATAGCCTCGAACATATCCTTACCTGCGTAGAGGCAAACTGTCTGCCCCTTAACCCTCGGCTGAACAATCCAGCGCCCTCTGGAAGGTTGCCAAGAAACACCTGGAATAGGCCCCAGACTGTTAACTTGCCCCCGCTCAACAGCTTGCAGGATATTGTTTCGTTGCGTGCCTGGCTCCAAGTGATCTGGATTAACACAGTGTTTATTATCACAGCTGTGCAACAGGTACTTACCTTCCGGTATAGTCCCTTTTGTATGCTCATACAGAATCCTGTAAACAAGTGTTTGAGTACCACTGACTGTAAGGTAGGCTCGCCGCTGTGTTGGGTATATCCAGCAGTCGCCCTTCTTAATAATCTTACCTAGAATCTCATTAGCTCTTTGCCCAAGTGTTGCCATACAACCTCCGAAAAGATTAGCATAGCAACACTCTGGGCAAATGTCAAGCGGTAGCCCCCAAGGGCTCGTGCCCCCAACTCTTTTCCCACTCTGCCACAGACAGTTCCCTACGGGCTAAAGGATCCCATACTCTCTGTTCATAGTAGACTGGCAGCCACGATTCAGGGTCAGGTGACTTGCACACGTTGACCATCGAGCAGCCACCGTACTCCGCGCAGGCGTGGTCCAGCGAGAAGTCCCAGTGTCCATCCTTCCACATAGCAATAGCCCTGGCAATGTCCCGGTGAGTCTGGTTATACCAGCGGTCAACCTCGTAAGGACTGCGGTAGGTGACGTGCTGGAGGTGGTCGTACTTGGTCTTGAGGATCGACACACCACGGACAAGAGTTCCCTGCACGTTGAGCCCTGCCCGGTTAGCCGCCCATTGATATCCGGTGAACTGGCTGCGCATCTCCCACTGCTTGCCCCAGCTGGCTCCGAGGCTGGATGTGGTTTTTTCATCAACCGCGTAGCAGCCGCCGCAGAACTCCGCGATCATGTCAGCTCGTCCAGTATATAGAATGGGGTCGCCGGTAACGGGGTGAGTGATGTCCAGTGGCTCCGCGAAGGAAAACTCAATCGCAAGCTTTCCATTAGCAAACTTGACCGGAACGGCGGAGGCGCCATCAAGTGGGTAGTTGGAGAAGTAAAACTCCAAAGCTCCGGCCATGCGAGAGGCTGATTTTGCAGAATCTGCAGGTGTCTCGAAATCGCCGTAAGCAACCAGTAACGCGTGGAGGCCTGACGCAATTGCAGAGTCCTGATCAAGTCCGTCTTCATAGTATGCCTTTCTTGCAACTTCAATCCCCTTGGCGAATGCCCCACCAGCGATCAGGTGGACGGACTCGGATTTCGGTTTCCAGTGCTGAACGTATGTGCGGAACATCTTTTGAGGGCAGGAGCGGAAGGCTCCGAGCATGGTGCTATCCCAAGTGTGGGGGAACATAGGCTTAACCATTGATGTACTCCCCCAGTTCTGAAGAAAGGCCTGCACTGCCGCGTGGGATAAGCAGAACATGATCCTTGCGGGTAGGGGCTTCACCTGTGCAGATAACCTTGTCGGTTGGGTTCGGCTGAACGGCCCCTTCCAGTGAGGTAGCATTGAAGAGGTACAGGTCGTTCTCTGCCCACTCCCAAAGATCACCCCACCAGTAGCGACCCTCAAATTGGAAAGCACAACCTGTGCAGATGCAGGTAGCCAGCTCCCTCCAAGAGGGGTCAAGATATGCCTCGTCGAAGGGGCTACCTGCAACTGGAATGGGTGTCGGGGCATTCATTGTCAATGCCAGCAACTGCTCCCTCCGTTCCTTCACCTTCATCATTTCCTCATATGCCTCGGCTTGGATTTCCTGTTCACGTGCTTTTAACTTTTCCAGTACGGGGGCTATGCACTCTACGGCACTGGGGAATTGTGCGGTAAATGAGCCGATGAGCTTGCGGTCAGCATACACCTCCGGGCAGGCAGTGTACTCACTCTCCGTTCGGACTTGTAACTGCCAGTTATGCGGGGTACCCCCCTTAGCAAGCTGCTCCATACCCTCAACCTCAAGCAAAACAATGTACTTCATAAAATTCTCCTGTTAATTAAACTGCTACAGGAAGCGTAGCCACCTGCACACTCGGCTCGAAAGGGAATGTGCAGTAGGCTCGGCCCTACTTAGTTGTGACGAGTTGGGCGGTGTGTGCCCGGATACTTGAGTGCTGTACATGCCCGAGAGTTACCTTGAGCGTGGGTACGGCCTGGGCCTTTTTTGGTGTAGCTAGGTTGTTTCATGAAAGTTCCTTAGTTAGGAGGGTTGATGGAAATTGTTAGAGTCCTTCGAGTTCAGACAAGAGATCGTCGCCAGATGGTTTTGCCGCTTTCGCCGCCTTGTTCGTCTTGCTGCCACCAGTTGCGGGGGCCACGAGGCTGCGCCCAGCGCGGAGTACCTTAATCGCCTCGCGGGTTTCATCAAGGGTCAACGTGCCTGCACGGGCCTTGGCCCGCCATTCGGCTACTTTTAACTGGAGATCAAGAGAGTCTGACATAACTTAGTTCCTTTCGGCGGTGAATTGGTGTTTCATGTGGGGATTATAAAATGATAATCCGTGGGCGTCAATACAGTTATGCACGCTTTGCTAACAGTTCTGCGGCATTGTGTAGCCGAGCATTGAACCAGCGGCGAATCGTATAGGAGCGAACGACGCTGATTAAGGTGTAAAGTACTCCGATAAACAGATTTTGACTGACGCTGATGTGAAAGCCTATTAGCGGCAATATCGTCAGGTTGGCGATAAAGTTGATAGCGAAGCCGATAGCTACATTAAACCATGCTTCGATGAAGGAGCTGAGTCGGGATTGTGTCATGATAGGATTAGTTGTTTAGCGGGCCTGGTACAAGCGACATACAGGCAACGGTATGCCTCTTGCCGATTCCTGTTTAGTAGAATGTCCTGCCAGTACACGAAGGCTGTCTGGTAAGTCGACCCCTGCGCGCGGTGGGCTGTGATCGCGTATGCGTGCCGGAGCTGGTGAAAGGATTCCTTGAATGCCCAGAAGTCTTTCCACTTGCGGGAGTTGGCTCGGGCGGCCTCGTATAGCTGCTCGACTCGGAGGGAGTAGTCCCGGAGGGAGTCGGGGTGCAGTACGCGAGCGATGACCGACTTGTTATCGTCGAGAGTTATCGCGATGCGGAAGATCTTGAACTCCCCATGCACGCCGTGGAACTCCTCATCGACTCGGGTGACTTCGCCTTCGTCATCGGTGCTGGCGACAGGCTCGTCGTCGAGGTCGCGAGCTGGGGAAGTGAATAGCACTCGGTCACCGACGAGCCAAGGCTGCTCAGGATTGTCGAAGATCACACCTCGAACTAGCTTGTTAAAGCGGTCAACTTCAATATTCCTCCAGGCAATGACTTTCGCGCACGCTGGTTTTGAGAAATTACCATTTTTTGCAGCTTCCTGGATTCTGGCATTGAACTCAGGAAGTCGTAGCTTCCAGATTCCTTCACCATTTGCATTGGCTGCTGTGAGCTTGATCGTCGGCGCAAAGCGGTCAACTTGCTCACGCAGCCGGGTTGCCAGTTCGAGAATCTGGTTGTCGTGACGCATGACCGTTAACAGCTTGCTGTCGAGTTTGAGTTCCCAGATTGGAGAGTGGAGTTCCCCAACAGGGGGTGACTGTGCGGGGTCCCCGAGGAATAGGAACTTGACGCGAAACTGCTCAGCCGTTTGCTTGATGTGAGAGAATAGCACCTCGCTAACCATACTCCCTTCATCCACGATGATGGCCTTGTACTGGGACAAGTCTATCGGGTCTTCTGGAGCTTTTAACTCCTTGACTTCCCCGTTGGCTTCCAGGCGCAGGCCGAGCAGCGAGTAGATTGTCCGACATTCCGGCTTGTAGTCATCCTGCGTCACGCTTTCCCGAAGCACCTTCGTCGCTTTGTTAGTTGGTGCAGTGAAGATGAACCGGCCCTTGGTACCCTCCGTGAGCTTGCGAATGCAGAAGGTTTTCCCAGTCCCTGCCGAGCCAGATAGGACGAAGAAGGGGTCGAAGCTGGTGTCTAGCCAGGTGTTGATGGAGGCGAGGGCGGATTCCTGCTCGGTGTTTAGTTGGCTGGTCATTTTGGGTAGTCCTGCTGAAACATTGTTTTTAACTCTAGGTAAAGTTGGTAGGCCTCACGCACATTCACTGTGTTGAGTATGTTTAGTGCGGGGCCACAGGCCTCAATCCGCGTCTCCGAGGTTTCTTCCGCCAGAGCTGCCGCGGCAACTTCTGGCTTAGCGCACTCTGTATATGTAAGTATAGATACCCCACGCTTATTCCGCAGTTTAGACTCTGCAGTAAAGGGCAAAAGCTCATATATTTTCAATTTATGACTTGCCTCATATACATAACAGCGCCTCCCCCGTGACCTGTCGTACTCCTCTCTTCTAGTCACCATTCCCCTGTCTAGCAGCAAGGTAAGTGCCCCGGACACATTGCTGATGGTGTTGGACAGCGCAGATGCAATGGCTTTACTACCATGGGGGCCGTTGTCGTGAACCCACTGCCACACACGTTGGATAAGCGGAGGGATACTCACGCCAGCTTTTTTTAATTTGTCATGCATTACTGTTGTCATGGAAATTCCTTCACGTTAATAGTCATTCCGACGAGCTTCCGCAGCTATCTTAACCGCTCCCAGTTCAATAGTCTCCCGCTCTTGGTCGGTCAACTTCGCTGCCAGCCACCCTGCCACGTAACCTTTCCGGTCAAGTACCTCGAACTCCACTTCATACCAGCCGAAGCAGTCCCAGTCGCTATCGCAGTTCGGGCCGAGTGGTGGCTGGACGGTGACTTTTGTCACGAGGATCTGGCAAGGGGCGTCGGAGATTGTGAAGGGGAATTGGAAGGTCATTTCCCACCTCGGATTTCTCTCTCGAGGGCCCTGGCAAACATCCTATAGTTCAACGCACCCGTTTCTGTGTTCGGCGTGCTCATATCGGCAAGCCTGTTAAGTTGATCGTCAGTTATATCGCGAAACTGCGTATATACTGCGGCCACAGGCTCCTGCTGATTGAGCACAGCGAGTTCAGCCTCAAGCCTCACAACTCGCGCAGCCAACTCGGCCTCCCGGTTGCTTTCCTTGTAGAGCTTGTCACCAACCCGCACGGGCCCAAGCAGCCGGACTTGATACCCGCCTTCCCACTTTGGGAGCACTTCGCCAACTGGTTTACCCTCAGGCTGCACAATGGCAGCGCAGAGAGCTTCTGCAGCCCCATCAATCTCCTCAAGATCGAGTTGGTGGGCTGGTATTGAGTACCTATTAATGTACTCAGACACGGATTGCAGTGCATCAAGCGCCTGCTGTAAAAGTTTTTTCATTTTTCACTCCTATTCAAACACCAGCCAACAATTAAAATAACCCCAGCGAAAGCCAAGCCGATTAAGCTGAGAAGTGTGTCGAGGCCATTCATGCTAAGCTCCCTCGCTATTTACTGGCATGGCATACAGGGGAAAAGCCTCACACCCTTCTCCCAACTCCTTAGCACTGCCCTCCACAATCTCCTGCGCATGCGGCCCAACCTCCACCCAGTAAGTCCTGGAGTGAGTCCAGCCGTAGGGGATTGGATTTGGAGTTCCGCTAGCGGCCTGCCACGCTTCCCAGGCGACTTGAACGCGGGGTACTTGGTATTCAACTCCAGTAGACTGCCCACCAGTTTTTGACCAGTCTGTAAACCTGCCGGACAGTCTACACCATGCCTCGAAGGCAAGTCTGCGTGCATCTGTCATGACTTACCCCTGCGCTGAGATTCGATGCTGCTCAGCAGTTGCCATATCTGACTCAATCAGCCGCACGATATACCGCTGCCAAGCCCCGAAGGGCACCTTCCCCTCCAGCTCGCTGAACAATTCCAGATCGACGCGAGCAACGAGGGACTGAGGCAGAGATATGTTCTTTTCGACCGGACGGTCAGTTTTTCGAGGTCTTGCCATGAGGCTCTCCTTGGTTACAGATTTCAAGTAGCTTAGCAGTCTGACGCTGCCTCATGGTGGACCGGTCCCTCCCAGCAGCCTCATCAATAGCAGCAGCATAAGCAGCCGCATAAGCAACATCCTCAGCAGCAGCAGCCTCGTCAATAGCAGCAGCAGCATAAGCAGCAGCAGCAGCAGCAGCAGCAGCCCTCAATTCTTCTACTGTAGCTTTACCCTGCCCAAAAGCCTCTGCTACCTCTAACGCTTCTAAGGAACGTTTATCCTTCATCAAGTGCTGTACCTGCCTGGCGCACCAAACTGCATACAGTCGGATTTCCTCAGCCCTCCCCTCAACCGCTCTCAAGCACCAGAGTGCGTCATCTAACCCATTTGACTCTAAGATTGTGGCAATGGGTAAGTCCTCGTCATCTGCTCTGGTCTTGCCGAGATAGGTTAACAAGATTTCCCAGCCCCTGCGGCAGGGGTAGTGTGCGCGGATTTTATTTAAAGTAGTCTTCATTATGTTTCTTCTTACTTGTTAATTTAATAAGGCTTTTCGACTTTGCCTTGGTCTTGCAGACTTCTGACATGAAACAGTGTGGACAGCATATCGTCCATCACTTTTGCCATTTGATTCCGAAGCCCATCCTTGAGTGCTCCAGTGATTTGTATGGCGTCCTGGCGCATCTGCTCGCTGAAATCCTTCGCGCACAGCTGCGTCACCAAGAACTCTGCGCGGGTTACCTTGTCGCCGTAGCCAGAATCAGGCTTTCCTGTTCTGGGGTGGACCTGCTCACTCCAATATCCAGTGATTATTTTGCCTATCTGGGCGCGTATGCTTGTCTTAGGTCCGCTCGCCTCCCCCCAAGAGGTGACGCGCTGGTATTCGCGGTCGAATGAGGTCTGTACGGCGTTGTCGATTGCAGCCTCGATCTGGGCCTCGGCACGGTCGATGAATATCTTGTCAAGTCTCGCCTTGACTTCCTTGGAAATCATGGCCGTTAGGTCGTCGTCTTGCTTGAGAATTTCGTCGGCTGCCCGCTCGACAATAGCGGCTTTCAGGTCTTCTTCATTAATGTTCAACATCACTTTTCTCCTTTGGTTAACTTAACACACAAATCAGCATCAGCATTGTAGTCCTTACCTTGCTGAGCACATTCTTCACTTCTTGCATCCCGGTAGTCAAGCTCTTCAAGCCAGCCGCTGCCGAGGATAACGAAGAGAATTCCGAGGATGATTCCCCAGTTGGGGATTTTGTTGGGGGTCATATCAAATACTCCATTCAAGGTCAGTCGCCAGCGGATACCCATTCCCTGCTGCACACCGCTGGCACATCAGCACGTCCGACTTGCGAATCGCAGTCTTCATCGGCAAGCCGCTTTGCTCTTCATCCTGGCTTGTCCAGCGATTCGCGCGGCTGTCCGAACGGTGGCGCTGCTCCAGCATCAAGCCCTCGAAGAGTGTGACGTGGAAGCCGCAGTTGCAAGTATAGCGGTGGAACAGTGCGACGTTAGCGACGGGCAGCCATTCCTTGACAAGCTCCCAACTCTTGATGCGTTCGAGGTCGGCCGCCGACAGTCCGAAGCCGCCTTTGGCCTTGGCTCGAGCTGCTTTGACTTGCTCGATTTGCTTTTTGTCAGCTAAGGCTTCTCCGAGCAGGGCTTCAAGGTCGTCGAAGTCACCGCTGTCGCTGTCGCGAGTTGGCTTGGGGTTGATGATGGATTCGAGTTCGTCGAAGTCGGTTTCGAGGGAAGTCTCGAGAAGTGGGGATGAGTGCATAGTAGTCTCCAGATGTGGAAGCGGGAAAGTTCGCTAAGTTCCCGCCTGAGGGAAGCGGGAACTTAGTGGGCTCTACCAGCCTTTGTGGGATAACCGCCTGCCCTCATAATCCTCTATAGCTTCCCAAGACTCTCTCGGAAGCATTTCCCCCGCAAATGGGTCAGCTGTGGAACCCTTTGGCAGGAAGGCGGGGGCGTCAAGATACCCTTGCGTTACCTCAAAGCCTACCCTGAGTTCATTAGGGCGCTCGGCCCCTGTCACATGCCAGAAGTCAGCCAAATCGGGAAGTGAGTAGATCATGGTGTAGTCTCCAGGTTATGCCCCGCGTAATTGCGTTTCATACCGTATATTATGCCGTGGTAATCCCCCGGTGTCAACGAAGATCTACTAACTATTTCCTATTACTTGCCACCTACCGAAACCTGCTACCGGCAAGTACTAACGGCCGTGCAGATCGGAGACTAATCCCCTGCATGGCCGTTAAACCCAAGTTGTCGTAGCTACCTGGGGAAGCTCACCAACTAACTAACCCGATTAACCCAACTCACCCAGCAACGCATCCGTATCGACCTTGTTCGCCTTGCTGACCTTTTCGCTTTCGAGGCGCTCAACAATCGGTTTGACCTTCGCGGAATTGCGCAACGCCACCTTTTCCGCTTGCGATTTCTTGCCCAGGAATTCCTTGATCTGTTCGCGGGTCTTGCCAGTAAGTTCGCACAGTGCACGGGCCAGGATGGAAGTGCCGGCCATGCCGTTCGCTTCGCGTTTCTGGCCCCATTCGCCAGCGTACAGGCGATCAATGAGTTCGTCCGTTGCGAGGACGCAGTCGTCGATGTCGTCCAAACCTGCGATCTCATCACCGAGCTTTTGTTCCGCACCGTGGGCTGCGAACTTGTCCAGCAGCAGGCCAGGGATGGTGAACAGCCGGGTTTGACCGTTGCGGAAGTCCAGGCGAATCGCCACGTCTTCACCAGTCATGATGGATTCTTTCAGCAGCTTGCGCTTGCCAGCAAACTCCACAACACGTCCGTCCTCCATCGTAACTTTTTCGATGGTGGTTTCTTGCTTAGTAGCCATTTTCAATTTCCTTTAAGTTAGCAGGCATTTAACAGGGGCCGCTTGTTGATGCTGAGGTGCTTGCTGGTATGCCTCGGTGCGTCGCGGTGATGAATAATCGGTGATTGCTGGGAAGCTGTCAATAGTTAAAATGGAGTACTTCGCAATCCTTTTTTCCACTCTTCCATGTTAGCTGCGAATTCCTCGCTAGGGCGTGCGTATAAGCAGATGTTGATGCTAATTGTCTTAGCCTTCCCGTCCCAGACCTTTCGAATGTGCAGTCGTTTATTACGAACCGCCTCCACGATCTTCGGGTCTTGTCCGGCGAAGGTCTCAACGTGCTTCAGCATTGCTTTCAGCTTCGTATGCACCCGAGTTCCTTCATTCGACGAGGTTGCAACAGCCGCTGTAAACCAGGTGTCGTGGGTAGCCACAGCATTCTTGACGGCGATGAGGTAGCTGCTTGGATAGTGCTCAGGCGGGTATGGTCGTTTAGTCGGCATGATTATCTCCTGGCACCATAGGCATTGAGGAAGGGGCTGGTGTCTGAGGCAGTCGGAGGGGGAGGTGCAGTTATCATCATCCTTGCCATGCGTTCAGCGGCTTCCGCCAGTTCCTTTTCCTCTTGCAGTTCCTCAACCGTCGCTGGAACCTCCCCGAGCAAGCCGAGCAACTGCGGCATCATCCCCGTCGCCGCCTTCTGCCCGATAATCAGTCCGGTTTTGTCCGGGGTGAAGCTGATTGTCAACTCGGCAAGTGCGCGAGCAAGCTCGGGGTCGGGAGTGGCAAGCCCCTTGCGGAACACCCGCACGCCATTGTAAAGGGCAAAGCGTAGCCGCGCGGCTTCTTGCGGGGATTTGCATGGGATAGCCAGCCCCTTGGGGATGGTCAGGGCTTTTCGCCAGAGGGCTTGCATAACGGATTTCTCGTCGGTCAAGTTGCGTGTGGTCATAGTGTGGTTCCTTACTTGGGTTGATTGCCGGGTTACCCACAATGAACAACCCGAACAACACCGACAATAGACTAGGTTTTCCCAGTAAGCAAGCTGTTTGTCGGGAGTTATTCGGTGTTAGTTGGTGGTGTTGATTGTTCGCTGGCTAGTTAGGATAGTTGGGTGGCTAGTTGCATGGGGGCAACATGGTAAATGCATAGCAAATAGTGTGTAAATAGACCCACCCCATGTACCCTTCTCGGGATAGTCCCCCCTACCTGTACATCCATACAGTAAAAAAAATATTTGGAGGGGGAGGAGGGGGTCAAAAGGTACATGGGGTGGGTGCGTTTACACATCATTTACCGTATATTACCCATGTTGCCCCCATCGAACTGGCCGCTAAACAAATCGAACTAGCCATGCAACAAATCGAACTGGAGGGGGTTTTTGCTGTCAAGTTGGGAGTAGTTAGAAAAGTTGGCCGTGTGTAATTGTTCAATCCGTTCAAACGGTTAGATTTGTTGAAATTGTGTAGGGGTGTTGGGGGGTGTAATCGGCCTACAATCAACGACAACACCGAGCTGGCACTAACATAGCCAAAACCAATTTGCGACGCGCCACGGCCCGATTTGGTACGTCCATGACGATTCGCACACCATCCCCCATGCACAAATTCGCCATGCGCCCACGGGCTACCGTTTCCCCCGCGTGTTACCATTTCATAACCCCTCGGCAATTGCGGATGCAAAAAAGCCCGTGCAATGGCGGGCTAGTCCGTTTGGGAACCTGCTAGAGGTTAATCAGAATGGTTAGCAGGATGATGATTATAGCAATGACCATGACATCAATCCTCCAGCCCGGCGAACAATTCTACCTCGTCAACGTCCCCAGCCTGCACCGACTCCGCTTTCAGCGTCTCAATGATGCTGGCAATGGCCGCCACGCCCCGCAGCGCAGCTTTTTCCTTTGGCGTTTTCTTTCCCAAGAATGCACGAATAGCCTCGGGTGTTTTCGCCGGATAGTGAATGCACAATGCCCGGAACAGTAACCCGCCCGTCCCAGTTCCCTGCCCATCCGCCCGGCCTTTATTCCAGCTCCCCGCGAGTAGCCTGTCGTAAACCTCGCGCACGGCGGCATATTTGTCATCGATCGTTGCCGAACGTCCCGTGTCGGGGTTGCGGCTAATGGCCGCGGCATCAACCAGCTTTTGTTTAAACCCATGCATCATGGCCTGTTCGCGGATAGATATTTCCAGGGCCGTGGCCTCCAACTGAATCACCGCGCCGTTAGAAAACGCTATGGTCAGTGCATTACCCGTTTGCGTAACCGTGATAGCTGGCGTGCGTTTCGTTTCGTTTGTCATGATAAACCTCAATGTGTTTAGCTAACCTAGGCGATTGTGCCTATATGCCTCAGGGCCATTCCCCGGTGCATGGCTAAATTCTAGCACCTGCTAGTGTGTTGTCAACCCCTATTTGACCCTAATCAGCCTGCTTTACATATCTTTACAAACAGTGGCGTGCACGCAACACCGACCTCGTTGTCTAACAACCTGTGGACAACTCCCCTACTTAGCCGTGCGGCTGTGGATAACCTCCCAGCCTATTCATAACCTGTGGATAACTCGTTGCCAGCCGGTGGGGGGGGGTGAGGGCCGACGGGTCGCTGGTGGGTGAGTGGCGGCGGTCAAAAATTTACAAAAACCAACTTTTCATCAACGCGCCTGACAACCTCGTTGCCTACTTCGTTGCAGTTTGCCTGCTTCGCAGCTAATTCCCCATTTTTCATGGCTTCAACCCGGCACTCGGTAGCAGGTTCGGTAGCCTCTAACAGTCCCCAAACTTTTATTACCAATCTCCCACGAGTTAAGAAATAGTAATCCCTCGGAGTTCCTGCCCAACTTCCCTCACGCGCGGGCTTGACACACCCTCGATTCCTGTATACTATCCCAATTAATCATCGAAAGCTTCACCATGACCACCGAAACAGCTATTGCCCCTTACCAGCGAGTGCAGAGTGCGCCGTTGGTTGGTACTGCCAGTGCTGCCAATGCGCTGGCCCGCGTGCACTACTCGCACGATGCGATGATCGATCACTTGATTGAGAACCCCGGGATTTCTCAAGATGCCCTCGCAGCAATGTTCGGGTACTCAGTTCCTTGGATCTCTCGAATAGTCAACTCCGACGCTTTCCTTGCCAGGCTTGCCGACCGTAAGAGTGATCTCGTTGACCCCGCTATTGCACTGACACTTGATGAGAAGTTTCGCAGCCTTGCTGCACAGTCCCTTGATGTCATTCAAGAGAAGTTGCATCTGACAAAGAACGTTGACACCGCGATCAAGGCTCTCGAACTTAGCACGAAAGCCCTTGGTTATGGAGCACGGCAGCAGAATCTTAATGTCCAGCAGAATTTCGTAGTGACCACCACACTGGATGCTCGGCTGTGAAGTTAACAGACAAGCAGCTCGAAGCCCAGGAAATCCTTGCGGGGGATGCTACGCACTGCATGCTCTTCGGGGGGTCGCGCAGCGGTAAAACCTTCCTGCTAACTCGCAACGTCTGTATGAGGGCGCTCAAAGCCCCCGCCTCTCGCCACGCCATTCTGCGGTTTCGCTTCAATGCTGTCAAGGCTTCCGTTGTGATGGACACCTTCCCGAAGGTCATGAAGCTGGCCTTCCCAGGTATCAACTACACACTTTCCAAGACCGACTGGTACGTGGAGTTCGAGAACAAGTCGCAAATCTGGTTTGGGGGGCTCGATGATAAGGAACGGGCAGAGAAGATCTTGGGTATGGAGTTCGCGACGATCTACCTGAACGAAACCAGCCAAATTCCCAAGGCTTCCCGCGATGTGGCTGTTACCCGACTCGCCCAGCAGGTCATGCAGTCCATCAAGGGCCTCGACCCGGTGCTGCTCAAGCCTCGGATGTTGTATGATTGCAACCCGCCGTCGAAAGCTCACTGGACTTATCGGCTATTTATTGAAAAGCGCGATCCAGAGACGAAAAAGGAGCTTACAAACGCCACCGACTACGCATATTTCCAGATAAATCCACAAGATAACTCGGAAAATATTTCAAAAGGTTACCTGGAAACCCTCCAGGGGCTGTCAACCCGCCTGCAAAAGCGATTTTTGCGAGGTGAATTCGCTGAGGCTACCCCAAATGCTCTATTCTCTGACGAACTTATCGACAAGTGGCGTGTTGTTGGTACTGAGTTGCCTGATATGGTTAGGATTGTTGTGGCTGTTGACCCCTCGGGGGCTGGGGACATTGACAATGCAGACAATGATGCGATTGGTATTATGGTTGTCGGGCTGGGTACTGATGGCAACTGCTATGTTATGGAGGACTTGACAGTTAAGGCAGGTCCAGCTACTTGGGGTCGGGTTGTCACTGACGCGTATGACCGTCACGAGGCTGACGCAGTCGTCGGGGAGATCAACTACGGCGGGGCAATGGTGCAGCACGTCATCCAGACTGCCCGACCCCGTACGAATTTCCGTAAGGTCACGGCTACTCGGGGCAAGGTTGTCCGGGCTGAGCCAGTCTCCGCACTCTATGAACAAGGTAAAGTCCGTCACGTCGGCTATCTCCGCGACCTTGAGGATGAGCTGATGGCCTTCACAACTGGTGGCTTCATGGGGGAGCTATCCCCGAATCGGGCCGACGCGCTGGTCTGGGCAATTACTGAGTTGTTCCCCGGTGTAGTCAAGCCCCGGAAACAGAAACCTGACAACGTCATCCCCCTTCGCTCGCGTGAGTACACTGGCCGCGGTATGGCATCATCCTGGATGGGAAGTTAATGAGCACAAAAGAAATTCTTGAATTAGCCCGCAGTCGCCTAACAATGGCTATGGCTGCTTACAGTGAATCACGCGAGGACGAACTCGATGATCTACGCTTCTTCGCGGGCAGTCCCGACAACCACTGGCAATGGCCGGCTGACGTTCTCGCAACTCGCGGTGCCGTGCAGGGGCAAACTATCAACGCCCGGCCATGCCTGACAATTAACAAGCTTCCTCAGCATGTCCGACAAGTCACCAACGACCAGCGGCAGAACCGCCCCTCAGGTAAAGTAATCCCAGTCGACGACGACGCTGATATCGAAATCGCGGAAATCTACGACGGCCTTGTCCGGCATATCGAGTACATCTCCGATGCAGATGTCGCTTATGACACCGCTTGTGAGAATCAGGTCGCATATGGCGAGGGCTATTTCCGCATCCTGACCGAGTACTGCGACGACAGTTCCTTCGAGCAGGACCTCAAGATCGGGCGCATTCGGAACTCCTTTTCAGTCTACATGGACCCAACCATACAAGACCCCTGCGGCTCCGACGCCCAGTGGTGCATTATCAGTGAGGACTTGCTGAAGACAGAGTACACTCGGCAGTACCCCAAGGCTACTCCAATCTCCGCACTGCAATCACTCGGTGTCGGCGACCAGTCCCTTTCTCAGTGGCTTTCCGAGGATACAATCCGTATCGCTGAGTACTTCTACTTCGAGCATACAGCGAAAACCCTCAATCTTTACCCTGGCAATGTTACAGCCTTCGCCGGGGAGCCTCGAGACAGGCAGCTTCGTTCCGTGTATGAGGAGCCTCTCCGTACACGTTCTGTTGATGTCAAGCAAGTCAAGCGCATCAAGACGAACGGCTATGACATTCTCGAAGAAAACGACTGGGCCGGGAAGTATATCCCAGTCATCCGTGTCATTGGCAACGAGTTCGAGGTCGAAGGCAAGGTATATGTTTCCGGCCTGGTGCGCAACGCCAAAGACGCCCAGCGGATGTACAACTACTGGGTCAGTCAAGAGGCGGAAATGCTGGCCCTAGCCCCGAAAGCGCCATTCATCGGCTATGGCGGGCAGTTTGAAGGTTATGAGAACCAGTGGAAGACTGCGAACACTACGAACTGGCCGTACCTGGAAGTCAACCCGGATGTGACCGATGGGGCTGGCGGTGTGCTCCCACTTCCCGCGCGTGCTCAGCCGCCAATGGCCTCTTCCGGCTTGCTGCAGGCGAAAGCCGGTGCTGCCGATGACATTAAGTCCACAACCGGCCAGTACGATACCAGCCTCGGTGCTACCTCGAATGAGCGTTCTGGCAAGGCCATTTTGGCGCGGGAAAAGCAAAGTGACACAGGCACTTACCACTTCGTGGATAACTTAGCCCGTGCAGTTCGCTATGCAACTCGTCAGCTCATCGACATCATTCCCAAAATCTACGATACTGAGCGGATCGCGCGGGTCATCGGGGAAGATGGGGAGACATCGCAAATACGCATCAACCCGCAGCAACCTGACGCAGTTCGTAAGATCGAAGACGAACATGGCATCACCATTGCAAAAATCTTTAACCTCGGTGTCGGTAAGTACGATGTCTGCGTTACCACTGGCCCCGGCTACATGACCAAGCGGCAGGAAGCGCTCGAAGGTATGGGCCTGTTGCTGCAGGGCAACCCGGAACTGTGGAAGGTCGCCGGGGACTTGTTTGTCAAGAATATGGATTGGCCGGGTGCGCAGGAAATGGCTAAGCGTTTCGCAAAAACCATTGACCCGAAACTACTTGCCGGGGAAGACCAATCCCCAGAGCTGCAAGCTGCTCAACAGCAAATGGAGGCAATGGGCAAAGAGATGGCTCAGATGCACCAGATGCTGCAAAATGTTTCTAAATCCGTTGAAGTACAGCAACTGCAAAATGACCACTTCAAGGCCGATATAGCGGCGTTTGACGCGGAAACCAAGCGGTTAACTGCCCTTTCTGGCACAGCCGCCGCCACCCCCGTGTCCCAAGACATTCAGCGGGTCGTTAAGCAGTACATTCAGGAAATTCTCGCCAATCCCTCACTTGAAGAGGAAGAACCAGTCGCCTTTGAGCAGACAGAGAAGCACGGGCAAGCCCCAGAAACCTTTCAACAACCCCCACAAGGACTCTAATCATGGCAAACTATGCACAAGCCGCCACAACTGTACAAGTTAAGGTAGGTGCTGGAAAACTTTATGGGATATTCGTATCGGCAAGTTCCAGTGGTACGCTGACGGTGTATGACTCGAGTCAGGCCAGTACTGATGGCCCGAAAATATCTGATACAATCGCAGTTTCCGCTGGTACGCACTATCTAAACTTCCCCGAAGGGGTTTTCTTTAACAATGGACTCTACATTGTACTAGGCGGAACCTCCGCGGCCTTTACTATAGCTTATTCTTAATAGAGGTTCCTATGACTGGCGTAATCGCAACCATTCCAAAGCTTCAGTTTAGCAGTGCGGTAGGCCTGCCCCTGTCTGGAGGTACGCTGACCAGTTACCTAGCTGGCACTACTACACCAGTCATTACGTATCAGGATCAGGCACTTAGCATAGCCAACACGAACCCAATTGCTCTTGACTCTCGCGGCGAGTGCTTACTGTGGCTTGACTCTACTAAAGTCTATAAATTTGTCCTGAAGAATGCGCTGGGAGTAGTGCAGTGGACAGTAGATAACATCACCAACTCAACAGCGGTTGCCTCAGCATTTGCTACGGCGTTTGCCACGGCACTCGATGTTCAGCTTCGAGCTGATCTTGCGGCCTCGTCCGGCTCGTCAATAGTTGGGCATATGCCATCTGGTACAGGGTCTGTGGCTACCACTGTAGCTGTAGAACTTACGCGCATCCAAGGTGCGGTGCGCAATGTGAAAGACGCGCCATACCTCGCAATCGGGGACGGGGCAAGTCATCCGCTGTCAGAGCGATTCGCTACACTCGCGGCTGCACAAGCCGTTTACCCACTCGCTACAGCGCTGACTCAGGAGATTGACTGGGCGGCACTTCAAACAGCAGCATCTGCGGGCGGGCGCGTACTGCTTCCCCCTGGCCTATACATCGTCGACAAGCCTATCGCACTTAGTAAATTTGCCTATGTTGAGTTTATTGGCGCAGGTTTTTATGTTTCACCGCAAGGATTTGTAGCACCGGATTGGCAGGGCACTCCGCCTAGCTGGGCGGCACAGGGCTCAACACTTGAATATCGTCAGGGCTTGCACGGGCCCTTGTTTGAGCCAATTGATAAAGTCACTCTCAAGCAATTTGGTCGATGCAAATTTTCTGGGGTTATATTTCGAGTTGGGCAAGCTAGGACAACTGCCGACGTGTTTGTAAGTTCCCTCTACACTGCAAATTTTTGTATTTTTGAGAACTGTACGTTTCAAAATATTGAGAATTTTTGTACGAACTCGGTATCGGCCTGGGGCGCAATGCTGGTCACAAACTGTACGTTCATCGGGATGAATCAGGTTTTTGTCGGCTCATTTGTTGACTCAATTATCATAGGAAATGACTTCATTTCTATACTGGATGCCTGTGTAGCCTTTTCGAGTGGTGGCGGTTACACGCAGATCGTGGGGAATCGCTTTGAATTTGGCGAGGCTAATGCAATTCGCATGTCTGCTAATGCCCGAGACGTCGCTATTACAGGGAATATTTTTGACTCGTTCGGGGCACACGCGCTAAACCTTTCGGGATCAGATACAACTGTCGTATCTGGAAATCAGTTTTACAACAACGGAAGAACGGCATCTGCCGCAACAAACGCGCATATCTATTTGGGAACTGACACTCGTGTTACCATCACAGGTAATACGTTCAAATCATCAGGTACGCCGAGCTCCATCATGGAGGTGGTCGGGTATACAAGTGGACTTGTAACTGTCCTGTTTTATGGGAATGACATTAAAACCGGGTGCATCTCAAGCCGAGCATTCTTGAATCTGCTCGGGACTGCCCTAAATGCCGTTGATTTTGGGGGCAGTATTGATTTACCCACGGGGGCTCTCGCAGCAACCGCCACTGACGATATGGTACTGGCCCTGTTTTATATCAACGCAATGTCCCTTGCGCCTGTAAATGTTTACATAACCGAGGATCGTAATGTTGTCACTACCCGCGCCGGGCTTAGTAAAATAAACCTCGTCGGCAAAGGTGCACGGACAATTACCAACTCTGGTGGCGGCTCAGTCGGTTGTGATACATTCAACAATATCACTTATGGTGCGGCTTTTACAAGGAAGGCTGGGTTGCTCTACTCGACCGTAGTCCCCGCTGTGGGGTCTTGGCTTATCGGTCAGCGCGTGTTCAATATTGTACCCGCCGTCGGTCAGCCAAAATCGTGGGTCTGTACCGTATCAGGTGCTCCTGGCACTTGGGTTTCAGAAGGAAACTTATGATGTTCACTATTTACACATCAAATTTACCCGTTGGCGCGGCAGGTTGCGCCAATGGTCCAGTAATCCGAATTCGGCCAGAGTATGTTGGTGATAAGGGGCTGCACGCCCATGAGGAATTA
>Ga0172380_10001639_pt1 | contig 38154 bp, 74 predicted proteins | sample Leawe162metaG_FD_119747 | JGI IMG/M metagenome (GOLD analysis project Ga0172380, IMG submission 119747) | Leachate microbial communities from a municipal landfill in Southern Ontario, Canada - Leachate well 162 metaG | ecosystem: Engineered > Solid waste > Landfill > Unclassified | place...
CGGCGCGGTCGACGTCCGCAACGTGTTCGGCCAGCTCCCGCCCCGCTACCGGCCGAACGCTTCGTGGATGTCGTCGATCGACGTCCAGAACGAGGTGCGCGGGTTCGACACGACCGGCGGTCTGTCCAACCAGACCGTCGACCTGACGGCCCCGTACAGCTTCGCGCTGCTCGGCAAGCCCTACTACGAGAACTCCGGCTTCCCCACCTTCACGGGCACGACTGGGGCCTCGAACATCCTCGTGGTCGGCGATTTCCGGAACTACGTGATCTTCGATCGTGTCGGTTCCCGGATCGAGCTCGTGCCGCATCTGCTGGGTTCGAACCGCCTGCCCAACGGCAAGCGTGGCCTCGTGTTCTGGTGGCGAGTGGGAGCTGACAGCGTGAATGACGCAGGTTTCAGGCTTTTGTTGAACGCCTAGTGAATGGCTAGACACGCCACGCATAATGGGTTAGGGTTGGGGGTATGAGTGATTCCCCCAACCCCGCCCAGCGTGTCTGTGTCGAATGCGGTTCGCCGTTTCAGCCGAGGCATGTCAAAGGTCAGCCACCGAAGACGTGCTCAGAAGAATGCAAGCGACGCAGGCGTGCTCGCCAGTTCAAGCGCACGGATCAGACAAAGCCCAGTCGAGTACGCCTCCGAGCAGAGATCGAACGCAAACGGGCTTCTTACGTTTGCGTTGAATGTGGACGCACGTTTGAAGTAGGTGGCGCTGGTCGCTGGGCCTACTGTGGTCCGGACTGTCGTCGTGCCGGAGAGCGCCGGCTCCAGGCCGAGGCAAGCAAGCGTTGGGCTGACAAGGTCACCGCTTCTGGATCTCGATGCGCTGTAGATGGTTGTAGCAAGCCACCCAAGGGCGCTCACGGGCTGTGCTCCATGCACTACTTCCGACTGCGCACCACCGGCGATGTTGGGTCAGCCGCTCCTTATCGCACGATTGGTGTTCGGAACAACTGGGTGAATGGCGCTGGCTACGTGATTCATGGCGAATCCGGACGCCTCGAGCATCGCATCGTGATGGAGCGGAACCTCGGCCGGCGGCTGGAGCCGAATGAGAACGTTCACCACGTCAATGGTCGTCGTGATGACAATCGTCCCGAGAACCTCGAACTGTGGCTGACGTCGCAGCCGTCAGGCCAACGCGTGCGTGACCTCGTGGACTGGGTCGTCACGCACTACCCCGATTTAGTCGTGTCCGCTCAGCGCCGGCTCGACCTCTGATCTCCCCCCTTCCGTCTCCGGGCGGTGGCGGCTGGGGGGAGAACCGCCCTACCAACCGCCCAGGAGGCAGTCATGGCAAAGACCAGGGTCAAGTTCGCGAGCTACACCGCGTCGGTGCGTGAGGCGGGCTCGAAGTATCCGACGTCCGTGCAGAAGGGGACGGCGTGGCACGCCGACCATCCGCTCGTGCTCGCGCACCCGGACATGTTCGCCGACGATCCGCCGGAGGTGCTGCCTCGCGGTTGGAAGCCGGAGAAGGTTGTTGAGCCGGTGGTGGAGCAGGCGACGGCCGCACCGGGCGAGAAGCGTGGCGCCCGCCCGACGAATGGCTGAGGCCAAGGTTGACCGCGGTTCGGTCCGGTTCTGCTCACTCGTTGACGACGAACACGGATTCACCGCCTCGTTCATGCGGTCGTTCCTGCCGACTCTTGCGCTCGACCTCGGTGGCGAGCAGAGGATCTGGCGGGGTGGGTACGCCTTCCAGCAGTGCACGTCCGCCGGTGTCGTCGAGGGCCGCAATCAGGCGACGAAGGAGTTCCTCCACAACTCGGACGCCGAGTGGTTGTGGTTCGTCGACTCCGACATGGGTTGGGACCCGGACGCGCTCGAGAAGCTGATGTCGGTCGCCGACAAGGACGAGCGTCCGATCGTCGGTGGTCTGTGCTTCGGGTTCGGTCCGATCAGCGACCGGATCGATCACGCTCAGGCGGTTGTCAAGAAGCCGTTCCCGACGATCCTCGACTTCGCTGAATCCGAGGATGACTTCGCGTACCGGCCGCGTTGGGGCTATCTGCCGAACGTGCCGCAGCGTTGCGACGCGACGGGTGCGGCGATGCTGCTGATTCACCGTTCGGCGCTCGAGCGGATGGAGGCCGAGTCGCACGGCGCCTGGTTCGATCGGATCAAACATCCGAAGGCGAAGTCGATGTGGGGTGAGGACACGTCGTTCTGCGCCAGGGCGAAGTTGCTCGGCATTCCGGTGTGGGTTCATGCCGGGGTGCGGACCTCGCATTCGAAGGTGGTGTTCGTCACTGAGACGCAGTACATGGCCGAGATCATGGCCCCGCCCGCCACGGATCGTGTCGATGTCCTCGTGCCTGTGTTGAACCGCCCGCAGAACGCTGAGCCGTTCATGCGGTCGTTGAGGGCGTCGACCGGTCTGGCGTCGGTGTCGGTGGCGACGAACAACGAGACGGACCGCGACGCATGGCTCGACGCCGGCGCCCATCGGGTGATCATGACCGAGGACCGGACGACGTTCGCGCAGAAGATCAACGACCTCGCTGTGCTCGGCGATTCACCGTGGGTGTTCATCGTCGGCGACGACGTGAAGTTCCACCCCGGCTGGTTGGATCACGCCGAGGCGATCGGGCAGCGGTACGCGGTGGTCGGCACGAACGACCTTGGCAACCCGCGAGTGCTCGCCGGCGAGCACGCCACGCACCTGCTGATCCGCCGTTCATACATCGACGAGCAGGGCGCATCATGGGACGGCCCCGGTGTCGTCTGCCACGAGGGCTACCGGCACTGGTACGTCGATGACGAGATCGTGAACGCGGCGAAGCAGCGCGGCGTGTGGGGGATGGCCCTCGGCTCGGTCGTCGAGCACCTTCACCCGGCGTGGGGGAAGTCGGAGAACGACGACACTTACCGGCTGGGTCAACGTCATCAGGCGTCCGATGAGAAGCTGTTTCGCAAGCGGCTCCACCACGAGCAGGCGGTGGCAGCGGCATGAGGGTGCAGCGAGACCCTACGCATCTGCTGGTCGTCACTGTTCCGATTCACCTCGACGACTTCGACCGTCTTCGCACGCACCCCCCAGGGTTCGACTATGACCCGCTTCAACAGGCGCTCAACGTGGTCATGTCCGTCAGTCGTCTTGCCGTCGATGGTGTGGTCTGCGGTGACGTCAACGTCCGCCTCGACGAGGTTCCGTCATGCGCGTCTTAGTCACCGGTGGCGCCGGGTTCATCGGTCAGGCCGTCCAGGCGGTGCTCGAGGAACGGGGCCACGAGTTCCTGTCGTTGGATCATCCGTTCAACGTCTGCAGCCGTGCCGACGTGTTCGGTGCGGCGCAGGGGTGCCAGGCGATCATCAACCTCGCCGGCGTGCTCGGCACCGCCGAAACGGTCGGTGCCGAGCATCGTGCGGCTGAGGTGAACATCCTTGGTGCGCTGACCGTCGCCGATGTCGCCAGAGAGCTCGGCATTCCGATGGTGCAGATCGGCACCGGGCACAAGGGTCAGCCGAACCCGTACGCGATCACGAAGGCGTGCGCCGAGGACCTGCTCCTCGCCCGCGCGCAGTGGTGCGGGCAGGAGATCAACGTCGTGCGAGCGTTCCATGCCTACGGTCCCGGCCAGAAGGTGTGCCCGCCGCACGGTTCGGCGAAGGTCCGCAAGATCGTCCCGTCGTTCGTGTGCCGGGCGTTGACCGGGATGCCGCTCGAGGTGAACGGCTCCGGCCGGCAGCTGATCGACCTGATCCACGTTGATGAGGTCGCCCGGGTGCTGGTCGACGCGCTCGACGGTCCGGTGTGGGGTCAGGTGATCGAGGCCGGCACCGGGTTGGCGACGTCGGTGCTGTCCGCCGCAGAGGCCGTGATCGATGTATGCGGCTCGACGTCGGAGATCAAGCTGGTCCCGATGCGTGATGGCGAGCCGCCGGCGACCCGGGTGGTTGCCGAGCGGCCGGCGTCGGACCGGTTGTGGCCGTACAAGCTCGATGAGACGGTCGGCTACTACGAGCGCACGCTGCTCGGCAAGGTGGCGTGATGCTGGCGTTCACCGCGATCTACGGTTCGTACGACCGCCCGAAGGCCCACCCGGAGCATCCGGCGGTCGACGCCTGGATCTGCTACACCGACAACCCCGACCTGGATGCTCCTGGCTGGGACGTCGTCTACGCACCGCTGCGATTCAAGCACCCCCGGTTGGGCGCGAAGTGGTGGAAGGCGCACCCCCCGGAAGCGGAGACGTCGTTGTGGCTCGACGGGTCGGTGAACCTCCACAACCCGGACTACATCGACATGCTGATCGACGGGCTAACCCGATCCGATCTGGTCATGTTCGAGCATCCGGCCCGTGACTGCATCTACGACGAGGTCGAGGCGTCGGAGCCGATGGTCAAGTACTTCGGTTGCGATCTGCGCGGCCAGGTGGCCCGCTACCAGTCGCAAGGCTGGCCGGCACACAACGGGCTGTGGGCGACGACGACGTTCGCCCGCCACCACACGCCCGCGGTGCTCGCGTTCGGCGGCGCCTGGTTCGCCCACAACGAGCTGCTGACCTATCAGGACCAGTTGTCGCTCCCACCGCTCCTCGCCGACTACGGGCTGAATCCGGACCCGATCCCGGGCAATCTGTGGGGCAACCCGTGGTTCACCCTCGCACCGCATCGGGACGAAGCATGACGGTGACGAACTGCCCTGCGCCGTACTATCAGGACGCCTCCTGCACGATCTACCACGGCGACGCCCTGGAACTGTTCAGCGCCGTCCCTCCTGGCAGCGTCGACCTTGTCGTCACCGATCCGCCCTACATGATCGGCGCAGTGAGCGCTGGCACGCTTTCCAGCAAGGCTGGCGGGTGGGCCGACATGATGAACAGCGCACTGTGGTTCGGTGCGTGGTATCGACACGTCGACCGAGTGTTGCGTCACTCCGGTGCGATGTGGACGTTCTGCAACTGGCGGTCGTTGCCAGTTGTCATGCGCGCCGCCGCTGATGCTTCCCTGCCGGTTACGTCCATGATGGTGTGGGACAAGGAGTGGATAGGCCCCGGCGGCTCGCAAGGACTGCGCCCGAGCTACGAACTGTGCGCGCTGATGGCACACCCTGGATTCTCCATCCCTGACCGGGGAGTACCGGACATCTGGCGAGAGCAGGTCGGGTCGCACAAACCCCACGGCCACCCGGCAGAGAAGCCGGAGGATCTGCTCCTGCGAATCATCGACGTGTCGGGCGCCCGTACCGGGATCGTCCTCGACCCGTTCATGGGCTCCGGCACGACGCTGGCGGCGGCGCAACGCCTCGGCACTCGCGCCATAGGATTCGAGGCCGAGGAGAAGTGGTGTGAGGTGGCCGCCCGCCGACTGTCTCAAGAGGTGCTCGATTTCGGGAGCGTCGCATGATGACCTTCTACGACGAGTACCGCCAGCGATGCGGCGAGTGGTCGGACATCTACGCCCACCTTCCCCGGCTGCACGACGAGACGGCCCGCTACACGGCCCCACAGGTCGTCGAACTGGGCGTCCGGTCCGGTAACAGCACCTGCGCCTTCCTCGCCGCCGTGGAGGCCGTAGGCGGGCACGTGTGGTCCGTCGATCCTGTCCGGGCTCATGTCCCGCCGCACTGGTTCGACTCCGATCTGTGGACGTTCGTCCAGGCGGACGATCTCGCCGTCATCGATCAGGCGTCGATGTGCGACGTGCTGTTCATCGACACGACGCACGGCTACCGCCAGACGTGGGACGAGTTGTTCAACTACGCCCCGAAGGTGCGAGCCGGCGGGGTGGTCCTCCTCCACGACACCGAGCTTGAGCGGCCGGAGCTTTCGCCGAGCGATGACCCGTTCCCGGTGCGACGGGCGATCGAGGAGTTCCTGTCGTACTTCCCGATCGGCGACGTCGAGTGGGTGCCCGGTTGCAACGGCTTGGCCGTGATCCGAAAGGTCGGTGAGTGATGGCGAACGAGCTCTACGTCACCGTCGACTACGTCGCCGCCCAACTCGGCCAGACCGACACCTCCCGCTACGGGCTGATCGCCGGCGCCTGCGAAGCGGCAACCCGGCGCATTGACGGGCACTGTGGGCGCACGTTCTCGAAGACGACGGTCGACAGCGCCAGGGTGTTCCGCCCGCTGTCGGCGTACGCGGTCGAGATCGACGATTGCTACTCGATCACCACGGTCAAGACCGACACCGCCGACGATGCCTCGTTCGCAACGACCTGGACGACGGCTGACTACGTCACGCACCCGCTCAACGCTGTTCGCCACGGGCTCACCTGGCCGACGACGAAGCTCGAAGCGGTCGAGACGCTCACGTTCCCGTGCATCCGCCGTCCCGCCGTGCAGGTCACCGGCAAGTGGGGCTGGGCGCAGATCCCCGAGCAGGTCGTCTCCGCTGCGCTCCAACTGGCGATCATGTTCTACCGCTCGCCGGACGCCCCGTTCGGCACGGCCGGCATCGCTGACCTCGGTCTGACCCGGGTGCGGATGCCGAAAGTGGTCGAGGAGATCCTGTCCGACTTCGTCGTCGGTGGCACCGGTTCGCCGATGGTCGCATGAGCGTCACCGCTGCCCGCGATGGGCTCGAGACGATCCTCGCCGGGACCGGCGTCAACGTGTACCGCAGGTTGACCGACGTCGTCGATCCGCCGGCCGCGGTGATCCAATGGCCGGAGACGATCAACCCGCGGATCGTGTTCGGCACTGGCGAGTGGGACTACCAGATCCCGGTTCTGATCTGCGTCTCGTACGCCGACCCGGACGCCGCCGACCGTGCGCTCGAGGCGTTGCTGCTGAACGTGTCCGGCACACCGCTCTACGCTTTGGAGAACGGCGGCAACCTGTCCGCTGCGGTCGACTCGACGGCGGTGATGTCGATCGGCGACTTCGGCACGTTCGAGGCGCAGGGGATCACCCTGTTCGGCTGCCGGGTGCTCGTCGAGGTGTACGGCGGCTAAGCGACCAGGCGACGCCTCGCTGCAGGACTGAGCCACAGACGGACGCCGACCCGCTTCTTTTGCATCGGCCCGTTGATCGTGCACTGCGCTATTGCAGTCATTCCGCCCGGGTTTGGCCGAAGATCCCCGATCGTCACCTGCCCGACGAACAAGGGGTACCAGGGCCACCGGAACCCCTTCGGTGCGAAGAACAACGGCTTTGCTTCCATGCTGCCCAATCTAACCGCCTGACCAAATCGAGAGAGGTACACATGCGGGTGCTACTCGTTCATCCGGGGCCGCACTTTTTCCGTCTCTGACGTTCACGACGGGTTGCAGAAGGGTCTCGTCGCCAACGGTGTGCAGGTCGCCTCGTTGAACCTGCATGACCGGCTCGACTTCTACGCCGGTGCCCACGTCAAAAAGGGCCGCCGGTGGGTGAAGGCGCTCGAGCGGGAGGACGCGATCCGCATCGCCAACCAGGGGCTGCTCGCCGCCTGCTACCAGTACTGGCCGGATGTGGTCGTGGTGATGTCCGGGTTCTTCATCACTCCCGAGACGTGGGGTATTCTCGCTAAGCGCCCGCATCATGTCGTGCTCTGGTGCACGGAGTCGCCGTACGAGGACGACCGGCAGGCGCAACCGGCCCGCTACGTCGATTCGGTCATCTTGAACGATCCGACGAACCTGGAGCAGATGCGGGCGGTCAACCCGCGCACCTGGCACCTCGGCCACGCCTACGATCCCGACGTCCACCATCCCGGCCCCGCGGTCGCGGATCTGGTGTGCGACTTCGGGTTCTGCGGCACCGGGTTCGATTCCCGTGTCGAGTTCTTCGAGGCAGTCGACTGGTCGGGCATCGACGCCCGGTTCGGTGGCAACTGGACGCTGACCGAGGCCGGCAGCTCGATCCGGGATCGTCTCCTTCACCCGGTTGGGCATTGCATGGACAACGCCGACACCGCCCGCTTGTACCGCTCTGCCCGTGTCGGGGCGAACCTGTACCGCAAGGAGCACTCCGACGGCGGCCACGCCGACGGCTGGGCGATCGGCCCACGCGAGGTCGAGCTCGCCGCTTGCGGATCGTTCTTTCTGAGGGAGCCGCGCGCCGAAGGCGACGCCTTGTTCCCCCAGCTGCCGACGTTCACCGAGCCTGGTGACTTCGGCGACAAGGTTCGTTGGTGGCTCCGGCACCCGGAGCTCCGCGAAGAAGCTGCTGATACCGCCCGGGCAGCAGTGGCCGACCGCACGTTCACGAACACCGCAGCGAAGTTCCTGCGGCTCGTGGACGGCGCCGGCAAGTCCATCGCCGCATAGCGGCACAACCCGGGAGGAAACGCCGTCATGGCACGTATCCACGGCCGCTCAGGGCGGCTCTACGCGGGCATCACTTCGGCCGGTACGGCTGAGCCGATCGCCTTCATGAACCAGTGGTCGATCGACTTCTCGGTCGACTTCGTCGATGTCACCGCGTACGGCGACTCGAACAAGACCTACGTCTCCGGTCTGCCGGACGCGCAGGGCTCGTTCGCCGGCATCTACGACGACGCGACGGCGCAGCTCTACACCGCCGCCACCGACGGTGTCGCCCGCAAGTTCTACCTGTACCCCGACAACGGCACCACGACCAAGTACTGGTTCGGCACCGGCCTGTTCGACTTCTCCGTCTCCAGCGGCGTCGACAGTGCTGTGACCGTGTCCGGCAACTGGCGTGCGGCATCCGCCATCGCCAAGGTCGGCTGACCGAAGGAGACCCCTGTGTCTGACAACCGCCCGACCGCGTCCGTCTATTGGGCGTGTCGTGTTCCCGACGGCAGGCTCGTCCGTTGCGACGACCTGCCGCTCGAGGTGTACGCCGACATCGCCGAGAAGACCGGCGTCCACTGGCACCAATTGCTCAATGCCCCGCTCCGTCAGGAACGGGCCGGGGAGCTGCTCTACAAGGCGGCGTGCGCCAGCGTGCAACTCCTGCCGGCGGTGTTGAAGCTCCGTGACTTCGCCGACCTGTTCGAGCTCATCGAGGATGATGTCCCTGACGAGTTCACCGACGGCATCCCCGACCCAAAAGCGGACGGTCCGGCGACGACTACGTGACGTGGGCGGCGGTGCGGTTCGGTTGGCCGCCGTCGGTGACGTTGGCGCAACCGGTCCGCTATCTCCGCCTGCTTGTCGAGTCGATGAGGTGACCGTGTGGGTACGTCGAACAGTGTCGCCCAGTTCGTCGGCAAGATCGACCAGGCCGGCAAGTCGCTCGCCAAGGCCCGCCGCGACGTTGTGAACGATGCGGCGTTGGCGGGGAAGCGGATCATCGAGGGATCGATCCGTGGCGTGGTGCCGGACATGAACCTGTCCGGCGTCGGTTCGGGTGGCGCCAAGGTCGGTGTTCGATACGACATCAAGGGGACCAAGAACCCGACGGCGTTGATGAAGGCAACCGGCCCGTTGCAACTCGTCGAGAACTCAACGGCAGCGCACACCATCCCCCGCGCCGGTGGTCGACGCCGTCGGAAGCGCAAGGTGCTGTTGATCAACGGTGAGTTCAGTCGCACGGTCGAGCATCCCGGCACGAAGGGTCAGCAGCCGTTCGCCAAGGGCAAGGCTGCGGCGACCCCGGTGATGCGCACGATCATTCAACGACGGTTGACGAGGACGTTGACGGAGGTGTTTCGCTGATGACCGTCTCCGAGCGTCTCGCGTTCCTCCTCAGCCTCGACGCCGATGGCGCGATCAAGGGGTTCGAGAAGGTCGGCAACGCTGCCGACAAGAACCTTGGCAAGACGCAGTCAGGGCTCGATAGGGCGTCGAAGAACCTGGTGTCGTTCGGCTCGAAGGCGCTCGCCGTTGGTGGTCTGGCCGTCGCCGGTCTGGCGAACGCCGCCAATGCGGCCGGCGACCTGGCGGAAGCGGTCGCCGCTACCGAGGTGATCTTCGGTGACGCCTCCGACTCGATCCTCGAGTACGGCGAGAACGCGGCTGACTCGATCGGTCAGTCGAACCGGGCGGCGCTGTCCGCGGCGGCGACGTTCGGCACGTTCGGCAAGGCGGCCGGCAAGACCGGTCAAGAGCTGGCGATGTTCTCGACCGATCTCGTCACCCTGTCGTCGGACTTGGCGTCGTTCAAGAACACCTCCCCGGAGGAGGCGGTCGAGGCGCTCGGCGCTGCGTTGCGCGGCGAGTCGGAACCGATCCGCAAGTACGGTGTCCTGCTCGATGATGCGACGTTGAAGAATCGGGCGCTCGAGCTCGGTCTGATCTCGACGACGACCGGCACCCTCCCGCCGGCGATCAAGGTCCAGGCAGCGTATGCAGAGATCCTCGCTCAAACCACCGACGCCCAGGGGGACTTCACTCGCACCGCCGACGGCCTGGCGAACAGCCAACGTACGGCGACGGCACGGATGGAAGACGCCAAGGCGGCGATCGGTGAGGGATTCCTCCCGATCCTCACCGCGGTCACCGAGAAGGTTGGATCGCTCGCCAAGGGGTTCTCCGATCTGAACAAGTCGACCGGGGGTGTGGCGTCTCAGGTTCTGTCGTTCGGTGTCATCGGGCTCGGCGCGGCGGGCGCTTTGGCGTTCCTTGCCGGCAAGGTCATCGCCGCTCGTGACGCGTATACCAAGTTCAACCGGAGTTTGGTCAACTCCGAAGGGCAGTTGACGAAGACCGGCAAGGCCGTCTCGTTCGTGCAGACGGGGCTCCTCGCGTTCGGTGCGACCGAAGTGGCGTTCGCCGTGCTGAACGAGATCACCGACGCGTCAGGGAAGCTCGAGCGGTCGCTGCAGAAGTTGGTGATCGCCACCGAGGGAACGACGGTTGACATCGTCCGAGCGTTCGGTGACCTGGCGAAGAAGGAGAACGACGTCTTCCGGTTCGGCGACATCGTCGGCGACATGGGCAAGGAGATCAAGCTTGCCGGCACCGAGTCGAAGCGGGACATCGAGGATCTCGATCGAGCGTTCGGCAAGCTACTCGAAACCGGTCCCGCGCAGGCGAAGGCGTTCGTCGCCGCGCTCACCGAGCAGACCGACGCGTTGGATCACAACTCGGGCCAGTACCGGGACAACATCGACCTGATCGAGCGGTACACGGAACGGCTCGGCTTGCAGGTCGGGGCAACTGAGGTGCTGTCCGAGCAGACAGACCGCGGAGCGGAGAGCCTGGGGGGGTTTGCAAGCGTTCTTAACTCGAAGGTGATCCCCGGGCTGAACGACACGAAGACGCTGCTTGAGCAGACCAAGCAGCGCACCGACGATCTGTTCTCCCGGTTCTCCGACGAGTCGTCGCTGCTCGACCTCACGTCCGGTTTCGACGACCTGCGCCAGTCGGTGTGGGACACGACGGTTGCGCTCAACGATCAGAACACGACGCAGGCGGAGAACAGGGCGAACCTGATCGCCACCCGACAGGAGACGCTCAGTCAGATCGAGGCGGTGCTCGAGTACACGGAGAAGGTCCTCGAGATCCCGCCGAGCGCGGCGACGAACATCGTGGCGTTGCTCGACCAGGGGCAGATTGATGCCGCGGAGAACGCGTTGGCGATCCTCACCCGGAACCGGGAGATCAACATCGACCTCGTCGGGCGTGGCGCTGCTGGTTACGGCCCGTCGGGCCCGCGTGCGCTTGGTGGCAGCGCAGCCGGTATGACGCTCGTCGGGGAGCGTGGCCCGGAACTGGTCAACCTGCCGCTCGGTTCTGAGGTGCGGAACCATGCCCAGCTGCGTGCCGACATGTCCGGTGCGTCCGGTGGATCGACGACGGTCGTCGACATCACGGTGATCATGCCGCCCGGGTCGAACGGTGACGACGTGGTGAACGCGATCCGCAAGTACGAGCGGACGAACGGGAAAGCCTGGCGGTCGTGACCGCTCCGGTCCCGCAGGTGCTCGCCTACTTCGACCTGTCCGGGGTCAGTGACGGGTTCTGGCAGCTCGAGGACCCGGTGTGGGGATCGTTGGACGGCCCCGGTGTCCTCGCCGGCGATCTCGCCACAGATGTCACCCCGCAGGCGTTCGCCTGTTCGATTCAGCGGGGCCGGTCGCGAGCGCTCGACGAGTTCCAGGCCGGTTCGACGACGCTGAACTTCCGCAACCATGATCGGGTGTTCGACCCGACGTACACGACTGGGACTTACTACGGGCAGATCCTCCCGGGAAAACGGTTTGATGTCGTTGCCGGCGGGGTGACGATCTTCTCCGGTGTCGCCCGCGACTACCAGTTCTCCTACGAGGTCGGCACGTTGGCATCGACGGCGGCGGTGTCGGTCGTCGATGCGCTCGGCGTGCTCGGCGCCAAGGAGTTCGACGCCTGGACAACCTCGTCACAGCTGCCGGGTGCGCGCATCCAGACGGTCTTCGACCGGTCGGAAATCGCGTTCACCGGTCCCCGGCTGCTCGATGCCGGGGTGGAGACACTCCAAGCGGACTCGGTGACGTGGGGCAGCAACGTCCTCAACTACCTGCAGCTCGTCGCCCGCACCGACCAGGGCCGGTTGTACGCCGCCCGTGACGGTGTGCTCGTCTACCGCGACCGGTTGCACGAATTGAACAACGACCCGATTGTGGCGTTCACCCCGGCCGGCTCCGCGTACGGGACCCGCTACCACGGGATCGGGCTCGAGCTCGGCGCCACGTTCCTCTACAACCGGGTCGGTGTCGACCGTGAGGGCGGCACCCTGCAAACCGTCGAGGACACAGACGCGCAGGAAGCAACCGGGCTTGGAATCCTCCCATTGAACATCGGCGGTTTGCTGCTCAACACTGACGCCCGGTCGTTGGCGCTCGCCGAGTACCTGCTGTCGATCTACACCGACCCGGAACTTCGGATCTCCGAGGTGATGGTCAAGCTCGAGGACGACACGATCTCCGACTATGCGAAGGAATCGATCCTCGGTCTCGACTTCGGTGATCTGATCCAGGTGCAGTTCGCCCCTGACGGGGTGAACGTCGACATCGACATGTACTGCCTGGTCGAGGGCATCCGTCATGACATCGCCCCGACGACGCATCACGTCACGTTGTCGCTGTCGGCGTCGTCGCGGCGTGCGTTCTGGCAGCTCGAACATCCCATCTTCGGGTCGCTTGACGGGCCCGCGGTCCTAGCTTTCTGAGGAGTGCCCTGTGGCTCTTGACGACTTCACGGCGGGGGATTTCCCGACCGCTGCCGAGATGAACATGATCCCCCGCGGCATCCTTGGGCGGACGGTGGCGACGAACACGTCGTACACGAACGCCTCGGCGTCGTACACGGCGGTGACGGCGTCGGCTGGGACTGCTCCGGCGTTGACGTTGTCGTTGTCGACGTCGCGGATGTACCGGGCCAGGTTCCACGGCCGGTTCCTGAACGCGTCGGGCACGTTCATCCTGCTCGGGTTTCACGAGGCGACCACGTTGCGAGACGCCTGGCAGTACACGGCCGACATCGCTGCGGCTGGCACGCTCGATGCCGAGTGGGTGTTCAGCCCGGCGTCGGCGTCGTCGGTGACATATGACGTGCGTGTCGCGTTGAACGGGTCGGGGACCGTGACGGCCTCGGCCAACGCGCAGTTCCCGATGGTGTTCACGATCGAGGACCTCGGGCTGGCCTGATGGTGGTTTACCGCGATCGGTCGTACTCGAACCTGCCGGCGCCGTACAGCAACGACGGGGTGACGTTGCGCCCGTTGCTCGCACCGGGCATCCCGACGATCACCGGCCATTACCCGGGGGCACCGGAGGGTCGCTCGTATGCCGGGACGGCGATGCTCGGCGACGTCAAGAAGAAGATCTACCTGTTCAACATGCAGGCGTACGCGCAGGCTGCCGGGAAGTCGTACGAGTACAACTTCGTGATCTTCATGGACGGCCAGGTGTGGGAGTACGCCGGCGACTACCTCGCCGCCCATTCGGCCGGTGAGAACGCCGTGTCGTACGGGGTGCAGTTCGTCAACGGTCAGGACGACCTCTGCACCGACGCGCAGGTCGAGGCGTTCCGCTGGTTGCGCGACGTGCACCTGATCGGCCGTGGCCGGTTGTCGCCGACGTGTCTGACGGTCCCGCACCGCGACATGCCCGGGGCGAACACGTCGTGTCCTGGTGATCGGGCGATCATGCCCCGCCTCGGCGAGCTCCGCGAACCGTACATCCCGCTGCCACCCTTGGAGGACGACGACATGCTGACCTACATCGCGCAGATCCCCGACGGCCGGTTCCTGCTCGTCGGCACCTCGGTGCGGGTGTTGTCCCGGTTCGAGCTCGACCGGCCACCGTTTGTCGGGCAGCCGGTGACGGTGATCCCACCGACCGATGACGGCGCCGGGGACTATCGGGCGTACTGGTTGACGCAGGCGGCGAACGAGTACGAGCAGCGCGTCGGGGCGGCGTGACCGAACGGTCCGCCGTGCGTGAGGTCGCCGGGCCGCTGATCGTGGCGGTTGTCGGCTTGCTGCTCGTGTACTGGGTGACGGCGAAGGAGGGGCGATGACCAACCGTGCTGACTCGATTCGGCCTGTCCGGTTGGCGCTCGTCGGTTACGCCGTGTGGGCGGCCGTGCTCGCCGGTTGGGGGCGGGTAGGCCCGTTCTTTCCTGTCGCCGCTCGTGTGGCCACTGGGACGGCAATGGCGGCCGTTTGTGTGGCAACAGTGGTCCGCCCGACCCCGCGGCGGATCGAGGTTGCCTTGTTCACCGTGTCAGGGTTCGCGCTCTGGTCGGCGGCACGGGTGATCGCCGCCGACTACGAGTCGGCGACTTCGATCGCCGGTGCGGTGACGTACGCCGTGTCAGCGGTGTCGGCTCTGGCGTTGGCGGGAATGACGGCGATCCTGGCGGGGATCGAACGCGCGGCGGAGGTCCACAGGGGCGATGAGTGACGAACTCCTCAAGCTGATCCTCACCGCCTTCCCGGCGGGTGGGGTGCTGCTGTTCGCGGCGTTCTACATCTGGAAGGTGCAGGACGTCGTCATGGCCCGCTTCGAGCATCTGCTCCAAGCGTTACGCAGCGACATCGTCGACCTCGAACGAGCCAACGAACGGCTCGAACACCAGCTATCCGTCGAACGTGACGCCCGCCGGGCCGACAACCACCGTTGCGACGAAGCATTGACCGAGCTCCGCCGGCGGCTCGCGCAACTCACCCCGCCATTCGGCACGAAGGAGACCCCATGACCAACTCTGAGCTGCTGCTCATCGTCGCCACCGTCCTGTTCGCCGTCGGCGGCACCATCCGCCTCATGGCCCGGGCGATCGACGGCGCACTCGTCGCGTTCGGTCTCGCCGCCGTCGCCCTCGCGTTCGTCATCGTCTGACGCGACACAGCCCCTTCGGTCTTGAGTCAGCGAAGGGGCTGTGTTAACCGGCAGTCTCCCACCGGCGTGATCCCGATCCTATATCCAAGGAGAACCCCCCCCCATGAAGTCCTGGCTGATCGACATGGCCGAACGGGCCGCGTTCACGTTCCTCGAGACGTTCCTCGCGCTCGTCCTCGCATCCGGCACCGACTGGCTCGACCTGTCCGCGCTCCGCTCCGCCGGCATCGGCGCCCTCGCTGCCGCACTCGCCGTGATCAAGGCCGCGATCGCATCCCGCACCACGGGCGACGTGTCCCCGGCATCACTCGCACCCGCGACTTCCGTCAACTGACGAAACGAGAGGCTGACCGATGGCAACCCCGGGGAAGCGTGACATCTCGCTCGTGAAGGGCGACGACTACACGCACGTCGTGACGATCACCTCCGACGGTTCGACGCCGATCGACATCACCGGTCGCGCCTACACGGCGATGGTCCGCCGCGACAAGGCGACGACCGGTACCGCAGAGGCGACGATCACCTGCACCATCACGACGGCAGCGTCAGGGATCCTGACGTTGACGATGTCGGACACGGTGACCGACGCGCTCAACCCCGGGTACCGCTACTACTGGGATCTGCAAGAGGTGTCGGGGTCGACGACGACGACGATCCTCGCCGGGACCGTTTCCGTGTTGCAGGACGTGACGCACGCATGAGCGACACGACGGTCATCACGAGGGCCACGGACGCGACGACGGTCACGATGGCCGACGCGATCACCGTCGTCTCCCGCACCGAGGCGACCACCGTCGTCGGCTCCGGCAACGCCGGCCCGGCCGGTTCCACCGGCGCGACCGGCCCGGCCGGAGCTACGGGCGCACAAGGACCGCAGGGTGATCCAGGAGCCACAGGTGCGACTGGCGCCACTGGCCCACAGGGTGATCCTGGGGCAACGGGAGCGACGGGCGCAGCCGGAAGCAACGGAGTCGACGGCAAGACCGTGCTCAACGGTGCCGGCGCACCCGGCGCTGGTCTGGGCGTGAACGGCGACTTCTACATCGACACCACGGCGGACGCGATCTACGGACCGAAGACCGCCGGCGCATGGGGTTCCCCAACGTCGCTGATCGGACCGACCGGGGCAATCGGCGCGCAAGGCGATCCCGGTGAAGGTGTCCCTGTCGGCGGCACGTTGGGGCAGGTGCTGACGAAGGACTCGGGCACCGACTACGACACGTCGTGGCAGGACCCCAGCGGCGGCGCGCTCACCTACCCGACGCTCGCGTGGAACCAGTACACGACAGCGATCACCGTTGCCGCGCTCAGCTCCGCCGTCGCGTTGCCACTCGACACCGCCAACGATGCGACGCTCGCCAACCCGGCGGGGTGGACGATCGCTGCTGGTGCGCTGTCTTTGCCTGCCGGGTTGTACGCGATTCACTGGTACTGGGAGACGGCAGCAGCAGCGACGGGGACGTTCTGGGACAACTACATCGAAGTCAGCGATACAGCGGTCGGCACCACCTATCCAACCGCCCCGATGGCTCAGCCGGACAGCTACTGGGGATCGTGTTCGACGACGGTGAAGCTCGGGGGTGCGAGTGGTGCTGTCACCTTCTGGGTCTTCAACATCGACGTGTCCAACGCGCACGACATCCTCAACAAGATCACCGTCACCCGCCTCGACGCCTGACGCCGCCGTCCCCGGCGTGTGGACCGCCGTCGTCCAGACCGCCACCGCGCTCATCGCTCACGACGAAGCCCCGTTCCGGGTGCTACGGGCGACCACCTGACGCACATCAGATCGTGACCTGATCGCGCTGCGGTCGGTCACATTGCAACAGCCCCCCTCGCTCCCCTCCCTGTCGCCAGGGAAGTCGAGGGGGGCTGCTGCGCGTCACGGGGTCAGTTGTCGGAATGTGATACTGTCCCCATCGTGACCCGCACCAGTTCATCCTCGCCTCGTTGCTGAGCCGAGGATGCAACGCGTCCTCAATGGAGGGCGCCGCTGAATGGTCGGCAACCGGTCTCGAAAACCGGGGACTGCGCTCGTAGTGGGGTTCGATTCCTCCGCCCTCCGCCAAGGAAGGTTGCCGGAGAGGTCTATCGGGCCTGATTGCTAATCAGTGCGGTGCAAGCCACGGGGGTTCGACTCCCTCACCTTCCGCAACGCGAGTGCCATCAGCGTGGCGGGGTGATCCCGCGACGGTAGTACCAGTCGCGCTTCTCGTGGTCGAGGATCGCGAACAGGAGTAGCACGCCGACCATCAGCAACCATGTTGCCGTCAGGTACACAACCCACAACCAGCCGACGCCGGCGACGCACATCACGGCAAGCATCGGCCAGTACAACACCGTCGTCACCACAGCGCCCTTCGTCGGCGACCAGTCACGCAACGTCCAATACCACCAGCCGAGCATCGCCTTCACGAACCGGGCCACGTTGCGTGGGTCACGACGGACACGCCGGTCGAGCTCGCGGTCGACCTCAGCGAAGTAGCGGGCGGTATCGGCGGTGTCGTCGGTCATCGCAGCACCGCCACGGCAGCGAGGAACACGACGGCGAGGACGGCCATTCCGGCGAACAGCGACCCCAACGAATGTTGGTGCTTGCTCGGAAGGTCCAGCGAGCGAGGTGCCGGTGTTGCACCTCGCCGGGCCTGCGTCTCCTGCTGGTACGCGGCCTTCACCTTGCCGTGGCCGCGCAGGTCGCGGCGCACCACCTCTGCCCGTTCGCCGGCTGCACGCTCGAGCACGCGCCGCGCGTCCGGCGCCCACGGATCGACGCGTGCTTCGTCGTCGAGGTACACGTCATCGGGGACGGTGATCGCGAACCGGGTCGTCTCCCGCCCGCGTCCGTACCGGTGCTTGCGAGGCAGACGTCGCCACGCGTCGAACAGCTCGTCGGTGGTGCGGAACTGCTCGCGCTCCTCGCGACCGAACCGGCCGGCCGTGATGAGCATGAACTGCCCGCGCGCCATCCGCTGCGGCACCTTGCGGGCGAGGAAGGGGAGCGCGAGCCAGCGGACGGCGTGCTGCTCCACGCGAGGCGAGTCGGAGAGGACTGTGCGGTTCATGTCACCACGCTCCGGTCTTGATGCCGACCCAGTCGACGAGCGGCACCAGGCCGCCGTTCCACACCCATGCCATGAACTCGACGACGTCGAGTGATTGGAACCCGTTGCCGTCGAGCGCGGCGCGGGGGATCGCCAGCAAGCCCGACGCGATCAACAACCATCGGATCACCTTCCACGCCGGCCACTTGCTCATTGGTTGCTCCGCTTCTTGAGTGCTGCCCATCCGAGGAACGCCACGCAGAGCACGAGCAGCCACCAGGGGCCGGGATCACCGGCGGCGGTGTCGTCGCGGGCGTTCAACCACCGGGTGCCACCAGTGGCGCGCGTGATGAACACCATCACAGCAATACCGACGATCAGTCTGAGGAGGATCTTCGCGTTCATCGCTGCATCCATCGGTAGGCCGCCTCGATCAGCGCGGCGAGCGCCAGGAACACCCCGGCGACGATCAACGCGTCTGTGGGCTTCATCACTGCTCCCGACAGTGCGGGCACTGACGGCTCGCACGCCGCCAGGCGAGAGCGAACTGCGCGATGGCGAACACGGCGACACCGAGGACGATCAGCACGGTTTCGAGTACGTCACCCATCACGCCCTCCGCTTGCCGAGCTTCACGTGCAGGAACAGCCCGAGCAGCGCACCTGCCAGGATCGGCCCCGTGTACGGCGACAGACCCTGATACGGGGCGACCGTGTTCTCCGCCGACACGAAGCGCGACATCAGCCACGCCGCGGCACCGGCGCACAACGCCATCACCACGATCGCTCCCCCGCCACGCCAGATGAGCGCGACAAGCGCGAGTGCGATCAGGATCGCAGCGAGCACCCCGTACTGGTAGGCGAGCGGCGCCGCCGTCGTGGCGATCATCGCGGGTTGCCCAACGCTCGCGCCGCGAGACCGGCGATGACGAACGCGACGAGGACACCGAGGACACCGACGGCATTCGAGGTGGCGACGATCACGACCGCATCACCTTCGTCAACAGGGAGATGAACCCGCCGACCACAGCGACCGTCACGACGAACGAGACCAGGACGGTGGTCATCGGGTCACCCACTCGTCGTCGATGAACTTGCGCGCCGAGACGAGCTTGCCGTCGTTCTTGCCGTCGGTGCCGGCGAGATCCCAGAGCTTGCGCAACTCGGACAGTACCGTCTCCCGTTCCTTCGCGGGGAACGACTCGACCGCCTTGACGAGCTTCATGTACGGCGCCCGGCTGTCGCGGCCGAGCGCGTTCATCGTCGCCTCGAGCGCGTCGGCCAGCCGACGGTTGAGCGACTTCGACTTGTCCGTGCCGTTCGAGGTCTGCTGGGGGGTGTGAACATCGGTCATGAAGAAAGATCCTATCTTGTCGAATCGGTTGACGCTATAGTACTAAGTCATCAGAGACCGCGTCGTCAAGCACCTCCAGAAAAATCCTCTGACCGTCGTGCTCTACGCCACGACGCTCACCGCCGCGCTCACCGTCGCCGTGCGCGTCTACGGCACGACGATCCTCGACGTCATCTGGCTCGTCGTGCTCGCCGGCGTCAGCCGCCCGGTCTTCTCTCGCGTGCGGGCGCGCTGGCGGGCGCAGGAGATACGACACTCGGCGCTCATCGCGATCTTCGTCCTCGCATGGTGGGACGTACTCGCGATGTTCTTCTCCGACCGCCGACGCGCGTACGCCCGCATCGACACGATCTTCGGCATCGCCCGTCTCGAACCACCCCCGACGAAAGTCCGCTGGCGTGAGACGCCCGAAGGCGAAGAGCTGATCGCCGCCGTCCACCCCGGGCAAGGGCTCACCTCCGCGTCACTCGCCTCCCGCGAATGGGAAGGCAAACTCCACGACGCCGCCGGCCCACGCTGCACCGGGGGAGTGCGCATCGACAACCTCGACGAAGGCGGCATGGTCCGCCTCACCTGGATCTACCGCGACCCGCTCGCCAAGATGCGACTCGGCAAAGCGCCGGTCGTCACCGCGAAGAAGACGAGCATTCGCACGGCGTGCGAGATCGGCAGCGACGCACGCGGCAACAAGATCCGCGTCCTGCTCTGGAAGACGAACATCCTGCTCGGCGGGATGCTCGACCAAGGCAAGTCGAACGTCCTCGCCATCCTCGCCTCACACGCCGCGCTCGACCCGACGTGCATCGCCGACGGCGTCGACCTCAAAGGCGGCGTCGAGCTCGCCGTGTGGCTCGGCACGTTCGATCAGATCGCCACCACCCCCGACGACGCCGACGCGCTCGTGCGCCGCTACCTCGCGCTGTGCCACGAACGCACCGCAGCGCTCACCACCGCCGGCGAACTGCAACACATCCCGACGAAGGCGGACCCGGCCCGGATCCTGTTCATCGACGAGTTCTCCCGCCTCGCCACCGGCACACAAGCGTTGCTGTTCGAAGTGATGCAACTCGGCCGGGCCTGTTCCGTGTCCGTCGTCGCCGCCACCCCGCGCCCGTCGGCCAACCTGATGTCGACCGACACCCGTTCGATCTTCCACACCAGGATCGCGATGAAGTGCCGCGACAAGACCGAGTCGAACATCATCCTCGGCGCCGAGATGGACGCGCTCGGCTTCGACGCATCGCAGCTTCGACGCAAGGGCGAGTTCCTGATCGTGTCCGACGAATCACGTCCGACACGCTGCCTCGCCTACTGGCTCGAGCGCGACGACCGGCGCGACATCGCCGCACGAACCCGCCGCTTTGACCTGAGCAGTGAAGAGGGGCACTTAGGCCCCGATGAGCAGGACATGGATACCGGGAGGGCGGAACCCCTCAGTGAATCAAAGCCCGCCGAGAGCGGGGCTGAAACAGCGCCCACAGAACCCCCCGGACTGGACCGTGCACCGGCGCAGGCGAAGGTGTGGAAGGTGCTCGCCGCACACCCCGACGGGATCACCTTCGGGGACCTCGTAGCAGCCTCCGGGACGTCCGAGTTCACCGTCGCCCAAGCCCTCAAGCGATGGAGCGGAACATGGGCGACGAACACCCACGGCAAGTGGTACGCGCTCACGTCAACTGCCGACGTGGCATCATGAGTGCCGTGGCACCAAGCGAGTTGGATCTGCGGGGATGGGCGGACCTGCGCGGGTACAGCCTCGGCACCGTCAGGGGATGGCGGGCAGACTTCGACGACTTCCCCCGGCCGAGTCGGCGATCGGGCACCTCGGACCAGTACTTCGTCGCCGATCTCGACCGGTGGAAGCGGAAGCACCCGACGCTCGGCCTCGGCCGCGGCGGGCACAAACGCAAGGCGGGCGAGCCGTGAGCGACGAGGGGTACCCCGTCGAGATCGTCGAGACGCAGGCGGGTGATCTCCGTCTGTGGGACATGGTCAGCGAAGGCGAATGGGTCATCGGCATCCATTGGGACCTCATGCGCTGGACCGGTCTCATCGAATACGGGAGCCCGGTCATTGACGACGAGATCGATGGAACGAATCTCTGGCAGATGGAACACCGACGCAGCGAAACCGTGGCGTGGGGAACAAAGATGAAGGTCGCTCGAGGCATCCCGCCGAACATCGCCTACTACTACCTGACTGACCTCGACCGGTGGAAGCGCGTCCATCCTGGCCCGTTCCGCGGGATCGATGAGAACCGCAAGGCGGGGGAGTGATGAGCGACGAAGGGTTCTTCCTGCCGTTCGTCGTGACCGCCTCGAAGGGTGGACCGTACGACGACGCCGCCTACACCGCCGGCTGGGAGATGGGCGTCCTCGACCACCTGCTCGCCGCGCGTCCCTACGTCCTCACCGTCACCGTCCACGCCGGCAACATGCCCCAAATCGACCTACTCGCAATGGCCCACGGCTACACCGTCACCGCCACCGTCATCGACCAGACATGGACAGCGATCGTCCTCGAACGCAGCGGTTCGTAGTACCATCGAGGCACAGCGAAGAACGGCCCACCCGCCGAACGGCCCGCCCTCCACCACGGGGGCGGGCCGTTTCGCGTGTCACCGAGTGGCCAGCCGGTGGCCCCAGTGACCACGGCACGAGCGCACCGGGCGCTCAGAACTGACGTGATCCGACTGGAACCGACACGCCATAACACCTGCACGGAACGTTGTACTCGTCGGGTCACGGACGCGCTGCACCTATCGTGACCTGCGAAAACGGCATCCTGGAAGGCGATGCAGTGCCCAACAGTTCCCCCGCGTGCCAAACTCGGCCATGGCAAAGGGGCGACGAGACGCAGGATCGGGCTCGATCACCGACCGGCCAGGAGGACGCTGGCTGGTCCGAGTCGACCTCGGACCCGACCCGTTGACGGGGGAGCGGCGCCGCAAGGCGAAGGTCATCAAGGGAAGCCGGCGGGAAGCCGAACGGGTCCGCGACCAGCTCGTCGCCACCAACCAACGGCTCGGACCCGATCTCAGTCTCGGCGCGCTGATCCGAGCGTGGCGCGAGACGACGACTCTCGCCGAAGGCACCGCCCGCAACTACAACCGGTTCGCCGCGCTGATCCCCGAGCACCTGCTCACCGCCCGCGCTCGAGACATCGACCCGTCCACGCTCGACCGCCTGTACCGGGCGCTGCTTGAGCGAGGCGAGTCCGTACACGGCGTACTCGGTCTGCACACGATCCTGTCGGCGGCGTACAGCCAAGCCGAACGATGGTGGGACCTGCGCCCCGTCACCAGACGTGTGACTCCCCCGGCGCGGCCAAAAGCGACGAGGAACACCCGTGGGCTGCGGGACTTCCAGCCGGCCGAACTGATCGCCGCCTGCCGTGATCCGCTCGAGGAACTGTGGCTCTGTCTGCACCTCACGACCGGTGCGCGCCGGTCCGAAGTGCTTGCCCTGCGATGGTCTGACATCGACATCGAGCACGGCATCGTGACGATCGCTCAAGCCATCGACCCGGTCACGAAGCAACGCAAGGAGACGAAGACCGGCGACTACCGGAGGGTGCCAATCGACGACAAGACCGTGGCACTCATCCGTCGCTGGCGGGCGATGGCGCAACAGCGGGCGATGGCAATCGGGGTGATCCTCGGACCCGACTCGTACATCGTCAGTGACGAGCTCGATTGCACTCGGCCGTGGACTCCTGACGCAGCGTCGAAGCGCTACCAACGACTCGTCAAGCGGTCCGGGGTGATGGCGCCGACGTTGCACGGCATCCGTCATGCCGTCGGATCGTGGCTGATCGCTGCTGGCGTCGACCCGAAGACCGTCCAGGCCCGCCTCGGCCACGCTCAGATCGCTACAACGATGAACGTGTACGTTCAGAACATGCCCCTCACCGACCGTGAGGCCGCCGACTTCCTAGGCAGGAAACTTCACGGAAGTCAATGAGCCGAAAAGCATGCGGTGGTTGCTTGTTCACGCGGCGTGAGTCGCACTAACTTCGGGTTCACCGGGACTTCCGTTGGGGGAGGCACCGGCACGGCGGATCCGCACCGAGGCGCACCCCCCCCGCCGTCGAACGAGAGGGCGGTGCCCCGATGGGAGCAAACCTCGTCAGGAAGCAGTCCGAGGTGGCTGAGTCCGTGGACGCTTCGACGGCGCTTTGGGCGGCTCAGGAGCTTGTGATGCTCCGAGCAATTGCCGAGCTGCAACGTTCGACTCGATCGCTTCGAGCAGCCGCTGCATCGTCGCCATCGAGCTCGCCAGCTGCACCTCGAAGCGGCGGATCGCATCGGCAGCGTTGCTTCCCCCGGCGTCCTCGTCGCGCTCGATGAACGACTGCAGGAGCTGACTCAGCTCCTCGACCTTCTCCTCGAGGCCCGTCGTCGCTGCCCGTGACCGCGGGTGTGGTGCGTCCGGCAGGAGCGCGTAGACGGCACCCGATTCGATACCGAGGAAGCGTGCGATGCCGGGCACGTAGGTGCTCGACGGCACGGCACCCTGACGCCATCGCGTGACCGTCGACTCAGCTGCGCCGATCGCCTTCGCGACCGCAGCCCAGTTGATCCCGAGCGCGTCACGGCGCGCGTCGAGGAGTTGTACGAGTGGCAGCTCGTCGCCCATGGCGAGAGATGCTACTTCCACGTCCCCATCGGGGAATGGTCGAGGCACGGTGCTGAGCATCGGGTGTCGCCTCCTGTGCTCTGAGTCCCGCGGAGCGTAACCCACGCGCATAGGTCCAACGACTCATGTGCGTTCAGGACTTGACTTCAATGAACGCACGCACGCAAGATGTGTGCCCATGGCTACCGAAACTGCACGGAAATCGACAGGATCGGCGAGCACGGGTCATGTCGGCGGGGCGGGCATGGCAGTGCCCGCTCCGTCGGCACCTTCTGTCCCTCTCGTGGATCGACTGGTCTTGAAGCCGGCCGAAGCTGCCGCGCTCTGCGGTGTGCATCGCCTCGAAATCGCCCGCTGGATCAAGGACGGGGCGCTCAAGACGATCCCTCACACGAAGAACCACCGCATCCGCCGTGTGGACCTCGACGAGTGCTTGGCGCTCAAGAGCTACCCGGTGATTCGCCAGGCGAAGCGAGCCGTGGCATGACTACGACACCTCCTCCGACCACCCCGCCGGCGTTCTCCGTGTGCCCGGTCCCGTGGTTCGACCCGACGCTCCAAGCGTGGATGTGCGACTTCCCCGAGTGCGCCGTCCCGATGTGGGACGACGCCGCCGGCTGGTGGACATGCCCCGAACCGCCGCAGATCGGCGACCCGGTCAACTACACCCCGACCCCGACCGTCGCCGTTGGCACCCCGCCGACACTCCCGGCGACCGGCCCGTCCGACGTCATCGACGGCGGCGCGATCCTCGGATCGATCACCCTCGCCATCGGGTTCGTCTGCTGGCTCTCCACACGCATCGGCGGTGCGCGATGAGCGCCTGGGATTCCGACCCCGATGTCGACCCGTTCGTCCCGTCGATGAGCAACACCGATCGCGACCTCGTCGGGCGCGTGTTCGCCTTCATCGGCGAGCTCGACGACCTCGACAAGATCGTCACCGAGCCGCCCGCCACCCCCCTGGCGGACGCCGGCACGGTGACCGCGGCCGGGGAGCGCGCACGGGCTGCCTCCCCGGCCGCCGCCACGCAGGAGACGGGAACGTGAGCCGCCTGTTCGCCATCGACGACGCGCTCGACTCGGACGCCTGGTACACCCCGGCGTGGGTGTTCGACGGACTTGGCGTCACCTTCGATCTTGACGTCGCCTCACCCGACGGTGGCCTGCCATGGCTCCCTGCGCGGGCGTTCTACACCGTTGCCGACGACGGGTTACTGCAGCCGTGGCATGGCCTCGTCTGGTGCAACCCTCCGTACTCCGCTCCGACGCAATGGTGTCGACGGTGGGCGCAACACCCCGACGGGTTCCTCCTCATCCGGGCCGATCTGTCGACGTCCGGCCCAGCTGCCGCGTTCGCTGCCGCCACGTCGATCTACGTGCCCGCCAAGCGGCTGCAGTTCGTCTCCGGTGCTGGTGCAGAGACGGGCGCGGTGAACTTCTCAACCGTCATCCTCGGCCGCGGCGCCACTGCCGACGCCGCGCTCCACCGTCTCGCCGTCGGTTGCGGAGGGTCAACTCGGACACTCGCGGAGACGGGGACGTGATCCCGCTCTACGTCCTCATCGCCGCGTGCATCGCGGTGGTCGCCGCCGACGTGATCGTGCGAGTCCGCCGCAAGCCTGTCGCACCCGCACGCCGCGACTGGGGTGGCGAGGTGCGCCACGCCCACGCCGCCCATGCGGCGGCGGTCGCCGGGCACGACTGGGACGACCGGACGGCAGCCCTCGACGCGCTCATCGTCCACACACCCGACGCGGACGACACGCCGCCCTTCGGCATCCCCCGACCCCGATAACCAACACCCCGCCCTCCCAGGCTTCGACCGAACGGAGGACGGGGTGCCGACCAAAGGAGACAGTACATGACCACCAACACGCGACGGATCAACATCGGCGAACAGACAGCCCGCTTCATGCAGATGTCGACCATCCTCGGCATCCACGTCAACGACCTGATCGACCTCGTCGACTACCTCACCGGCGACATCGACAACCCCCCGGAACCGTCGCCGACCTACGGCCTGTCGCCCGACGCGATCGCGATCTGCCACGTCCACACGTGCCACGCACCCGACAAGGCCGCGTGATGAGCGCCGCCCACGAGCACCGCATCGCCCGCATCCGCGAACGGCACGCCGTCGGCGACCCACCCCACTACTACGAGATGGGCACCGTCCTCGCCGTCATCGACGAGCTCCAGCAGGAGATCGCCACGATCATCGCCGACCGCTACCGGGCGGTGGCGTGATGGATGAACGGACCGATGCTCAGATTTGTCGCGACAACAACTGGCGGCCCGGCACACACCTCGCAGGCAACGAGGGCTACGGAGTGACCATCATCAACGAGGGCTACGGAGTGACCATCATCAAGATCACTGCCATCGGCGAGGACGGTGTCCTTGCTCGGCCGGTCAGCCAAGACGGTCTGCCAATCGACGCCAGTGAAGCGAAGTGGACGCTGCGCTATCGCGTCTGGGAACCGATCGTCTCGGCGCGCACGGCGGGAGCGCCTGCTGCGACCGAGGAGGCGCCGCCGGGCCGTACCCCGGCCGCGCCGACCAACGACGAGGCAACCCCGTGACCCGCCTCCGTCGCCTGCTGGCGCTCCTGCTGTGGGGGCGCACCACACCTGAGCCGTCACCCGTCGCCGAACCGGCGTCGAACGTGCACGTCACCGAACCCCCGCTCGAACCGTACGACTGGAAAGGGGAGTCGACCGATGCCTGACAACCGTTCGCGAGGTCAACGGGGCGCAGACACCCGTTATCGGCTTCGTCGGGAGCGCTGGGCGGCGCAGATCGAAGCACGCGACGCCGACCTTGCCACGATGACCACCGCCGACCTGATGGAACGTCTTGCCGCGATCGAGCGAAGCCACCGGCTCAATTCATCACAGGAGATGTTCGGCGTCGAGTGGCCGATCTCGACTTTGCTTGAAGTCATCCAACGGTTGCGAGCCGACGATGAGTGAGCGCTGCTATCACCGGCGGCTGCCGTGCTGCGGCAAGAAGCCCCGCACGAGCATTCCCGGCAACACCGTCGGCTGCAAATGCGGCCACACCTACCGGGCCGTGCAGGACGGCATCTGGATCAAGTGGGAGCGCGTCACCCCTCGCACCGTGCAACTCCACCCCGCCGACGACACCACCCAACTACGACTCGAGGTCGCCCAATGAGCGAGCAACCGAAGGACAGGCGTTCCCCGGTTGAGCCGGATGGCGCAGCCATGATCGCAGCCGAACGGCAACGCCAGATAGCAGAGGAGGGCTGGACTGCCGAGCACGACGACAAGCACGTCCGAGGCGAGTTGATCCAGGCCGCCGTTTCCTACCTGCTCGACCACCCCGAAGCGTACGCAAGCGAGTGCGGCGACGAACCTCCCGATCACTGGCCGTGGGATGCGTCGTGGTGGAAACCGTCTGACGACCCGATTCGCAACCTTGTCAAGGCCGGCGCGTTGATCGCCGCCGAGATCGATCGCCTGGAGGCGGCCGATCTGCGCCGGTTCGTTGGGGAGTGGTCGGCATGACCCCGGAGGACAGGCGTTCTCCCGTTGACGACAATCAGGGGCGTCTTAATCGCATCAGACGGTTCTTTGCGACCGACGGGTCGCTCTTGAAGGGCCAGGCGGCGTTTCTGCTCGACCACATCGACGCCCTCACGGCCGACCGTGCCGACCTGATCGCAGCCTTACAGCGAGTGAAGGCCGACAGGGCAAAGGCCATGAACCTCCTCGATCATCTTCGTTATCAGGGGTGGTTCCAAGAGGCCAACGACGGTGAGGAATGCCGCATGGTCACCGCCCTGCTGGACAACTCCCCTTCATCGGCCGAGCCCGCATCGGAGGTCGACGACAAGCGTGATCCAGCAGACGTCGTGAACTTCTGCGATGCCCTGCTCGGCCAGGAGGCATACACCTGGGAGATCCCCGGCAGCGACTTCGGCGAGTACCGCTTCGAGACGGCCGACGACCCTCGGACCATCTACGGCGAAGAGGCACCCCTGATCCGTAAGCGGTGGCGGCTCATTGAGGTTGTGAAATACGAAGGAGGGCAGAGCGATGAGTGAGCGAAACCAGATCAACGCCACGTACCCGCTTCCCGATGGGCTGATCCACCTCACGATCGCTACGGCGGATCCATTGCCGGCCGCCATGTGGCCCCTGCTCACCGATCTCTTTGTCGCTGCGGCAGCGCTCAGTGACGAACTCACTGAACGGGTCCAACCGGAGAAGACGGATGGTCCTGACGACGGAGGTGGGTCCGATGACTGAACAGGGCATCAGGCGTTCCCACGTTCTGCTCGGTCAGACCCCATTTTCTGGCCTCGGCATGAGGATCTTGGATCTGTTCTCCGGGGCCGGCGGGGCCGCGATGGGGTATCACCGTGCGTTCGCCGACGCCGAGATCGTCGGCGTCGGCATCAACCCGCAGCCCCGCTACCCGTTCACGTTCGTCCAGGCCGACGCCATGACGTACCCCCTCGACGGGTTCGACTTCATCCACGCCTCCCCGCCGTGCCAGGACCACACCACGATGTCGAACCGGCACCGTGGCAAGGGCGGCAAGGCCGACTCGCACACCGACTACATCGCCTCCATTCGCTGGCGGTTGGTGATGGCCGGTGTTCCGTTCGTCATCGAGAATGTCCCCGGCGCACGCTCCCACCTCCACGACCCGGTCACCTTGTCGGGCGGCATGTTCGGACTCGGCGTCGATCGGCCCCGCCTGTTCGAGTGCTCCTTCCCTGTGAACGCGCTGGCACGAGTGCGGGTGCTCGACCCGATCGGCGTCTACGGCAAGTCCCACGACGGGCGACGTCTGTCCACCCGCAAGGACGGCACCAGCCAGTACGCGGCGTCTTCACTCGTCCAGGCCCGCATCGCGATGGGTGTCGAGTGGATGGAGTGGCGCGAGCTCGCCGAGTCGATCCCGCCCGCCTATACGGAGCACATCGGCAACGCCTTCAAGGCGCATTTCATGGAGGTGCGGCATGACCGCTGACCGGGTTCAACAAGACCGCAGGCGTTCTCTTGTCCAGCCTGGTCGGAAGAAGCCCACCCAGAAGCAGATCGAGACAACCCTTGACGTTCTCGCATGGCTTTCCAGTGGTGATCAGGACGGACAAGTCAAGGACAACATCGGTGAGATCCGCATGCTGCTCGACATCTTGCTAGAGGAGGGCTGGTGATGTCTGACGAGATCAGGCGTTCCCCGGTTGGGCCGGTGAGGGAGAGCTACGAGCACGCTCGTAGCTACAACGTTCGCATCGTGTTCGAGATGCACGAGGTCAAGGAACTGCTCGACCAGATCGACGCCCTCACGGCCGAACTGGCGGCTGAAACCGCTTTGCTCGACTCTGTCGAGGCTGACCGGGCGCAAGTCATTGCCGAACGGGACGCACTGGTCGCCTTGGCAAAGCGGCTCGAAAGCGAGCGGGAAGCAGCACGGGCAGAACGGGACGAACTGCGGGCGGAGGTGCGGCGCCTCTCGGCCTACACGGCGGACGATCTGATTGATGACCTGTTCGGTGACGACCCATTTGGTGACGACTCGCAACAGGACCACTCCCCTTCTCACGTTGATGGAGGGCAGAGCGATGGGTGAGCTGCTCGCTGATTCGCACAGATCTTGGCTTTCGGATTCCCCGGAGGTCACGACAAACAAGGAGGGCCACCATGGCCACCAATATCCCGACCACCGAGCAAGCGAAAGAGCTTGCCGCCTTCTACAAGGCGCTGGAAGCCGAGGAACTGCCAGAAGCTCTCATCCACGAGTTGACGGCCGTCGCCGCTCGTGGATGGGCCAATGGGTCTCTCGTCGCCTGGCACTCGGTGACCGCCTGACAGTCGGTGCCCCTGCCGTTTCAGCGGCAGGGGCACCCGCCCAGCAACTCCGTGACCGGGCTGAACCGGAGAAGACGGATGGTCCTGACGACGGAGGTGGGTCCGATGACTGAACAGGGCATCAGGCGTTCTCACGTCGAGCGGGAGTTCGTGATCGACGCAACCAACGTTCGACGACTGTTGGCTCAGATCGACGCCCTCACGGCCGAACGGGCGGCTGAAACAGCATTGCTCGACGCCGTCGAAGCTGACCGGGCGCAAGTCATTGCCGAACGGGACGCACTGCGGGACATGATCGAGAGCGTCGTGTCGGTGATGATGGCCGACGACGGAGACAGCGGCCAGATCCACATGTGCGTCGAGGCAGACCCGCTACCAGGCCGGTATCGAGACGCCAATGGGGTCGGTTTCGACACCTACCCCGTATTCACCGACGAGTTCTGGCAGCAGTTGGTGGCCGTGGCCGAGCAGCAACCGGAGAAGACGGATTCTCCCGTCGAAGGAGGTCAGTCCGATGGCTGAACCGAAGGACAGGCGTTCTCCGGTTGAGCCAGGTGACGAGTACTGCGCCCGCTGCGGATCGTCTATCGAGTTCGAGCCTTGCGGCTTCTGCGAAGCGTGCGGCTACAGCCAGGATGACCCCGATCCGAATTGCCCGAAATGCGAAGGTTCGGGCACGGCCGCCTACTGCCTGTCATCACCTGAATGGTGTGAACAGAACCCTTTGCCGGGACGAACTTCCATCGTCAGGCACACCGTCGAAGGAGGCGAGACCGATGACTGAACCTGATCGCTTAAAGATCACGGTCACCGACGTTGCCACCGGAGAGGTGCTGGGCGAGCAGGTGATCTACGACGACTATCTCGTCGTCTGCGCCGGGCACCCGTACCTCGCCCACACCCAGGTTTATGCCAACGGAACGCACGTCCTGACGATCAAGGACACCGGTCGAGGCACGCAACCGGAGAAGACGGATGGTCCCGTCGGACCGGACGGTGCGGCATGAGCGGCTACTTGGGCATCGACCCCGGGCTCCTGGGCGGAATCGCCTGGATCAGCTCGTCGTACCCCAGCGGCGACGGCGCATGGCCGATGCCGACGCTCAAGCTCGGCACCAAGACGCTCATCGACATCCGCACCGTACGTCGGATGCTCGTCGCGTTGGGCCCCGTCGATCTCGTGATGCTCGAGGACGTCAACGCCGGCGCCGTCAAGTCGCGCATGTCGGCGTTCGCCTTCGGCCGCGGCTACGGCCGCATCGAGGGGCTCCTCGACGCGCTCGAGCGACCGCACGACTACGTGTCATCCCCGACATGGACGAAGGCGTTGGGCATCACCCGCGGCGCCGGCAAGGCCGAACACATCGCCGTCGCCCGCCGCCTGTTCCCCGGCGTCACCATCGGCGACAACGCCGACGGGCCCGCCGACGCACTCCTGATCGCCGAATTTGGTAGACGGCTGCACAGCGGACGGAGCGCGGCATGACCGGCACCTGCTCCACCCTCAGCTACGTCGAGTACGTCACCCGCGACGGGGTACGAGGCGCCGAACGAGCCGACCGGGCATGGTTCCCGGAAGGCGCCGGACCGATCCCCCGGGCGATCGAAGCCGCTGCGAAACGGATCTGCCACGACTGCCCGATCCGCGACGAATGCCTGTCGCTCGCCGTCACCAACGACGAACAGCACGGCATTTGGGGCGGGATCAGCTTCGCCCGCCCACGCAACAGCCGCGGTGTCGACGAAGCCACCCGGCTCGGCATCCGCCGACGACGGCCGACACCGGACCACCGGCGGCCGATCATCTGGACCGGCGGTGCCGCGTGAGGATCCTCGACCTGTTCTGCGGCGCTGGCGGCGCCGCCATGGGCTACCACCGCGCCTTCCCCGACGCCGAGATCATCGGCGTCGACATTGCAGCCCAGCCCCGCTACCCGTTCAGGTTCGTCCAGGCCGACGCCATGACGTACCCGCTCGACGGGTTCGACTTCATCCACGCCTCACCGCCATGCAAGGCGCACACCCTCACCGGTTGGGCGTTCCACTTCGGCTACCACGCCAACCACCTCGACTTGCTCACCCCTACACGGGTCCGGCTCATTGCTGCCGACGTGCCCTACGTGATCGAGAACGTCCCTGGCTCGCCGATGACCCCGAACTTCATCCTCTGCGGATCAGAGTTCAGGCTCGGCGTTCGACGACACCGCTGGTTTGAGACCAACCCGGCCGTTTTCGAGATGCGGCCGCCATGCGTTCACAGCTTGCGTGTCGTTTCGCCTCACGGCCACCCCAACGCCGCCAAGGGCAGCGCAAAGGAATGGGCGGTGGCGATGGACATCGACTGGATGAGCACAGATGAGCTCGCCCAGGCCATCCCACCCGCCTATACGGAACACATAGGCCACGCGCTCGCCGTCGCCCTGGAGCGTGCCGCGTGAGCCCCTACAGCGACCTACTCGCCGCCCTCGAACGGGCGATCCCCTACGCCCGCAGCAACGGCGAACCGTGGGCGTGGCTCGAAACGCTCGAACACACCAGGGACGTCACCCGGGCCAAACACGACAAGGAGGACGGGGCGTGAGCGACTGGCAGGACTACGCCGCGTGCAAAGGCACCAACACCGACCTCTTCTTCACCGAACGAGGGGCGGAAACGAGCCAGGCCAAGAAGGTCTGCCTCACCTGCCCCGTCCGCCTCCAATGCCTCGAATACGCGTTCGCCAACGGCGAGAAGTTCGGCATCTGGGGCGGGCTCTCAGAACGGCAACGGCGGCGCATTCGCAAGCAGCGGACAGAGGCCGGGATCATCCGCACGCGCCCACTCAAGCCGATCGAACACGGCAGCCACAACGGGGCACGGATGCACCGCAAACGCGGTGAGGACCCATGCGACGCCTGCCGCATCTCGCACGCCGCAGCATCGGCCGAGTACCGCAACAAGAAGAGGAGCGAGGCGGTATGAGCATGTGCCTCGTCTCCACCGACAACCGGCGCGACCTTGAACCGTTCATCGCCCAAGCCGAACGCGATGGGCACGCCTGGCAGATCACCGCCAGCTGCTTCCGCGGTGTCTTTGGGCAAGCGTGGGAATGGGAGTACGAGCTCCACGTCGACTGCCCCCAGCAAGGCCCGGCTGCGGCGTGAACGACCGGGCGCGCACCCCCAGCGAGATCTACGACGACCGGCAACGGCGTCGCCTCGCCGCGCACAAGAACACCCCTGCTCCGGAGCGCACACCCGGCCTCCTGCCGGACCTGCCGGCACGCCCGGTCCCCGACGACGGCGCACGCGTTTGCCCATCCGCCGTCGAGGCGCTGAAGCGACGCTACGAGGCGCTCGAGCTGACCGACGAGATCGACACCGTCACCCGAGAAGCACGAGCCGCCGGCTACGGCCTGTCGCTGCGCCAGAACGAAGGCGTCCGCCGCTTCGACATCGGACGGGCGCTGATCACGCTTGGCGAGGCCCACCGCTGGGACGACGAACTGATCCGCTGCTTCGCCGCTGCAGCCACCGGCGACACCGCCTGCCAACAGCCGGGCATCCCGCTCGGAGCCGTCCTTGGCGCGATGACCGCCGCAGAGGCCGCCACGTTCGCCGATCTCGCCGACCGGTTCCTCGCCGGCACCGTCCCGCTCATGGTCACCATCAGCGGCCCGCTCTACATCCCCGACAACGAGATCCCGTTCCGACCTCAGACGACAGAGGACGACCCGTTCGGCTACTCGGTCGCCGATCACTACGCCGCCACGCAACCGGTCGACGACGACCCGTTCGCGCCCTGATCCCAACATCAACCACTCCCAGGAGGGAACCAGCAATGACCAGAATCCCGCTCGAGGCCAAGCGCGTCAAGCTGCCCAGCGTCAAGCACGACGAGAAGGGCCAGACGGCGATCCTCATGTTCGTCGACATGGCGGTCGTCCCCAAGAGGGTGTACGGCACCGATGAGGTCGAGACAAAGGAGGACGGCACGCCGAAGTTGCAGGACCTCATCACCGTGCTCGTCATGCCCGGTTCGACGTGCACCCTGTCGAACCCCGACGTTGACGGTGAGGATGCCCGCCAGGAAGCCACCCCCGGCACCCTCGCCCAGATCTACTACGCCGGCCACCGCCGCTGGGACTACGTCCAGGCGAAGAAGGCGTACAAGCTCGACATCTACCCCGGTGACATCCTCGTCGACCGCTTCGAGGACACCACTCGCATCGGTGCCGGTGGCGTCAAGCTCAGCCAGGACAAGAAGCTGCACCGCATCGGCGTGCGGGCAGCGAAGGGCGACGAGATCCCCTACATCGAGCAGGCCGAGCGGCTGTTCAACGAACGCCGCAACCTCGCACGTCCCGTCCTCGCCTCTGCACCAGACGACGGCGCACCGATCTACGGGGACGAGGAGCCGTTCTGACCTCCAGCCCGGCCGACAGGCGGCAACCGGGGTTCGATCCCTCGGCGGGCACCATGCAATGCACACGATGCGACAACCAGGCGGAACGCTCGCTCGGCACCGAATGGCTCTGCGCGGACTGCCACGAGGCGATCCTCGCACCCATCCGCGCCCGTGTGCTCGAACGCGACATGCTGCAGGAGACCACCCACGGCAAGGGCGTCCAATGCGGGCCGCTCGAGCCCGACTACGGGGCCGGCTGGGCGCACCTCGCCTGCGACCAGTGCGGCGCGACGTGGGTCGGCAAGATCGGCGCCGCCTGCTCCTGGTGCCAGGACCGCTACCAACGGCTGCTCGACGAACAGGCGCAAACCGTGCTCACACCGCCGGACGTCGACCACGACGACATCAACTACCCCGCAGCGATCGTCGCATGGGCCGAACGCCTCAACCGGGCTGTGATAGCCGAGATCGTCAGCGTCGAAGAAGCCTCACGCGCCTACCGGAAGGCGGTGCGCGATGAGCGAGCAGCCTGACGACGTCGACCTCGAGAACTACTTCGACAACCTCGCCAGAGGGGCCAACGTGCACCCGCTCAGACCATCCGCGAACGGCGAACCCAAGGGCGAGCGCACGGAGACGTCCTGGCGTCCGATCGACCTCACCGACGCCCTCGACGGTGTCGACGTGCCAGCGCCAACGATGCTCGCCCGGACCGACGGCGTCAGGCTCGTCTACGCCGGCCGCACCCACGTCTTCGCCGGTGAGTCCGAATCGTGCAAGAGCTGGGCGGCGCAGATCGCAGGCGCTCAGGTGCTCAACGAGGGCGGCGACGTCCTTTGGATCGACTTCGAGGACGACGAACGGGGCGTCGTAGCCCGCCTTCTGGCGCTGATGGTGCCCCGGCACGTCATCGCCGCACGGTTCACCTACCTGCGCCCAGAGGAGCCGCTCCGCACCCGCGACGGACGGCACACGGCCGGCGACCTCGACTTCACCGACGTGCTCGCATCGAAGGTGTGGTCGATCATCGTCATCGACGGCGTCACCGAGGCGATGGTCACCGAGGGCCTCGACCTGATCAGCAACGGCGACGTCGCAACATGGTCACGCCTCCTGCCGAAGCGGTGCGCCGACACAGGCGCCGGCGTCGTCATGCTCGACCACGTACCCAAGGCGAGCGACAACCGCGGCCGCTACGCCATCGGCGGACAGCACAAGCTCGCCGGCCTCACCGGAGCGCAGTACGTGTTCGAGGTCGAGCGGCCGTTCAGCAGGGCCACCAACGAACCCGTCACCGGGGTCATCAAGATCACGATCACGAAGGATCGCCCAGGGCACGTCCGCACGTTCGCAAGGGACGGCGTGATCGCGCGGATGGAGCTCACCAGCTACCCCGACGGTGCCGTGTCGGCAGCGTTCACAGCCCCCGACGACTCGCAGGCGCCGCTCGATCTGCGGATGGCGGCGAAGCTCGCATCGCACCTCGCGATCTACCCGAAGTCGTCTCAGACGAAGATCGAAGAGGGTGTCGAGGGCAACGCGCGCAACAAGCGGACAACGCTGACAGCGATGATCGCGGCCGGATGGGTGGTCGTGGAGCAGAAGGGGCAGTCGCATTTGCACTCACTCACAGTGGAAGGACGGGAGTATTTCATTGACTCAGAGTGACTTAGTTATCCACCCCGTCCCCCGTCCGAACCCCGTCCATACCCCGTCCAGACGGGGCAGTTATCCACAGCGTCCCCCGTCCCCCCCGTATATAGGACGGGGGACGGGGGACGCGGAACTGAGGGACGCGGGAAGCGAACCCCGTCCAGCTGTTCATTCAGAGCATGGTTCAACGCGTTGAAAGGCGGACCCCGATGACCCCAGCGAACCGGCTGGTCGACACGTTCAACATCCTCGCCACCGTCGTGCCGAACTGGCCGGCGTGGCGCAAGGCGATCGGCGAGCAGACCGCCGACGGCTACCCGACCGGCGGCGACGGCGCCCGCGGGTCCGGCCCCGGCGACCCCGTGTGGGCCGCGCTCCAGGCCCGCGACCGGATCGCCGGGATGATGGCCGAGGTCGAGGCGACGATCGTCGAGCTCCACGGTCACGCGATCCGCATCGACAGGGCGATGAAGGCGCACACTCCCGTGCCCCACGATCACGACCTCGAGATGCGTCGGGCGATGCGCTGCGCCGACCCGCTGTGCGACGACCTCGCCGTCAGGGGTGAGCGGGCCGGCACGCCGTTGTGCTGGACGCACTACCGGGCGTGGCTCGCCGAGCGGCCGGAGGCGGTATGAGCCCCGACCTGACATGCGAGCACTGCGGGAAGGCGGTCGAGGCGATCAACGTCACCGGGTTCGGCGACCCTGAGCCTCGGTACGTCGCTGGCATGTGCCCATGCCCCCGTCCTCACTGCCCGCTGTGCCTCAGCCTGCTCGACCACGATGGTCGATGCACCGACCGGCACGCCGATTGTGTGCTCTGGACGCTCAAGGTGCCGATCCCCGTGATCTACTGAGCCGATCGACTCATCTACGCAGGTAGCACACTTCCAGCACAGATCTCTGTTATGGTTGTGCTATTGGACACCCCTTGCGCCACTGGTGTGAGGGGTGTTGCGCGTAAGCGCCCCCGCACCGCGTCAACGGCCGGGGGCTGGCTGGACACTGGAGGTCCAACATGTCGGATCGTAGTGGAGACTGCGCGGGATTCTCGGAACCTGGACTGCCGCGTGTACCGCAATGGGGTCGCCGACTCGTCACGTGAGGCGAGGATCGGCAAGCGTATTGATCCTCAGCCCAACGGGTGCTGGTTGTGGCGTGGTCGAGCCGACAAGTACGGCCAGACGGTGGTCGCTTACGACGGCGTGAAGACTCGCATCCACATCCACCGCTTCGTCTACGAGACGCTTGTGGGGGAGATTCCTGATGGTTATGACGTTCACCATCTTTGCGAGACCAAGGGCTGCTGCAATCCTGCTCACCTCGTACCGCTAACGCGCTCGGACCACATGCGTGAGCACAGGCGACTCGAGGCTTGCTAGTCGTTCAAGGGGGCGGAACGTGCGACGACTCAGCCCTGACGGCGTGTGGCGCCCTGTGGCCCCGAAGGTGCCGAGTACCGCACTCAAGCCCCAACGCCCAGCACAGCGCAACGTAGAGGGCAATGCGGGGCTTCTGGACCTGACGACCGACGATCACCGTTGGCTCGTGCCGGCGCTCGCAACGTTCGGCGTCACGCTCACCCCCGACCAGCACGAGCTCGTCGGGCGGTGGCTGCAGGGGAGGCGAGTGGTCGAAGGAGGGCGTGCCTTGTGATTCCCCGCCCCTGCCTGACGTGCGGGCGGGTGTGCTACTCGACCCGCTGCCCTGACTGCGAGCGTGAGCGCAACGCCAAGCGCAACGCCAAGCGCACCGGCTACCGCGGTGGCTGGGAGCGTGAGGCCCGGCTGACCGTGGCAGCGTGGGTGTCCGAGCACGGCTACGTTTGTCCTGGTCTCAGCATCGACGAGCTCGAAGCGCGAGGAGTGAACACCCGGTACGCCACCCCTACCCACCCCGCGACCGACCTGACTTGCGATCATCGTCCTGACGGCAGCAGGCGTGTGCTGTGCCGTGCGTGCAACGGTCGCCTTGGCGTCCTCGCCCCTGTCCATCCGCACCGCTGACCACTGTCGGTGGCAGTGGGAGGGGGACGGGGTCGCGACGGGCTGACAGTGCCCAGCTCAGGAC
>Ga0172380_10001640_pt1 | contig 38152 bp, 63 predicted proteins | sample Leawe162metaG_FD_119747 | JGI IMG/M metagenome (GOLD analysis project Ga0172380, IMG submission 119747) | Leachate microbial communities from a municipal landfill in Southern Ontario, Canada - Leachate well 162 metaG | ecosystem: Engineered > Solid waste > Landfill > Unclassified | place...
CGCCACCCAGCAGGAAGCGCAACCACAGGCAGCGCAGAGCAAGCTCGATCCGAATGAATCAGACCCGCTCGCATTGTGGGCTGAGATTGCGCGGCTAAAGGCGGCGATACAAGGCCCGACAGGCTTCGCATCTTGGCAGGATGCAGCAGTCCACGAACGTCTGCTTCGCGTGAAGCTGGAGCGCTCCATCAAGGCCGCCCAGGCAGAGCCAGCAGGGGGAGACAAAGAGGATGCGGACAAATACAGGCTCATTCGTCGCGGCCAGCATTGGTCCGTGGTCGACGGCATCGGCAACACGCTACGGGGCGATGACCTCGACGCTGCGGTGGACGCCATTCGCGCAGCCCGCGCAGCACAGCAGGCGACAGGCCAGAAAGGCGGTGCGTGATGGAGCGCTATCAAAACCCGGAAGACCCACTCAACGGGCCGCAGTACCACACCGGAAAGCCGTGCATCGAAAAAGGTTGCGAACGCCCCGCCGGCACGGCATGGAGCCGCTTCTGGTGCCAATCGTGCAACTCAGCCCGCATGAATAGGATTGGCTCGTTTCTAGAGGCGGAAGTCGCACGATATGGCGCAGCACAGCAGGCGACAGGGGAGCGGAAGCCATGACTATGTCTCACAACGGCCTTTCCAAGCTCATTGAGGAGTGCGGCGAAGTGATCCAGATAGCCGGCAAGTTGCTGGCCTACCCGAGCGGCGTTCACCCTGACGGCGCAGGCAACCTCAATGAACGGCTAGAGGATGAGCTTGGCGACCTTGGCGCAGCCATTCAGTTTGTCATCGAGGCCCGGCAACTGGACGGCAGGTATCGCATCTCGAACCGTCGGCAAGAAAAGCTCGTCACGTTTCGACGCTGGCATGCCGACCCAAATAACTGAGGAACAGCAACCATGAGCAACGACAAGGTGCAATCGATCATGGCGCTGAAGCCGTGCCCGTTCTGTGGCGGTGAGGCAAAGCGATCAAAGACCATGGACGAGTCGCTGTGGTCACACGCGACGGTTCCATATCACAAGGTGTACTGCCCTACATGCGAAATTGGAACTGAGTACCTATGCGAGGGTTATGAGCCGACTGCCGATGAAGCATGGAACCGCCGCGAAGCCATCGCTGCGCCAGGAGTGGCGCAAGGGTGGAAGCCGCTGGAGACTGCGCCAAGAAGTGGCGTCATTCTGTTGGCCGTGAAATCTGGCAGTGACAGCCGGGTCTTCGCCGCCGAAATGTCGAATGACCATGACATTGGCGGTGACGTGTGGAACATAACGACCGGTTGGGGTGGCTGGACAAGACTGCACAAAGGTTGGACTCCTGTCGCTTGGCAACCCCGCCCCGCCGCCCCATCCACCACAGAGCAGCACATCCAGCTTCACGATCCCGTCACCATCAAGGGAGGGCCTGCGGAATGAAACCGATGCTAGTAACTTACAAATTTCGCTTGCGTGACAACGCGGATAGCGAGCTTCGCCGGCAGGCTCGGGCAGTAAACATTGTCTGGAACTTCTGTGAAGAGTCCCAGCGGCACGCGCTCAAGTGGGGAAAAAGGTGGCCGACCGGCTACGACCTCCAAAAGTTGACGGCGGGCAGCAGCAAAGAACTGGACATTCACGCCCATACGATTCAACAGGTGTGCGCACGATATGAGCACTCACGCAAAGCCCAGAAGAAACGGTCTCTTAGGTGGCGAGTGTCAAGCCGCAAGAGCGCGAAATACTCACTTGGCTGGGTCCCCTTCAACACCGGTCACGTAACGTTCCGAAAGGGATCGTTTTGGTTCCGTGGCCGAGAATACAAGGCCTGGGTTTCCCGTGATTTGAAGGAGGGCCAGACCTTTGGAGCGGGTTCATTCAATCAAGACGCACAAGGACACTGGTTTATCAACTTGTTCACGGAAGTGGGTTCTTTAGAGTCGGCTGGCAGTGATGCAATCGGCATCGACTTGGGGCTCAAGGAGCTTGCCGCTATCAGCGACGGCTCGAAGATTGAGCACCCGCGCTGGTATCGGAAGATGGAGGCGCGCATTGCGACAGCACAGCGAGCCAAGAAAAAGAAACAGGTGAAGAAGTTGCACGCCAAGGCGAAAGCTCAGCGAGACGACTTCCTGCACAAAGAATCTACGCGCCTGGTTCGCCAGCACGCGGCGATATTCGTCGGCAACGTAAAGCCTTCTGCAATCGCAAAGACCCGCATGGCCAAGTCAAGCCTGGATGCTGGTTGGGCGAAATTCAAAAGCAACCTTGAGTACAAAGCCATCAGGCACGGGGTTGTTTACGCAGAGGTAAGCGAGGCCTATACAACCCAAGCGTGTTCTCAGTGCGGAAGCATTGAGGGGCCGAAAGGCTTAAGCGGTCTTGGAATAAGGCGATGGACTTGTGGCTGTGGCGCGGAACACGACCGTGACACGAACGCCGCCAAGAACATAGCCGCTCGCGGACTAGCGAGCCTAGCTGTAGGAGCCCATCATGGCGGATAACCGGGAAGTATTCTCCGGCTCTAGCCGTGAGGGAGTAGTCAATCCTGAACTGATCAAGCAATGGGCCGTCGAATCAGGCTTTGCACGCCAGACGTTCAAGATCGATGTTGAAGGCCGTTCAAACCTTCGGCTCAAGTTCGACGAAGCCAAACTGCCAGAGTTCGCTGCTCTGGTGGCTGCTCATCAGCGTGAGCTGGATGCGAAGGTGTGCGAGGCTGAAGACGTGGCAACAACCGACTTCGCTCCCGGCGTTCAAGAATGCATCGCCGCTGCTATACGGGGGACGAAATGAACGACTACCTGACCGCCGCCGACGCCGCCGCCCGTCTCAAGATCAGCGCCCGCAAGGTGTACGCCTTGGCCGCCTCGGGGGAGCTTGCGTCCTACCGTTTCGGCGCCGCTGTACGATTCGCTCCATCCGACCTGGACGCCTACGCCTCAAAATGCCGATCACCCGCCACCACTCCGGCGCCTGGTACTACCAGTTTGACCGCGTCATCAATGGAAGGCGAACACGCGCTAACCGCGTACTTCCGGCGGGCACGACCCGGAAAGAGGCGCTCGAATTCGACCAGCGCGAAACCCGCCGCCTCTTCCAGCTTGCGACTGGTGGCGACCAACCCGAGCCACTGATCGCCGACGCGGTGCTGCTGTATCTCCAGCACCACACGCCGAAGCTGAAGAACGGCAAGGGCATCGAAGGCGCGCTGGACCTGCTCAGGCCCTTCTACATGGGCCGCCCGCTGTCGGAACTGCCGGACGTGGCCCGTGAGTACCAGAAAGCCGCAAAGCTCGCCCCGGGCACGGTGAAGAACCGGCTGGCCTATCTGCGCGCCGCGTGCCGGTGGGCATGGAAGCACCACAGCATCGGGGAGCACGATCCCGCCGAACGCATGGTACTTCCGTCCGTGAAGAACGCCAGGCAGGTCTACCTCACCAGAACCGACATGCTGCGCATCAGCCGGGCGCTGGGGCGCTCATATGCCAGAGACGTTGCCCGGGTGGCCTTCTACACCGGAATGCGGCTGAGCGAGGTTTTGAGCAGCAAGCCGCTGGAGGTGGGGGGAATGCTCGCGCTGTCGGTGGCCGACACGAAGAACGGGCAGCCCAAGATCGTGCCCGTCCATTCACGGATCGCCCACATCGTCAGATCCGATTGGCCGCCACAGCTCACCAAATGGACGGCCAGCAAGGCGGTGAAAGCTGCGATGCGGGAGGTGGGTCTAGGACACGCCCGCCTGCACGACCTGCGACATTCTGCGGCCTCGGAGATGATCAACGCCGGGGTTGACCTGTTCACCGTGGGCGCGGTGCTGGGGCACAAATCCACCGTCAGCACGGCCCGCTATGCCCACCTGGCACAGCGCACGCTGCGGGCTGCGGTTGGGACAATCGGGGCCAAAATCTCCCACCCTGGCGAAAAGAAAAGGGCCGCATAAAGCGGCCCCTGTAAGGATGGTAGGACGTGGCAGGCTCGAACTGCCGACCAACGGATTAAAAGGACGGTACGCGATCAGTGCAAAGTGGCGTTTCCCCCTGCGCATGGCCGGCTTGGGTGGCATGAAAACTCCGTTTTTGCACCCGCGCTGCCAAAATCTCCCACCCTGAAACGAAGAAAGAGCCCCCACCCGAAGGCAGGGGCTAAGGATCGTCTTTGCAACGATATAGGAGACTCGGTTGTGGAGCGGCTGTGCGCGTCAAACTCCGTTGTGGATCACATTCGGCGTTTTGTGAGTGACTACGGCTTTAATACAGCCCGCGTGGATGGGCCATGTGAAAGGATTTCGGCGGTTTCTTTACTTCGGCCACGCTTCGTCCAGTGTCATTGCGTCGGAGAGGTGGCCCTGAGCTTTTCCCGCCATGCCTTGATAAGCTCCTGCGCACTGATCGAATACGGCTGAGATGGCATCGGCTCTTGCAAGGCAGGCTTGGTGGGAAAGGCTGGGCAGCTTTGCACTGGCGGCGGCAAGTTCGTCGCGCAGGCTGTCACGCTCAGTAGCAGCGGCAGCAGCAGCCACCTTGTTTGCATTGGCGCGGGTGTTGGCTTTCTTGAGCGCTTCATCTTTGATTCCTTGGAGACGTAGGGTTTCGGCCTGAGCGACTTCCACGGCCTTGAGTGCTGCCTTGGCATACCCGAGGCGTTCGGCGGTGATGCTGGATTTCTCCACTGAAAGTCGGGTGGTCTGCACGCAACTGGTCGCCATAGCTCCAGCGGTGATCAAGGCCCACACCCAGCCCGGGACAATCGAAAAAATGCTGAGTAGCGCGCTCACGACTTCCACTCCGGCGGTGCCAGCGTTTCGGCGATGGCAGAGGCAACCAGCCACTTGCGATCAAGGTAGCGCGACAGTTCGACGGGGTTGCTGATGAAGAACACCTCCACGATCAGCCCACCGGCATTGACGAACGCCAGACGGCCCCGGGCGCTTGCGGATTGGTCGATCCACCCACCAGCACCACGCACCGGGATTTCGAGCGTGTGGGCGATCCTGCGAGCCAGGTTGCGGGCCATTTCCTTCTGAGCTGGGAGACTGATGACTTCCACACCTCCGGCTTTCTCGCTGATGAACGCATTGGTGTGCAGTTCGATGGCAACGTCAGACTGTGGAATCAGTCCTAGGGCACGAACGAGCGGCCAGTTCTCCCACTTGGCCCCGTCCGTCTTCACCTCATGACCCATGGAGCGGAGTTTCCCGGCAACGATGTCACGAAGCTCAGACATCAGGCAGGCTTCTGTCTCGCCAGACTTGGCAACAGCTCCGGGGTCTTTGTCGCCGTGTCCGGCAGTGACGGTGAACTTCATTGCGTGCGCTCCGGTACGATGGGTTTCGGGATCTCGATCCGCCCAAGCTCGCGGAAAATGGCTTCGCGCTCGCGCTTCACTTCCTCACCGTCAGGCGGGAAGCTCTTGGGCGGGTCTTCGGTCACTTGTCACCCGATGGCAAATCTTGTGAGATGAGCCGGCCAATGAACCCGCTCACAGCCAGCGCCGCCGTGATGCCGGACGCAACCTGTCCCCATGTGTAGTCAAGGAAGAATGTGGGCGCAGCCAACTGCTCGGGGGTGATGTAGGCCATCACGCCACCATGGAAAGCCAAGATCGCAGCAGCGGCCCACTGCGAATACATGCGCGGCCAGTCGCGCCAGTTGTCAACGAGGGAAAGTTTCATTTGATGAGCCCTTTCGATTGCAGCCAGAAGAACAGCGCCACAGAGACGACGCCAACAATCCAGAACAGCTTTTGGACGACGTTTCTTCCAACGTCGCGGTACACCCGATCTGTCAGTTTTGCGACTGCCTTGTCAGCAGCTTTTTCCGCGATCTTTTCGACTTGCGCGTCGGTTAGAGGGGTGAAATCAGATTCGCTCATGGAAATGGAATGTGTGGAGGGGTTGGATCGAATCGGTTTGTGTACCGAGCAATAACGCGGGCTATGTTTCCCCTCCAGCCTGCGTCAAACACCAGTCGTTCTAGGTGCTCGGAGAAGGTGTATTCCTTCTTTCTTGGGGCGCTCCAGAGCAGGAGCGAAAACGTTGTCCAGTTGAGCCACACGTCCACCACCGCAACGAGAGCAGTGAACGGCATCAGGACGCGCCATGCGCCCATGCGCTCGTACTGGATCGCCAGGGGGTAGCCCAGCGCGACGAACAGCGGCAGGTAGACGAACTGCCAGAGCAGGAACGTGGCCATCATTCCCACACCACGTTCATGGAACCAGCATCGAATCCATCAGCCGTCACGATCTGCACTCGATCAAGTGTTGAACTCAGCGACTTGCTCACCGCGCCAGAAGACGGGTTTGCCGTATCCGAACGTCCGAGAGAAACGGTGGCGATCCAGTTGTTGCCCGAAGAATTGATGAGCGTGATGGCACCTTGGTACACCGAAGCAGCAGCACCCGCACCCGCAAACGGAACGCCTGAAGCAGCAAGAACACCCACTGGAGAGCTGCCGTTCGGCAAGGTTGCGGTCGAGCCTACATAGCCGGAGTTTTCAAATCCACCGGAGGCCGATCCCATGCGAAGTTCGGGGACCACCGATCCTGCGGTGGAGACGCCGAACAGAAGCACCGTGACACGCCTGGCATACGAAGGAATTCCGGTAAAGCTCACCGTGGTTCCGCTGGTGGTCGCCGCTGGGGTTCCTTGGGTGATGTTGGCGTTCAGCTCAAACAACCCGCCCGCGCCTTGAATCTTGCTCGGAGCCGTCGCCCACGTTCCTGCGGTTGCTTGGGTGCTGTCCACATACCCCACAACGCGGTATGGGACGTTCGACCGAGCGGTGGTGCTGTAGATCGTCGATGCGCTGTCAGCACCACCTGCCCCGCCTTCTGCGGTGGTGGAGATGACGCCGCTTTCGTCGAGAATCCCCGCGCCAACATGGTTGACGACTGCCAGTTCAACAGTGCCCGCGTTGTCAATCGCCAGAACGACCAAGCGCGAAGCTGTTGCACTGACCGTCCCTAGCGTAGAACCGCTGGAAATCACCAAGGTGATGGCAGCAGCCAGTCGATAGGTGTTGACGGTCCCACTCCCAGCCGTACCGCTTCGGAAATCAAGGCTTGTCGGATTCAGGGTGAGCGTGAGCGCGTTCGATCCGACAGAGGCGGCAATGGGCTGCACCTTTGTGGTGAGCAAGGGAGATGCTTGGGATGGAGTCAGGGCTTCAATAGCGCCCGTCGAAGCAGACGCCCGCCCCGCCAGCGTGCCGGTCGGCATCGTCAACCCGGACGCCGTGAGCAATCCGGTGATCTTCGATCCGGGAAGGTTTGGCACGGACAAAGGATCAGCCGCCAGCAAGGCATAGGCGATCAGAGAAAGTCCGGCGTCAAGCGTGGTGCTGTCGTTGGTCAGCGTCACCGTCGTGATGCCGGCGGCAAAAACGGAGTTGCTGATCGTCGAATAGACCAGCCCCGAAGTGTTCGTGGTGCGCAGCCGGCGACCGACCTGGAGGATCAGGGTTTGGTCGCCCGGGACGCTGAAGGAAGTCGCTGAAATGTAGGTCGGGACAAGTCCAGATTCCACCCATTCGGACTGACTCACCGAGGCGTCATTAACGCCGGAGATGTCATCGATGGTCCGCAGAGTCGAGCCGGCAGAGTTCTTGATGATGAACTTGTACGACACCCCACCGGTAAGCCAGATCGGCCCAGCCGTGGGATACCCGAGCGAGTTCAAGATGATCGGGTTGGACTGAGATGTACCGCCCGTGTCATCGGTGTACGTCGCTGCCGGCGTGGACGAGCCTGCCAGGTAGGTTTCGATCTGCCCCGCGTTCAACGGGTCACCATTGGCGTCGAATGTCTGGTCGTTGCAGATGGGCGAGAGGAACAATGGCATTTTGGTTTCCCAATGAAAAAAGCCCGCTAGTTGCCTGCGGGCTTTACAATTTCGAGATGACTTGGTTACTTGCCGTGATCTTTCGGCCCATTGCCGCGCTGATCCTGTTCGGCCTGATCTGCCTGCCGGCGCGAATCGCCGTTCAGAAGTGGATGCCCGAAGGCAAGTTCAAACGGGTGCTACTGCTGCCCCTGAAGCGCAAGACCACCGGCAATCCCTAGCGGAGAGCCGAGCAGCTTCACAAGCTGGTTATCCAGCGCCGCAGGGGCCATCTGCGACAAGGCAGACGGCGCAAATCCCGGGTTCAGTGAGGCTTTCTGGACCATTGGCGAGAGCAGTGCATTGCGCACAGCCGGACGCGCCCCGACCATCATCAAGGCCAGCGGGTTCCCGGTTCCAACGGCAGAACCCCCAGCAAAGGCGAAATCGAGCGGGCTCACCGACTTGGGCGTTTCCTTGAGGGCTTGGGACGCCTTGGGGAACGCGGCACCGAACTGCGCCACGTCCTTCAATTCGCCGGACAGCGGTTTCCCTTTGCCGAGTTCCTTCGCCAGCGTCTGAGCCGACACAGAGCCGGTTTCGGCGTTCAGCGCCTTCTGCACGGTGTAGGTCTTGGCAATGAGCTTTCGAGCGTCTTGGAAGGCTTTCAGGGCATCGGGGTTGCCAGCGGCTTGCAGGTTGCGCTCCAACACACCTTCGAGCGCGTTGCTGGCTTCCTTCGCGGCTTTGCCGAGCGACGTATCCCCCTGACGGTAGGCCTTGTCCGCCACCTCGCGCAGAACCTTCGTGGCGTCCACCGCATCGCCAGCATCAAACGACTGCTGCTTCAACGATGCCACCAGATCCACCACGCCGTTGTTTTGCAGGCCGGGGAAAGAGCGCCCTGCCCCTTGCTGGGTGGAGGCGATGCTGTCCAGCGCGTCCATGAAAACCTTGTCAGCCTGCACGGGGCCGATCTGCTTCACGGAGTCGTAGGCTTGACCGGCTTGGCGTCGGATCGACTGCAATGCGTCTGCATCCAACACAGCGTCATCGGCCAGACCGAGCGCCTTGCGGGCCAGTTTGTCGGTAACGCCTTGATTCCGTTGGCTGGCAACCTGCGCGGTTTTGATCTTTCCCGACAGTCCAGAAAGAGCTTCGGACATCATCCCCGGATTCAGATCGGCAGGAGGAACCACGTAGCCGAGTTGATTCCCTTTGGTGGCAGCAGCAAATCGTTGAGACGCGGCAGCGCCTTGTGATGCGGCTTCGTCGGCAGCGTTTTTACTCCACTGCTGGGCCATTCCCGGGAGTTTGTTGGCGACCTTCTGGCCCACCGCCCCACCCGCACCACCCAGACCAATGTTCAGCATGGTCTCTTTGGTGCTCGTGGACGGCTGCAACAGGCCCGTGGCGGCCCCAATGACGCCGGCACCCGTCACGGTGTTGGCACCGGGGATCATGGCCGTGGGCGCAAGCATGGCGACGTTGCCGGCGAAGTTCCCCGCCGCACCGGCTCCGGTGTTCATCAGGGGAGCGTCCTCAGCGCGAGAGGTGGCGACATCGTTGCGGTCCACGGCTCCGACCATCTGCCCAGCACCGCGAACAAGGTCGGCCATGGATTTGCCCACGCCGGCACGAAACTTGTCCACACCACTCATGCCCGCCGTGGGGTTGTACGCTTCACGGTCCGCAGCTTCTTGGGCTTTGACGCGATCTTCCTTGCTGGCCGGTGCGGACTGCACGAATGCAGACAGTTGTTCAGCGGTCGCGCCTTCAGGGCCTTCGATGCGGTACTTTTTCCCGTCCGGGCCTTCGAGCGTGTAAATCGGCATGGGTTACTCCACCGAGAGGATTTTGAAACCACCGCCAGCGCCAGGAGGGGCCGCTTGTGACTTGAAGCCGCCCGGGATTTCCGCCTCCAGCCCTTTGATCGCAAGTTCACGGTTTCGGCGCTTCTGGTCGAGCACCCCTTTGGAATCTCCCAGCTGCGGGAAGTACTGCTTCTGACCGTTCTTGAATTCGTCGGGGTTGATCACCGCGCCAGACTCTCGGCGAAGCGTGGCGTTGATGAAGTCACGTTGTGCTTGTTCGGCCATTTGGCCTTCGTTGGACAGCATTTTGTTGCCCAAGTAGCCAGCCGCGCCACCGATCAAAGGAGCTTCGCCAGCGGCCATTTTTACGTTCACGGCCATGGGGTTGTATTTGCCCTCAAGGTCGGTCAGGATGCGGTTTGCTTCCTGCATGCGAGTGCCGAAAAGGTTGGCCTTGGCCTGACCTTCCGTGAGGTTCTTGGTCGCCGTTTTGCCCTGCACGGGTTTTCCATCGGCACCCATGACGGGCTGCACCTGACCCGTGCGCGGATCCGCGAGCACGTAGCCTTGATCCGTCTGGATGAACTGCCCTTTGGGCCCGTTGCGGCTTTGCTCCAACTCTTGCCGGCGCAGGCCGAGATTGGCTTGCGACACCCCGAGTTGCCCACGGGAAATCGCGTTCTGCGCTTGGTTGTTGCGCTGCACTTCGCCGAACTTTTGCACGTCCAGATCGAATCCCTTCTGCTTCCAGACCTGTGCCAGTTGCTGCTCCATCGTCAGGGCTTGCTGGCGCTTTTGCTCCACCATGGCAGGGTCATACTGCGGGGGCGATTGCGACACGTCCAGCCCCATGGCTTGAGCCTGTGCGCGGGCTTGATCGTAGGACGCCTGATCTTTCACGCCGGCCATGATCTGGCCTACCGCAGACAGCTTTTCCATGGCGGTCTGGAGCTTGAGCTTTTCAGCCTGCGCCGCCGAAGTCGTGGCGGCGCTGCGGTCCTTGCCGATCTGCGAGGCTTCGTCAATGAAGCCTTCACGGCGCAAACCTTCTTCGTCAGCGCCACCGCGCAGAAGTTCGGCCAGTTTGTTCTGACGCGCACCAGAAGCTTTGGCTTGGTCCATCTTCATCTGACCAAGCTGATTCTGCTGTTGCATGCCCTGAACCTGCATGACTTTCGCCAGCGCGTTCATCGGGGATTCGATCTGCGCGGGGCGACCGCCGAGAATGATTGAAGCGTCGAGTTGGGCCATTTTTCAATCTCAGTAGAAGTTTCCGAGGTCGTACCCGGTGGCCGTGCCCATGTTCACGCCACCCCCACCGGGATTGCGGATCATCTTCATGAGTTCGTTGTTCTGGTAGTTGTTGAACGCCCCGCCAATCCCCTGCGACCAAGCATTGCCTTGAGCGATCGAGCCGGCAGCCTGCGCATTGCCGAGCGCGGCATTGTTGGAAGCGGTGTTCTGCGCGTACTGGCCGGCAGCGTTGCTCACCTGATTGGTCGCACCTTGGCCGGTGTTCACCATCCCGGCGAGGCGGTTGTACTGGTTCGTCTGGTCGCCCGTGTAGCGTTGGTAGGCGTTGCCGTATTCCTGCGATGCCAGACCTTGGCCGTACTTCTGGATCGCCTTCTGAGCCGCACCGGAAAGAAGTCCACCACGCGCAGCCGCAGAGCCTTCAACGCCCTTCATGCCTTCGGTCATGCGGAATTGATAGCCCGGGTCGGCCTCGAAATCCTGCATGCCAAACCGGCGCATGAGCGAACCAAAGGCCGGATCGTTCGGGTCACCAGCAGGTTGACCGCCCTGCCCTTGCATCATGGCTTGGATCGCCGCCGACAGTCCGGCTTCGTCAATCGAAGTCGTGCGCTGCTGGTCCACCATGTCACTGGCCCCGACGCCTTCCATGGTGCGCGGATAGTTGCCGTACTGATCAGGTCCGCCCGTGGTCTTGGTGTACTGCGGCAGGAGTTGATTGCGAGCCTGTTCGTAGGTCATCGCAGCCGAGCCGCCGGAACCACCACCCGGGGACGTGCTCAGCCCCATCAGGTAGGCAAGACGGTTGTTCGCATTCAGGCCCGTCTGACGAAACGGCTCCTGAAGTTTCTTCTGCTCGTCGAAGATGTAGCGGTTCGTGGCGTCGGTTTGCGCAGCAGCTCCCGCTTGCGCATCTGCCGCGTCTCCAGCCATGCTCGATCCAACAAGGCCGACAGCGGCCCCAGCAACAGCACCCCAGCTCATAGTTCATTCTCCAGTTGCTCACGCGCTCGTTGCGCGATCAGTTGCGGGTTGTCCTTGCCGCCGAGCAGTTCGGAAGCCTTGGAATGGGTGAACACCTCCGTGAGTCGGTCGGTGTCGGTTTCGTTGTCGGGGTTGGGCAGGAAGTTGGTCCACACAGCCTCTTCCAATGCCAGCGCCGCGTTCTTGGTGCCGGGCTTCACAGTCCCGATCCAAGGCGCTTGAATCGTCACGGTCCCGGCGTCCGTCACCAGCTCCAACTTGCCCTTGGACAAGATGGCGAGGTTCTCGTGTTTGTGGATCGCTCCAACCAAAGTCACGCCCTTGGGGATCGTGATTTCCCGCGCATACAGCCCAGGTGCGAAGTAGTGCCGGACCGGACATTCGGCCTGCGGCATGTCGTACATGGACTTCTCCAGCCGGTCCACCTTCTGGCGCATGGACAGGACAGGGCGACCGCGCGTGATGTCGAATTTGTAGGACACCTTCATACGATGGTCCCCGCTGCATCTCGCCAGACCGTGGGTTTGACAGCGGCCACGTACACTGGCTTGTTCAGGGTTCGGTCGTAGTACTGCCTACCGATCCAAAGTAGAGAATCAGGGCGCTCAGCCGTTGTGCCGCTCTGAGTGACAGCAGATGCAACGCGATGCACCCAGCTCAACCACTCCATCCACGTTCTGGAGGCGAACTGGTCCTCACCGACCAGCTTGTCGGTTCCGGGTAGTCCTTGGCTCATTTGGACATGCTCGCCCAAGCGGCGATGAAAACGGTGCGCACTGGATCAGTGATCCGCAGTTTGAAAGTCCAATTGCGAGCACGGCCCAAGCGGTGCCAGTTCGCTCTACGGGTGTACTGGCCAACTCGACCGAAAGACGCCCACATTTCATTGCCGTAGGTGTGTCCACCATCCCGGCTGATCGTGAGCATGATTTGTGGATCTGTTCCCTGTCCGAGCTGAAGCCCAACACCGGACTCCATCTCGATCCACAGCTCAGAAATCCGGCTCCAGTCGCCAGTGTTGATATGACGTGTGGTGAGTTCCCGAGCGATGGGCTGACCGTCGTCGGTGTAGACATCGGGCTCGATCTTGTAGAGCTTGCCGTTCTCGAAATCGGCCCCGTAGATCGAACCGAGCAACTTGCTCACCATCTGCACGCGGTGAAGCCCACCGAAGGACTCCATGCGGTGCCATTCCTTTGACTGGCCGTCGTACATCCAAGATTTCCCGACAGTGGGGAAATTGATCTGATAGAACGGGTGGCCGTTGACCATATAGGCCAAACCGGTGGCGTTGGAAACGTCCCCGTAACCAGTGATTTCCGCCTCCACATCGGGGTTGCTGATCGGGATCGCCGAAGCCCCCGACATCAGACAGACTTGAGCTTGCCCCAGCCGGTTGATGCGTAGGAAAGCAAGGGAGTCGATGTACTTGGTGAGGCTCCAGCGCGCTCCAAGCCCCCATTCAACAGCTCCGCCGCCGATCTTCACAAACGCTTGGTCAGCAGCCCCGGAATCGCCCCAAATCTCGGTCACGGACTCGCCCAGCAGGATCAACTGACCTGCTTCTGCGAACACCGCAACCAGGTTGTCCGGCGATGCTTCCGCCGTGGCGAAGTCCAGCCCGTCCCAAGTGAAGCCATCGAGCAGCGCGGACCAGAAAAAACGCCCCGAACCCGGTTCGTTGACGATGAATCTTTGATTCAGGAACGTGACCGTATCCCCACCGGGGAAATCCACGTCCGTGATTTGCGCAAACGCATCGGTTGCAAGGGTCAGGATGTACCCATTGGCCCCGTCAACGATCATCAGTTGGATGCCGTTGTCCGACATCCCGACACGCCCGGAATCAGTCAGCAAAGTGCCCAGACTCGTGGTCGTTCCGTCGTTCGCCACGCGATAGAGCGTGTCGCGGTTCACCACGTAGTTGAAGTTGCCGATCTGGTAAATACCACGCGAAGGAAAGGCCCCAAAGTCCACGAACGTGACCAACCCCGGCGTCGGGTAATAGGTGAGGACGTGGTTTTCCGGGTCGGCGTTCACCTCCACATAGAGATTCAACCGCTCCTGCGCACTGGCATTGAGCGACTTGGCCCGATTGCCAATGCCAAAGAGCGGAACCTGACGAATCACAGCGACCGCCAGTCCATGTAGGTGTTGTTGTCCGGAATTCCATACGGCATCTGGAGCCGTGGGACTTCCGTGTTCGTGCGCTTGATCAGCTTTCGAGACTGCGCACACAGTTGCAGCACGTTTCGAGTCGGCTCTACTTCAAACTCAGGCGCGATTTCCACCGCCAGGATGAAAGCCAGCGCCCGGTCATAGCCCGGAGGCATCACGAGTTGCTGAGTCAGGCTCGTGAATTCCGTGATCTGCTTGTCAGACCACATGTTGAACGTCATCGCTTCCGAAGGCACAGGCCAGAACGTCAGCGTGATGTTCGGCATGTCCATCTGGGCATAGAACCCCGTGGGGATGCCGCCCGTGTTGGTCACGGTGATCTGCTGGTAATCGGGAAGCGTCCACTTCACCACGGGGTAAGTCACCCCTTGGTAGATGATGTTGGACGATTCGAGCACTTCGATGGGTCGGTCTGTCACCAACCCACCCGAAGGCCCGACCGTGTAAGAGGCCGTGTTTGCCACCAGCGGCAGAGACTCGTTCGTGCGGGCGAAGATCATCAGGGGAGAGTTCCCCAGCGACCCCATCAACCCGTTGAGCGCGAACAAACAATCGCTCGACTCCTGCGCGCTCGGTGTTTCTCCCACAGAGAGAACCCCGATCAGCCGCATGGCCCGAGAAATGATCTCAATCGCTGTTGTCATGCCACGTCCTCAAGAATTGAAAAAGCCCCCGAAGGGGCTTCTTGTTTGCTCTTAGGGAGCGGGCGTGCCGGGCGGCGGGACTTGGAGAGCCCACGTCACCACGGTGGCAGCGGTGGCGGTGGCGGTGCCGTAGATCGTGAACGACCCAGCAGCACACACCACGCGCTCGACGCGCAGGAACGTGCCGTCTGCTGCGGCCTGAGAGACCTGAGCGAAAACGACACTGTTGGCATTCACCAGCGAGTTGGTCACCACCACAGAAGATGCGCCGATGGCAACGGTTGCCATGCCGACGTACGTGTTCTGCGTGATGGCACCAGTGGTCGAGGTGTTGGCCGTTGCGGCGACGGCAATACCTTGAGCGATCAGCGCCGCTTCAAGTTCTGCCGAGAATTCGCCGGTTTGACCAGCGGACAGGCCACCGTAGGCCCGGTTGAGAGTGACGGACATGATGTGGTGCCTTTCTTAGCTGTTGATGCCGTAGAACTTGACCGAGAGTTCTGGATACGTCGCAGCCCAACCGAACAGCACGTCGAGACGCATGATCGAGTTGTCGTTGACGCCGTCGTAAAACTCGGTGACCTTGACGGTGAAGCCGTCCATGGTTTCCTGTGCCACATCGATCACACCCTTGCCGCCAGGAGGTGCCCACATGGGGACCATTGCCAGCGTGAATGCGTCTTCGTGGTAGGCCACGTTCGTGCTGTAGCCGGTCGAAGCCGCTCCAACAATGACGTAGGGCGTGGTGTTGGTCGGCGAGGCGGTCACGTTCTGGAAAGGACCAGAGGTCACGATGGCTGGGCTGATCGGGATCGAGGTTGCACCCTGAGCCACGTCCGAGGTCACGACGAAGTTCGCCAGTTGGCCGGTCGATTGACGCGACACCGGGTTCACCGCGAACACGCCCGGAAGAGTGATCACGGTTCCTCGGGTCAGCGTGCCAGCGGCCACAGCCACCACCGTCACGCTCGAACCGGTCTGGTTCGCACCGGCGATGTTGGTCGCGGTCGCTGCGCCGTTGGTGTGCACATCGACGTTCTGATCCATGCCGGTGTTCAGGCCGAACGAGTCAGACAGCATGCCGGTGTTGAACTGGTCGCTGATCTTCGATGGGTTGTTGAAGAACCCGCCGAAACCTTGCACCAGCGCAGCATTCATGGCCGGGTTGAAGATCGCGGTACGGCGACGATCACGCGGGGCGGCCATCTCGTCCAGACGCTGGCCCATCTGAGTCATTGCGGCGATGGCGTTCGCGGCAGAGGTCGGCAGTGCGCCGGCGCCGTTCAACGTGTTGTAGGTGCTGTAGTGCGCCAGTTGCAGACCCTGACGGTCGATTTCGTTGACCACAGGCACCATGCCGGCGGTGACCTTCTTGGAGAGTTCGGTCAACGACAGGGTGCGCTCTGCGCTGGTGAACGACAGATCGCAACCACCTTGCGAGAGGGTCAGCGGCACGGTCGTTTCCACAGTTGCCTGCGGGACGGCCACGCGACCAGCGCGGTAGGTGTACTTCGGGGGGCGTTTGATGTTGATGGTCTGCCCAGGGGCGTAACCACGCGACATGTTGCCGGTGAACTCCGTTTCATAGGAGCGGTTCACGTTCTTGGAGAAAGACAGCATGTTCTTCAGAACCGCAAGCGATTCCTTGGCAACGATGCTGCAAGTGACGAGCGTATTGCTCATGATCTGACCTTTCGACGCTTCTCAGCGCTGGAATTGATGGGTGGCCCGAGGTCTCTCGACGGTGAGGCCGGAAATGGTTTAGCGCGCCCAGTGCGGACGCTGTTTCAACCGAGCTTCGTAGTACTCCTGCGGGCTCATGTTGGACAGTGACTTCGTGGGCGATTGCCCGCCACCCACTGGCTCGATGGGAGCCGGCGTTCTGGGTGGCTTGGCGACGTTGGCAAGCCGGGTTTCCAGCTTCCCAATCTCGGCTGCTTGCCGGGCCGGAGACAGAGCGGCGATTCGCTGTAGATCCTCTGGGTGCGAGGCCATGTGCGTCAGGAGCTTGGCGGAAACGTCCGACTCGACGAGCGCTTGCGCGATCACCGGAGTGAACTTCCCCACCACTTCGTCGAGGTCGTCACGATCCATGCCGGAGAGCTTTTCAGCCTCGGCGTAAATCTTTTCGGTCCGCTCGCCCATGGAGCGTTGCTGCTCCAGTTGCGTGCTCGCCTTCTGACGGTTGTCTCGTTGGTCCAGCTTCCAATCGGTCAACTTGTCGATGTACTCGTCATCGGAGGCAAAAGCCTCACGACGCGGGCGGTCGTCTTGCTGTTGGGTCGGTTGCTGTTGACGCCCTGCGGTCTGCACCAGAAGTTCGTGCGCTTGTCGCAGTGCTCTGCGCTCGGCTTTGGCAGACGCCTTGGCTGTTGCGCGTTCGATCCGATCCTTCATTTCCTCTTCGGTGAGGGTGATGGTTTTCGGTTCGTTCTGAGTCTCTTTCTCAACACCTTCGGTCTCAGCACCCGGGGCATCGGTTCCTGCATTGGGCTGCGCAGGCTCAGTGTTCGGCGCTTCGTTGGGTACAACGGGCGTGCCTTGCCCTGCCAATTCATCAGGCATGTTTTTTCCTACTTTCTAGGATGGCATTTCTGCCAGTACTGGATGCGCTCCAGCGGCGGGCTTTCGCCGTTAAAACAGGGCAACGAGTGCGAGGGCTTCTTCTTCCTCTTCGTCGTCCTCCATCTGGCGCATGTCCTGCACCAGAGAAATCACAGCCTTTCGGTAGGCTTCTCGATACGGGATGTTTTCCCGCTCGAATGCCTGCCGAAGCTCTTTCTGCGTCGGCTTTTTCGGTCGATCAATCGATTCGATGACCGTGTTTTCAATGACTTCTGCAACCTGTTCGGGAAGCTCTTTCAGCTTCTCGCGCATGGCCTGTTCAAACAGGCGGCGACGCAGGGCTTGGGTGAAGAATCCACCACCGAAAGGCGTGTCTGGGATGACGCCGTTCTGAGCTAGCCCAACGACAACCGATCCCGGGCCAACAAGCACGCCCGTCGCGTCATGGCTGACCGCTGGACCGATGTGGTTGGCCGATCCAACGACTTCCGAGCCTTGACCCACCAAAGCACCGGAAGCCGCAAACGCCCTGAAGCGTGCCGCAGAGCCTGCGACCGTCGATCCTTGTCCAACCAATGCGCCAGTGGAGTCGTGAACCCCTGCCGCCGCTTGATGATCTGCACTGCCGACAATCGCCGAGCCCGGCCCGACCAGATCACCAGAACCCGCGTGCTGCCTCGTTCTGGCCGCGCTACCTGCGACTGTTGAACCCGGGCCTGTCAATGCACCCGTTGCCGCGTGCTGGCGAGTCCTTGCCGCTGTACCTGCTACCGTCGATCCAGGGCCGGTCAGATCGCCGGATGACGGATGTGCGCGAGTCCTTGCCGCACTGCCAACAACCGTTGAGCCGGGGCCGACAAGAGCGCCAGAGCTTGGATGCGGTGCGTTGTGCTGAGCACTACCCGCAACCGCTGAACCCGCACCAACCAAAGCGCCGCTGGAATCGTGGGTGGTGCCACCGCTGCTTGGAATCCACCGCATGATGACGATGCCGGACCCACCAGCACCGCCAGCACCGTTGTAGGCACCACCACCGCCACCACCGGTATTCGCTGTGCCTGCAACGCCAGCCGAGCCGTTTCCAGCCGCGCCACCACCACCAGAGCCGCCCGTACCAAATCGCCCACCACCGCCGCCGCCTGCGTAGGTGACCGCAGAGCCCGTGATGCTCGATGAAGCACCCGCGCCGCCGTTGGACGTTCCTCCAGTTGCGCCAGCGCCACCACCACCACCTGCAACGGTGTAGGCATCAGTGGTTTGACCGCCGTCATTGCCTTGCCCGGCAGTACCAGTACCTGCGCCCGAAGTGGTGGATGCGCCCTCACCACCGCCAGAACCGCCGTTTCTGCCGAAGTTCAGGGTTGGGTCGTAGTCAATGCCCCCACCACCACCACCACCGCCTACCGCAGCAGAGGGGGCTCCAGAGCCAGAGATGGAAGAATTCGTTCCATCCCCGCCCACACAGGTGGCGTCGGGGCTGGTCGTTCCTGCTGTACCACCGGCCCCAACAGTGATCGTGTACGTCGCGGCGACAGCGGTGAAGATGTCTTCATCGAATCCGCCTGCACCACCACCACCACCAGACGCGCTAAAAACACTACCACCACCACCACCGCCACCAGCAACTTGCAGATACTCAATGTCGCCACCCGTGGTAACGACAAGCGTGCCATTCCCCGTGAAGGTGGCGACACGGTAACTGCCCGTGGTGCTGAATGACGCGCCTGTTGACGCGCCTTCGTCAATGACGGGCATCTAGCCCTCGCCTTACGCCGACAGCGCTGTGTAGGTCAGGCTGGAGCAGGAAACCGTGTCACCAGAAGCCAGCGTCAAACCGTTCGTAAGATTTATATCGCTCCCCGACGCAGCCACAGCGCAATGGATCACCACCGTTCCACCCGAAGTCTGGAGGGTCGCAGTCGCCACGGGCGAAGCGTTGCCGGTCACGTTCGTGTTGGTCGTGATCGCGTTCGCGGTCGCAGTGCCAGACGAACTCGCGCCGAACGCCGTCGCCGACAGGTTCAGAGACGCGGCAATCGTGCCGGGCGAGCCAATCGTGCCAGTCAGGCGAAACGCCAGAATGCCGGACGCGCCGATCAGCGCGGTAACGGCGTCAGTTGCAGCGTTACGTGCTGCGGTCGAGTGGGTCACTGCCATGGTCAGTCCTCTTTCTGCTCGGCCTGATCGGCCATGTGTTGCTTCAGTTGCTCTTCATCCGTGAAGCCGATCAGCTCGAACGTCTCCACCTTCCCGGTGTCCTTGCGCACGACTTCGATAGACATGCGCAGCTCTCCGGCCTGCCCGGTTAGGTCGCTCATTTCGATTCCTTACTGCGCCAACTGCGCGGGGTTGAGTTCGACGATCTTTCCGCTGCTCAGGCGCACTTTTCTCGGTGCCTGGCGGTCCTGGATGATCATTTGCGCCATCTGCTCGACGCTCGATTGCGTGGCAGCGCTGCTTTCCTGAATCGCTGCCACAAGCTGCTCATTTGCCTGCACTTGTTGCTGGGCGAACTGCTGCAACGACCCAATCAATGCTTCGAGAACAGGCGCGACGGGCTCTTCGGGCATTTCCTGCTCCATCTCCGGTTGCGGAATGGCCGCTTGCACCTCTTGAATGGCCTGCTGTTTGCCGGTCTCAAGCTGTTTTTCAGCCTTCAGGACGTAGTTCTCGGTCTCGGCCTTGATGCGCTTGGACTCTTCCATTTGCGCCTTCAATTCGGCTTGACGCTGCTTGTCCTGCGTCTGTGAAAGCTCCTGCTCCATGCCCTGAATCGCCTGATCCAGCATCTGAAGCTGCTGCTGCATCTCCTGCATTTGGGCTTGGGCCTGTGGCGGGATTTCCTGCTTGCCCTTGTCGTCCAGCAAGGGGGCAATCGTGGGCAGTTTCTTGTAGCGCTCGGAAAACTCTTCAGCCAACGGGAAGTCCTGCGACTTCCACACCAGATCACCCGCCACCTGCATGATCGAGTTGTCCCGCTGCACCGCATTGGCGATGAAATCAGCCGACTCTTGCCGTTGGGTCTGGTAGCTCGGACCTGTGTCGATGGTCACGTCATACCGACCGACTCCGGGGTTGAAAATCTTGTCAATGGATGCGTTGGTCTCGGCGAATGCCGACTGCATTTCCGGGTCCATCAGTGCGGTTTCCTGCTTCCCATCAAGTCCAAGCAAGCGAACCACCTGCTTTTGCTCCATGACCTTCGGAATCAGGTCCAGCACGACCTTCGCTTCGTACTTCAACGCACGCGCAAGGTTGTCCGGGAAGTGGAACGTAGCAATCTCGCCCTGCGCCTTGAGACGCTGAATCCCAACACCCGAAGACGCTTCGGACTTGATTCCGAAATTGGCGTTTTGTTGACCAGAAGCAGCCCGCATCTGCTCGGTTGAAAGTTGGAGCATCTGCACCTGTGCCGTGGCCATCTGAGCCGCAGACTGGCGCTCAGGCTTGGGCAACTGACGACCTTCGTCATCCCATGCATTCCATGGGAGATACGAGCGGTTTTCGAGGTTGGCCGCGCCCCAGATGTCCTCAAACCCTTCAACCGCCTCGTTGGCGATCAAATAGGGCACCTTGTTCTGCAACGCGAGGGTTTCAACCGCAGCCGAATAGCTGTAGTTCAACATCCGCGCTGGGTCTTTCAGGTCACGAACCACACCCTTGCGAACGATGTCGCCGTTGACGTTCAGCTCCTTGCCAACCACCGTGATGATGGGCATGTACTGACCAGCCCAATCACGCTCATCGACGGGCTTGTCTTCCCCTCCGAGCAACTTGGCCCACTTCCATTGTTTGCGCTTCGTGGGGCGCTCGTACACAAACCCCACAGTCGGCACGCCATCAAGGCGAATGAAACCATCCTTCGCCTCTGCGCCCTCTTTCTCCAGCTCGCTCTTGAGGATTGTGGTGGTGTCTTCCAGCAGGTACAGAACATCGTCCACGTACTCGCACCAGAAGTATTCAGCACGGCGAACCATGTCCTCTTTGACCCAGCCTTGACCATCATCCACCCAGTTCGACGGATCGACGCCGGGGTGATCCTCTCGGGCTTGGTCCTTGGAGATGTCCTCGAACACAAACCCCCAACGAGCATCAGAGCGGTCAGGCTCTTTCGCGGCGGGATCGATGAACACCAGAAACGGGTTCATGATCGGCTTGATGCGGATCACCTGATTGAACGAGTTGTAATCCTCGTACTCGGTCACCACGCGCCAATACCCCTCACCACCATAGATCGCATGCTCAGCGGCGGTGTCGTGTGCGGTGTCCGCCGAACTCTCGGACTGAATGGCACGGAGCATCCCACCGAGAATCTTCGCGGTCTCGATGTCGGCGTGGTCATCCACCGGCAGGACCTTCGCGCTCGGGCGGTTCTGGCGGATGTTGTTGATGATCTGGTTGCAGTGTTGAGCCGTGACGTTCACCGTGAGACACGGCTTCTTGTTCACGTTCGCACGGTCGCGGTAAATCTCAGCCGGCCATTGCCACCCGTTGTCAGAGTCCCCCATCACAAAGCGGGTGTCTTCAATCGCCAACAGACGCGGGTTGTCGTAAAAGTCCTTGGCCCGCTGATAGCGAATGCGCGCCAGCTCAACAACGCTGTTCGTCGCCTCGCCTTCCTCTTTGGTCAGGCTGGACTTGCGCTTAGCCACGGATCATCCCGTCAACTGCATGCACCACACCAGTCACGCGAGGGCGGAAGGAAGGCGCACGGGCCATCAGCACGGGCTTGTTCTGCGTCTTCATGAAGCCGAACCGGTGATACCAGGCGATCAACTTGTGCTCATCAAGCTCACGGATGAGCGATGGCCGAATCATCTGCTCGCACTTTGAATAGTCAGTGCCATATGGGCGCGGCTGAAGAATCAGCACGATCCCTTGCACGTCGGCTTCATCGCACACGGCCTGCATCAGTTCGGTGCCGTAGCCTTGCTTTCGGTGTTCCTCGTCGGTCCAGACGCTGACAACCTCGCGCACCCGCTCCATGTCCGAAGGGAGGTCGGGGTTCTGCACCACGCGGCAGCTTGCATGCTCGTTCTTCCAGTCTGTTTTCATTACGATCCCATCCAGGATTGGGTGCCGTGGTATTGGTGGTTTGCGGACTTCTTCTCCCGCTTGGCGCGAGGCGAAACCGTCCACGTCATCGCCAGCGCATCACCCAGATCGGGAGAGGCGAGGCCACGACGCTTCATGTCTTCTTTCTTCTCCAGCCAGAGCTGCTGGGTCGGCGTAAACCCGTACTCAGGGCCGATCAAGTCAGCCTTGAGCAATTCGTCCTTTGGCAGATCGATGCGCTCACGCAGTGCGTTGCGCATGAGGCCCCACACCTCAACCCGCTTGTTGCGGTAGGTGTCTTTGTCCTTCGGGGTCTCTCCACCGTTGAAGCCGAAAACCTCGTACTTCAACTGCCTGAGCCGATCCACAACACCAGAGCCGATGCCGGTTTCGTCAATGACAACCGCGTCGGGCTGCCATGTGTCAATCTCTTCGGCGATCTTGTCTGCCGTCTTCATCAGGTCCATGCCGCGCCATGAGATGAACGGGTGAACCTTTCGCCCTTGGCGCTTGCAGATCACGCTCTGGTCGTCGCCGAACCGAGCAATGTCCGAAGCCAGAATCTTGGGCAGCGCACCATATCCATCAGCCTCATAAGCGAGACACGCATCAACGTCGCCACCAGCAATGAACTGGTTGTCCGACTGGCTTGGAAACTCGCCAAGCACGCGAATCTTCACAAAGTCGCTGTCAATGCCGTAGTCCTCGATCCATGCGGCGATCTGCTCCGGGCTTGCCTGCTTGGCTGTTCGGCTGTCAACCTGCTGAGTCGTCCAACGGTGGCGAAACCTGCCCCAGCACTCCCGAAACCTGCCGGTGTTGCGCGTCGGGTTGCCGAATGCCGCCCACTTGGCATTTGCCGTGGTCATGGAGCCTTCAACCACATCCCAGATCACATCGGGGATCGCGGAAGCCTCATCGAACACGTTGAGAACGTAGTCTTCGTGCGTGCCAGCGAAGGCTTCGGAGTTGTTCTCAGTCCATGGAATCGCAGAGGCGAACCACGTATCAGGCGACTCGTTCAGGAAGAACCGCGTTGCCGTGTGCGTGAACCACTTGCCATTCACCGCCCGCTGGTTCCACTTCGCCAACTCGCGCCAGGTCTTGCTGTCGAGCTGGTTCTTTGTGTTCGCCGTCACCACAACCTGCGGGTGCGGGCGGGTCGCCATGTACCAGTGAATCAGCCAACTCGTGAGCGCTGTCTTCCCAACACCATGCCCAGACGCAACGGCAATCCGCTGATCTGTGACGATGGAATTGAGGGCTTTTTCCTGCCAGACATCTGGCTCAGCCCTGAGAATGCAGCGAACGTAATCGGCTGGGCGGTCTACGAACTCAAGTACCGCTTGTGCGTCGTTCATGGAATGCGCGAACAACATCAGCCACCGAATCGCCCTCTTCCCCGCCTTGGTCGATCTGGATCGCCGACAGGTCGGGAAGGCTTTTACGCAAAAGGATTTCGATTGCCTTCAGGCGGCTCATGGAGATTTCCGAGCCATCGTTAAGTGCGTGATCCTGCAAGACATTCAGCAATTGACTTGCCTGAATCTTTCGGCGCACATCTTCCTGGTGCAACCTACCCATTGGGCGACCGGCCATAAGCCCTCCTGCTTGTCACTCGACCACATGGCCGGACTCCGGAACTGCCGGATCAGTGTTGTGTTAGCCGCTGCTAACTTGTTGAAGGATGTCCGCCATTCGACTACCCGAGGGCTGGCGGAAGCGTTCGCTGCGGCCCTAACCCGCGTAGCTGCGGTGAAGGAGACGCCGTAGGGCTGGCGGTGGTGATGAATCCAGACGGTTTGCTATGGAATCGCCCGGCTTGAGCCTAGGAGCCGCCGGGTGCCATCCACAAGATCACCCTTGCGGGGTAATGAGCCGCCTGAAAGGGGGTGCAGGGCGAGCGGCCTTGGGACACTTGGTCTTGCTGGTATGAAGCTGCTGCCCTGCGAAAAAGGAAAGCCCCGAGGATTTCTCCCCGAGGCTTGCAACGTTGACACCCCTGCCAGCGTTGGTAACTGTGATTCTGCCAGATCAGTAACTTAGTTACAAGATTAGGGATTAGAGACACCCCGTCAGACTTTGACCTACCTTACGGACTGAGATCAAAGTGACGGGGTAACGCTCACAGCAAAAGCTGCGGTGTCCGGCTCCATGCCTTATTTATCCAGCACCCGTATCGTGGGTCAGTCGCCTACGGCTCGCGCCGCGTCATTTGCCTGTTCGCTGGTTTATCCCTTGCCTGTGAGTTAGCTCGGGCCGCCGGGGTGTCAGTAGCGGATTCGGTTTTCTTCCAGCCAGCCCCGAACGTGGGCCGCATAGTCTTATGGCGTGGAGTGCCAGAAAAGAAAAAAGCCACCCGGATTTCTCAGGGTGGCGATGTCGATTCGAGTGCTATCTGTGCGCTGCGTCCGCTGGCGGCTACCCCTCCAAACGGATCGGCTTATCGCGTGTATTCACTTCAAGCGGGCCGATCTTGCCATAGGTTTTGTTTCAGCGCAAGGGGTTTTTGAACAGTCATGTGGCGCGGGAGTTGGCGGCCAGCTGTCGTGTTGCAGCGTCGAGCACCCTTTGCATCCGACTTTCCGTCACTCCGTTGAAGACTTCCAGTCCAGTCAAAAATAGCTCCAACTTGCCTTCCTTGTAGGCGATCCACTTCTGCCGAGCCTTTGAGCGCTTGCGAATCGTCCGAATACCTGCCATCACACTCTCCTGTTGATCAACATGCACCGGCCATCGTGCAACAACTGAGCCAGCCCTTCACGGGTCAATCCGTGCTTTCGACGGAATGGAATCTCCCCACCCCTGTAGACGTAGGCCCAGCGCAAAACTGTAGCGTGAAGTTTGGGCAGGTTCGCCACGGCTTTCTCAATCTCATGGCCGTCCAGCACGTCACAATCCGGCCTGAACTCTGGCGCGTGCCATTGCCTGCCGTTGGATTTCCCCAACTTCCAGATCGGCGAAACCCAGCCTGGCAGCTTGACTGCGACGTACCTGCTCCAGTTCTCAAGGCGGGCGTCGATTGCGCGCTGATCGTCGGGCACGTAGTGGAAATCCGGGTTTTTTGTCATTCGGCTCAGGCTTTGATGTAACGAACCACGCGGGTGTTGCCGAAGCCGACGCCTTCAACCACATAGCCGCCGCCCACGTAGTCACCACGCAGAATCCATGCCTTGTCACGGGCCGCGCTGCGGGTCTCGAACAAGCCGCCCTTGCGCCATTTGTGCTTTCGGGAAAGCCGCCATTCAACGCGCCACTGTGTCTTCAGGTTCTTGCTCATGTCAGGCTCCTAGGTTGGGAATCGAATATCAGGAATCGGCCCACTTGGAGCGATTGACGCCAGCGTCAAAAACCGCCCTCAAAGTGCTTTCAAATGGCGTGCCGATGTAGTGCTCAAACTGGTGCAGTGCGGCGGCCTTGCCAAACTCGTCATTGCCATCAGCGCACTTTCTTGGCTTCGGCGTTGGCGGCAGATCAGTCAACTCAACAACGAACGGCCTTCCACGTTCTCTGCCGTCTCGGTCGATGGCGTAGTTCTTTGTGAACCATTGGCGTTCTTGCTCGGCTGTCTCCGCGCTCCAGTAAAGCAATGGCCGTGGATCGTTGGGCCAACACAGGGCATAGGCTTTCATGTCAGGCTCCTTTGGTTAATCGGTTCTCTCGGCTTGCAATGCCTTGAGCTTGGTTTTGTAAAAATCCTTCACGGCCACCAACTCTTCGCGCGTCCAGCGGTGTACTCGGTTGTCAGATTCAAGGGTTTCAACCCGCTCCAGCCCAATGCGCTGAATGAGGCCGATTCGGTAGTCCACCGCGCGGCCTGCCCCATGCCTGTTACATACGACAAGTTGCCGATGGGCGTTGTCCTCGTTGAACCGAAGGTGTGAAGCGCTGCCTGTTGAGCGGTAGTGCCCGCAATCCCACCCGTGCCCCGCGCCATAGTCCCCAACAGCGAACCGACCGCAACAGATACAAGGCTGTGCTTCATCCCGAGCCCTTATGAATTTGTTGAATTCCACCTGCGCTTCAGCTATCAGTTGTGGAATCGTCTTGAGCGCCTGCTTGCGTGCTCTGGTGGTGGCGATCTCGGCTTTCTTCTCAGCCTTGACCAACCTGCCGGCGCACAACCTTCCACACACGGTTTGCGTCGTGCTCCACGGCCTGAAGAACTTTTCGCATTGGCGGCATTGCTTGAGTTCGGCGGGCTTCATGCTGCGGCCCTTGCAGGCTCACGCCGGCACGTCAGAATCTCGCCCGTCTCAAGGTCTACCGTGCGCTCTGTGAACACGACGCCAGCGTCAGCTCCGAAGGCGTACAGCCATTCAATGAACGCCGAACCCAGCCGAACAGTGAAGCGGCGGGTTTGCACTCCAAGCACCACAACCCGCTGGCCGTCCAAGCTGGGGCGCATGTCCATGGTGCCGAACTTCTTCCAGTCGTCAGCCATGTCCACCAGCGTGTCAGCCTTGAACTGATCCACCAGCAGGCGCTTCATGGTGTCGTCGTCCAGCGTTCGGCCATTGACCGGAACCTGTGCGGCGATCTCGGAAATCATGGCGTGGTACTTTTCTTCCTGATCGCGGCTTTTCTCGGGATCGCAGATGCGCACCGCAACCCGGTTGCCGGCCATGGTCAGGGCCTTCAGGGTTTTCCAGATCGCACCATTGACGATCTTGTGAGCGTCAATAGGGTTGGCCGGAATGTTGAACGTCTGGCTTTTCATGCAGCCACCTTCTCGTGCCACGCCTTTACCTTGGCGTGCGCTTCCTGAACATCACCACCAATCGCCAGCGTGAGCACGCGCTTGTATTCCGCAGTCAGTCGACCGATCTGCATGCAGCGGTGAAACTCCGGGCCTTGTGCAACAGCGCGTACTTTGCATTCGGGGCAGTTGGCTTGGTACAGGCCGGTCATGGGGTTGCGCTCGGCTTCGGCGCAGGTTTGGCAGGTCACGCCGCTCTCCGTTCCTGAGTACGCATCAGCCGTGCAGCCGGTGAACAGCGCTCACGGGAAACGGGTTGTTTGCCGTTGGGCCGTCAAGCTGCGGAATGGTTGGCGGCGCTTGCAGAAAATCACTGCGCTCTGCCCCCGTGGCCTTGATGTACTCCACTTCGACGCGGGCGGTGTCCACCAGCACACCGGCTACCTGCGCAATGGCTTTAGCTCGATCAGGCTCCATGGGGTTGTCTCGATCACGCAGGCTTGTCAGGGTGGCCATCAGTTGCTGGCGAAGGTCGGTAATGTGTGGCTGGCTCATGCGGTTTGCTCCTGTGATTCACGAACGATTCGATTGACTTGACGTTGAATGGCACCCTTGAGTTGCGACAACTTGCCCAGCTCCGGCGACTTGTTTCGGGGGTGGTTTTTGACCACGCATTCACGGCGGGTGATGCACTCCAGCCGATCCAGCGTGATTTCTTCGCGCACGGCAGTCTTTAAGCCTTGCTTAAGCACTACGATGCTTCCCTTGGGCGTCGGGCCGTTGGCGGCTTCCCACACAAGGCGGTGAACCGTTTTCCAGTCCACGTTCTTGTCTCCGGTGTCGGACACCTTGCGGGCCAGGTTGCCGTCCTTGTTCAGCCGCTCGGCTCCGACAGGCTTCCATGTGTGCGGCTTGTGGCCGGGAGTGAATCGAGTTGCGCTGTCGCCGTTCACGCCCTTCTTGCCGGCGTTCCATGGCTTGTGGCCCTTAGGGAAGTTGGAGCGCTTGCCGTCTCGGGTGAGCCCTTCACGAATCCGGCTCGATTGCTCGGACGCATGGAACTCGGGGCTCTTTTTCAGCCCAAGGCTGTGAACCTTGTTGCGCACAGAGCGCAGGCCACGGCCCAACTGCTGGGCCACTCGCTCAGTCAGCATGTCGGGATAAATCCTTCGAAGCTCTTCAACTTCGGAATCTGTCCATGGGCGCTTCATACCGCACCCCTTGAAACCAACGGCGGAATCTTGATCAGCCCACGCGCCACACCGAAGAAGATTTCGTCATTACTCAGCGGCGTTTCAGCAGGTGCCGGGCGGCGCATGCCAATGCCGCTGGGGTTGCTCTTGCGCGTAGCGGCTCGGACTATGCGGCGCTCAAAGCACCATTTTTCGATGGCGTAGCTCATGCCGTTTCCCCTTGCTTGGTGGGAACGTCGAGCGATCCGTACCGCGTCATGGCGCCTTTGACGCCGCCCAATTCCTTGCGGGCTTCTTTGCGGCGCTGAATCGCAAGGTGCGCGGCGTAGCAGTGCGGACATTCCTCGGCCTCCTGCACGCCAACATCAGTCCAAACGGTGTGGGTCTCGCAGTAGTAGCCGCTATCGCAGATTTCTGGCTGATACCAATGCCAAAGGTGAACCCCTTTTTCTCGATTCTTTGAGTCCACTTCAGGCATGTAGGTCTGCCAGCCGTTTTCATCAACGGCCAAGCGATCACCTTTCACGCCGGGGCACTTGTCCAGGTTGTCAGCAATCTGGACTCGCAGGGCTTTGATTTCTCTGGTCAGGCGTGAGTAACCTGCGACAAGCTTTTGCGCGGTATCTGCCTTCATACCGGCTCTCCCATCTCCACCACAGGAAGAGCGATCAGATCAACGCTGGACGCCACTCCAATGACGGTGACGTTTTCAACTTTCGGCAACGTGTATGCGCGCTGCGCGATCAAGTCAGCCAGCATGGGTACGGGCTCTTTGTGATTGACTTCGAGGGTAATCAGGGTTTTCATGCGATTTCTCCACGGGTTGCGAGAGCGTCCTTCGCCATCTTCAAAACGGTCGGCGTGACACGTTCACAGGCGACATGACGGGCGACGATCTTTCGCGCCCACTCCAGCCGGTCAACGGGCTTGGTTGACAACACCTTGGCCTTGAGTTCGCCCAACTTCGATAGCTCGGCCATGACGCGCGCCGGGTCTGCTTTCGGCTCGGGCAACTGCGGCACTTCAGGCGCTGGCGCTTGCCGGCAGAGGTGTTTGAACTCGATCACGTTCGGGCAGCGCGTCGGCAGGTTTTCCAGCGCCCACGCCAGCCGGTGCAAGCTTTGCGAGAACGGCGAGAGCTCGTGCGCCCATGAGCTTTTCACGTCGACCATGGGCACGTCCTGCCATTGGCGGGTCCACTGAGCTCCGTAGGTGGCGGCCATTCGTTCAAACAAGCGGTCAACGGCTTTGATGGGCAAGCTCATGCTGCGATTCCTAGCGTGGTGGGGTTGATGTCGATCACGTCACCGGCAGCGGGCCATGGCCGTCCGGTGGTTTCTTCCCAGCGTCGACGGCGTGCGAGCTCGTCCTGCTGGGCAAACGTGAGGGCTTGAGGGGGCTTACGCTGGCCGGCAATCTGCTGGCAAACCGCCTTGAGGTAGGCGGCTGGATCGGCTGGACGCTCCACCACCGCAGCGCGGACGGCTTCGATCACCGTCTCCGAGTCGTAATCCTTGACCAGCTTTCCAACAAAGGTGCCGCACTGCTTGGCAGCCATGCCCGACTGCTCCAGCAGGCTCTTGCCGGCTGACCAAAGTTCGTCCTTGGTGAGCTCGTCGACGGTTTTGGCAGGCGGCGAGCCGCCCGAAGCGTTAGCTTCGGAAGAATCAGGAATCTGTGAATCAGTGAATCCGGAATCAGCAAGATTTCCACCGTCCTGCTTTGGTGGTTCTTTGGTGTCTAACGGTTGTTTAACCGTTAAGTCACCGTTAGGCGCTGGAATGTTCGAGGCTTTCTCGGTGTGATGTGGGTTCTGGTGCTTCGTCCAGTTGGTGATCTGCACGTATGCAACACCGTTAACCGAGTACCTTTGGATGAAGCCGGACTTGTCCAGCGCGGCCAGCATGGACTCAACATCCACGTTGTCAGCCGGGAACACGTTGATCTTGATTTTCTTCGGGCGGTCTTCCAGGCGGCCATCGCGGTCGGCAATGGTCCATAGGCCGGCGAACAGGAGGCGCGTGCCGAAGTCGAGCTCAACCAAATCTTCATTGGTGAAGAAGCCCGGCTTGATGTTGCGGGAGCGGGCCATCAGGCTACCGCCCATCTGCCGACCTTTAGGTGGCGTTGCTTTGCCCCGCTGTCTCGGTTAACAAGCGGGCTGCATCCAGAATAGGTGCGCCACCCAACATCTCCAGTTGAATACCTTCGGTGGCACTGTCTGACAAGGTTTTCAACAGCCCCGAAGTCCTGACAACAAAACCACTCGGTGCCTTTGAACGCCGTGAAAAGGCGCGCCACTCGACAAAGCAAATCCCTTTCTGCTCGAAAGGCCCCGACATCGATTCTCGGAGAGCAAACATAACGCAACTGCTTGGCACTGTGCGTCTGTTTCAAAGTCCGCCAACGAGTCCTAGGAGATGATGTGCTGCCAATTTTGACGACGCCATCAGCAAACTGAACCGCATACAAGCACGCGCTTCGCATCTTGTTCGCCTCAGGCCGGGACTGCGACAGGCTTGCGCTTGGACGATTCCTGAGTAAACCACTCAGGTTTTCGCTCCTTGAGTTGGTACACCCGAAGAGGTGGAACGGTATCGCCCCAGCCTTGGATCGCCTGGCGCTTCACGCCAAGGATGCGAGCAAGCTCTGAGCCGGAGCCAGCGAGTTTGATGGCAGTGGATTTTTTCATATGCCGATGATCGCATAAAACTGGCTTGCGGTGCAATAACCCTTGCTTTTAGTCGGGCATCGTAAGTTTTGCTTGCGGCAATCTTCGCGCCGCTCTACAGTCTCTCCATGCACTTCAACCCGACGTGCTAGCAGGAGAGTAAACATGACGAACCCAACCATCCCTGGAATTGAGGCATGTGAGCTGAGTGGCGCTGCTGCTGAAGCCGTGATCCGAAACGCCAAGCGTGGCGAAGTCGTGGAACTCTCTCTTGTTCCCATGGAAGACGATGAGTTCCGCGCCAAGCTGGTGAGGGCTGGCCTTGCACAAGGCCCCAGCGCCCGCTCCACGATGCGTGCTGAACTCAAAGACTGATCCCACCTCAACCATTCTGGAAATCTCATGAAACGCAATCTCATCACCATCGCTCTGTTCGCCGCTCTGTCCACGTCTGCCATGGCGACTGGCCTGAACTTTGGCAACACCACCAACAACGACAACTCCGTCACCAACAAAGGCGGCGAAGGTGGCAAGGGTGGTTCTGCCATCGCTGGCGCAGTTGCAGGGGCAGCCGCAGGAGCAAAGGCTTCAGTGAACAGCAAGAACACGGCCAGCGCATCCTCTGGTGGCAACACGCAGTCTGTCTCTGTGCAAGGTGATGCTGCATCGCGTATGCCGGCCTCCACTGCCTACTCTGCCGCTCTGGCTGCATCGAACGGGACGTGCCTCGGTTCGGCATCTGGTGGCATTCAGGGCATGGGCGCAGGGGTTTCGTTCGGCTCCACGAAGCTGGACACCGGCTGCGACACCCGCTATGACGTGCAAACCCTTCAGTCGATGGGCCTGCACACCGCCGCCGTGGCCCGTGCTTGCCAGAAGCCTGAACTGGCAGAGGCCATGGGGTCGCTGTGCCCGAGCAAGACCGCTCAGACCGAGTCTGCACCTGTCGCTGGCTACACCGGAAACGATCCCATCGTGAAGGCGCGGCTGGGTCTGGCGAATTAATTTAACCATCGCTTCCCACCCCGGGGAGCAACCAGGAGCAGAGAGTGGCAAACGTACAAATCAAGCACCGCTACACCGACGCAGTGCTCTTCGAGTGTGAAGTGCCGGATGAAGTCGAGATCGGTTTGCGCACACGGCATGCGCTGGAGAAAGCCACGGCGGCTCGTGCCGACCTGCGCGATGCCAACCTGAGCGGTGCCGACCTGAGCGGTGCCTACCTGCGCGATGCCGACCTGAGCGGTGCCGACCTGAGCGGTGCCTACCTGCGCGATGCCTACCTGCGCGATGCCAACCTGAGCGGTGCCTACCTGCGCGATGCCGACCTGAGCGGTGCCTACCTGCGCGATGCCAACCTGAGCGGTGCCGACCTGAGCGGTGCCGACCTGCGCGATGCCAACCTGAGCGGTGCCAACCTGAGCGGTGCCAACCTGAGCGGTGCCTACCTGAGCGGTGCCTACCTGCGCGATGCCAACCTGAGCGGTGCCTACCTGAGCGGTGCCAAGGTCAAAAATCTGGCTCTCGTTGGCGAACGGCCCTTCATGTCCATCGGACCGATTGGCTCCTGTATGCGCACGGTGTTTGCGTGGCTCACGGAAGACGGGCTGCGTATCGAAGCTGGCTGCTTCTTCGGCACTCGTGATGAGTTCGTTGAACAGCTTGGCGACACCCACGGCGAGAACGAGCACGCACAGGAATACACCGCAGCGCTGGTTCTTTTCGACAAGCACGCCGAACTGTGGACGCCTGCTGTTGTTGAGCAAAAGGTGTCCGCATGACCCCCCGTCAACCATGGGCCGCATGGCCCGCTCACCCCGCAGAAGTTGAAGCCGTTGAACTTCCATTCGATGCTGGCTGGGCACTTTGGGACAAAGCAAAGCAAGAGCAGGACAGCGGCTTTATGTCGCTGGAGCCGATCAAGCCAGCGGTGAGTGAGCGCAGTGTGATGCGGGCGGAGTCGCGAGCATGAGCCGCTATCCACTCATTCACGTTCACAGCAGTGGCTACAAGTGCGTCGGCTCGATTGAAGCTGACAGCCTGTTCGATGCCTGCAAGCAGCACGTTGACACATGGGCCGGGAAACGCAGCGCTCCATTCGCTCTGGTGATGCGCCTTCCAACTGGTGGCCGTCACAGCGTGTTTGCCAGCGAAATGGTGGTGAAGACCTTGGGAGCCCAGCCATGACCTTCCACTACGACTGCGATCTCCGCGAGCGCCCCTACACCCGAGAAGAGGAATACGCCATGGCTGTCCTTGAACGAGCCGAACTTGAGCGCGAGAACTACGAACGTTTGCTTGGTGAAGCAGGAGCCGCGATCCGTGCGATTCCGTTTGACCTTGTGGACGGCAACACGATTTCAACCCTGCTTTCAGTGATTGCAGCAAAGGCTTATCAGGCACAACTGCCTGAGATTGCTGAATCGCTGGAAGTGCTTGCTTGCGAAGTGGAGGACCTATGAACACGACGAAATCAGAAGGCTTGCTCAGCGCCCAGCGAATCCTGCGCAATGTGCCGGTGATGCGCCGCACAGAGCCCAGCACGCACCTGTATGCCGGGAAAAAGTACGTGCCGTCCGACAAGATGGATGTGCGCGTTCCTGTGGCTCAGTTCAATCGGGGGCGGGTATGAGCACCAAACCGGAAAAGTGCGTGACGTGCAACCGCGATCCGAAGCGCATGAACAGCGAAATCGCGGAATGCAGCCACCCCGATTGCACGCACCGCCGCAAGGCTTGGAGCGACCGCGAGCGGCCAGTTTTCAAAGGCCCATGGCCCAAGAACATCGACGCTGATCCGCAACCTTTGGACAAGGTGCTCACATGACCGCGCCTGCACTTGGTTGCAATTACGAAGCCCCTACTTTCGGTGCGCACTATCCCGATGGAACGTGCATCGATGGGTTCATGTGGGACTTGGACAGCGGTGACGGCGACGGCCTATCCAGTGGGGGCGATGAGCCGTGCCCGTGGTGCAACACCGTCGAGTTCATTGAGCACCACGACTACCCATTCACCGGCAACGCTCGACAGCGCCGCGTTGCCCGTCGCCAAACCATCAAAAGAGTTCGCGCATGGGCAGAAGCGCGATCCACGTTCAAGCCATGACCCACGACAAACCAGACGTGATCGTTATGCGTGCTTGCGCGCTCGCATTCATCGCCATGATTTTGATTGCCTGTGGTGGTGGAGATGAACAACCGACTGAGCGGCCTGTCCTGCTTCCTGGCGGTGGACAGGTGAAGGAATCCAAATGAAATACACATACAAAAAACTGGCGGTTGACATCCTTGAGCCGGGCGAAAGCCCGAACAACAAGTACTGCCCGAACTTGTGCGAAGAAGATGCGTTCAAGAGCTACGAGAAAAGTGGATTTGTAGTTGTCGGTGAAGCCACGGTGACGGTTGAGTACTTCGACGACGCGACGATTCACAAAAGCCAGTTGACGGCAATCAACGCTGAACTTCAGGCCGTGCGCGCTGACAACCAAAAGCGCGAAAACGAAGTGCTCGACAAGCTGAGCAAGTTGCAGGCGCTCACCTACGTGGAGCCAGCATGACCCGCACAACAAAAGAGCAGCTCATCGAATTCGCTGGAGATGAGCCGGAAGAGCGCGCTGCGATTGCGCCGTGGGAAGAGCGCGTGAAGCCAGCCTACCCATATTTCGACCCATACAAGTGGAACTGCTTCGGCACCGTCGAGACAGCCATGAAGGCTGAGATTGACGAACTTCGCGCAGCACTCGCCGCCAAGGAATCGCCATGAACTTCCCGACCAACCGCGTACAGCCCGAGCAGATCGGCGAAGAGCCCACCGACTTCGGAGGATTCACTTCCGCCAGCATTGAAGACGAAACCCCCGTGAGCTTCACGACCTACCTGCTGGCTTCCATTGCTTTCATTCTCGCCGCTGTGGTGCTTGGCTTCTCGGTCGGGTACTGGCTTCACCTTCTTTAAGGGACTGACATGAACACCCCAAACATTGGATCACTGCACAAACGCATCACGGCAGTCGGAAGCCGCGTTACCTGCGACCCGCCGCCCCAAGACACCGACCAGGATTGGCTGGTGCTGGTTGACGAAAAGGACTTTGATGGTTTTGCGAAATCACTCATTGAGCAGGGCTGGGCTGTCGGCGGCTCCCTGATTCCGAATGACGCGAACTACCTGCCGCCCAACCAGCGATTCAACAGCTTCACGCTTGGCGTGGACAACGTGATCGCCACGGCGAGCAAAGAGTTTCACGACCGCTTTCTATCCGCCAGCGCAATGGCGAAGCGTCTCAACCTGCTTAAGAAAGAGGACCGGATCGCGCTCTTTCAGTCAGTTCTGTACGCGACCGTCTGCGACCAAGCATTCATTGAATCAACCCCACTCAACGACCCATTTCTGGAGGCAGCATGAAAGTCTATCAAGCCATCAACAAGGTGCAGTCCGCTTTGTCGAAAACCGGCATCAGCAAGGACCGCACGAACACCCAAGGCAGCGGATACAAGTTCCGTGGCATTGATGACGTGTACAACGCCGTCGCCCCGCTGCTGGCCGAGCATGGGCTTTGCATCCTGCCGCGTGTTCTGGCCCGATCCTGCGAAGAGCGCACCAGCAAGAACGGCGGCGCTCTGTTCTACGTGACCGTTGAGGCTGAGTTTGATTTCGTGGCCGCAGAGGATGGAAGCAAGCACACGGTAAAGACGTTCGGCGAAGCCATGGACAGCGGCGACAAGGCCACCAACAAAGCCATGAGCGCCGCCTACAAGTACGCAGCGTTTCAGGCTTTCAGCATTCCCACCGAAGGGGACAACGACGCCGACGCTCACACGCATGACGTGGCACCCACGATGCCAGAGCACATGCTGGCCGACTGGCTTACCTACATCGGCGATTCGTCCAACGTGGGCGAACTCAAGGACCGAGCAGCCGAGGCAGAAGCCGCCGCTGCCGCCGATCCTTCCGCCCTTTCAAAGATTCGTGCCGCCGTGGCCACCAAGGTTGCGAAGGCGAAGAAAACCCCCTCACTGGCGAGCCAAGCATGAACCTCTATCTCGACATCGAAACCATTCCCGCCCAACGCCCTGACGTGCTGGAGGAAATCCGCGCCAGCAAGCAATCCGAGCTGGACACCGCGCTGGCCGCTATCACGCCTCCGGGCAACTACAAGAAACAGGAAACCATCGACGAGTGGATGGCGACTGAGGCCCCGAAGATCGCAGCCAAGATGCGCGGCGCATTTGATGCGGAAGTGGACGACGCCTACCGTAAGACCAGCTTTGACGGCGGGTTTGGTCAGGTGTGCGTGATTGGGTACGCCTTGAATGACGACGAACCGCATCACATTCGGGCCATTGACCTGACCAGCATTGCTGAGCGCGACCTGTTGATGGCCTTCTCTGACTTCTTGAGCGAAAGCATCCCGCCCAGCGAAGTTCTTTCGACAACCGTGATCGGGCACAACGTCGCCGCCTTTGATCTGCGGTTTCTGGTGCAGCGCCACATCGTGCACGGGGTGCGCCCACACATGGTGATCGCCCGCGCCGCCCAAGCGAAGCCATGGGAGCAAGACCGCGTGTACGACACCCTGATTCAGTGGGCCGGCAACGGTGCCAAGGCTGGCGGCAGTCTGGACAAGCTGTGCCGCGCTCTGGCGATCCCTTCCCCCAAGGGCGCTATCGACGGCTCCAAGGTGTGGGACTTTGTGAAGGCCGGCGAAATCGAGCAAGTAGCCGAGTACTGCGCCAAAGACGTGGCTGCAAGCCGAACGCTCCACCGCCGCATGACGTTCGCCGCCTAACCCTTTATGGATCAGGCCAGCACCCCGGGGCGGCATGGTGGCCGCAAAGACGACATCCCCGTAACCGCTGGCCTGATCCGCCCTTAACTCTGGAGAGAAATATGAACGAACTGACCGCACACGATGTTTTGAAGCTCTTGATGGACCGCGCTCAATGGTGCCGCGAAAACGGTGAGTCGGACATGCGGAACATTCTCAACACGGGCCGAATGATCAAAGAAAAGCTCGCCGAAGGAAAGTCACGCGAAGAGATTCTTGCTTACCTCGCCGATGACGACGAAGAAGAAGACGCCGCCTGATCCTCCCTACAAGGAATTGAACCATGAGCAAACCGCATTTTTACTACGTGCGTCCCGGCGACGAAACGCCCGACGAACCTTCTTTTGGCCTGTATTGGGCTGACGATGAAGGAATTCCGCACGGCCCTTACTCAAGCCGCGAAGACGCTGAAATCGCTGCCGGCGCTTGGGCTCCTGATGATCGGGAGGACGCATGAGCAAAGCTGAACGGCTGGCCGCCAAGATCACCGAAGGGATCATGTTCGGCCATGACCACCCGAACCTCCAGCACGAACTGGACCGCATGAATGCCGCCGCCCACCTCCGCGCCCTCGACGCAAGCCACCAGAGGCTGAAGGAGGCGTTGGAGCGACTTGTTGACAACGTAGACGGCGGCGAGTTCGTCAGCCTGACACGCATTGCTGACGCCCGCGCCGCCCTCGAACAAGCAAAGGACCTGTCATGAGCGACATTGAATTGCCGGACCTGCCGCCACCACATCGGCACGGTGGCACCTACGAAAGCGCCCCCTTTACCTACTACACCGCCGAACAAATGCGCGCCTACGCCATTGCCGACCGCGAGAAGCGAGCACAGGCAGCGCAGGCGGCTATCGCAGAGCAGCCAGTCTACGCCTACGCGGTCCATTTCCCCGATCAGCAGCACGAGGAACTCGTGCACGACCTCGACGACGCGCTGGAGGACATGACGAACTACGAGCACGCAGTCACGAAGCTCTACGCCCTTCCTCCCAAGGAAGCCGAGCCAGCGCCGCAAGGGGTGCAGAACACCGTCGATGAGCGCGTGTTGAGGCGTATGGTGGACGCCTACGCCAAGTATCAATTGCCGTGTGATCGTGGCTATGCCCAGCAAGAAACCGGCATGCGTCTGGCCCTTGAGGCGGGCGGGTTTCTGGCGCCGGACTCTGAGATTTTGGATGCCCCCACAGAGGCCAGCAAGCCCGTGCAGGCCGAAGCGCCGAGCAACCGCCCTTCGCCAGAGTGGTATCGAAACAAGATCGCCGAGACGTTGGATGACGATTTCGTCATCGGCCCCGCCACCAAGCAGGCCGAAGCGCCGACAGCCAGCAATGAGCGGGAACTGCTGCGCCGTGCAAGATCGTATGTTTGGGACGCTTCAACGCGGTATTACGACGGCACCGATGGGGCCAGCACTCGAAAGAGCGCGATAACTTTGGTTGGGCAAATTGATGCCGCCCTCGCCACCCAGCAGGAAGCGC
>Ga0172380_10001641_pt1 | contig 38146 bp, 51 predicted proteins | sample Leawe162metaG_FD_119747 | JGI IMG/M metagenome (GOLD analysis project Ga0172380, IMG submission 119747) | Leachate microbial communities from a municipal landfill in Southern Ontario, Canada - Leachate well 162 metaG | ecosystem: Engineered > Solid waste > Landfill > Unclassified | place...
AAACCATCGACAGCAAGACGGGACTGATCTCACTGTTCAAGCAGTCCTTCCAGAACGTCTCGGACGTGATCCAGTACAACCTATGGCCAGCGATCCAGAAGCTCTGGGAGGCGCTCAAGCCGTTCCAGCCGTTCATGGAGGCACTGGTCACCGTCTTCGGTACCATGTTCGTGATCGCTCTCGGTGCTGCTATCAAGGCCATCGAGTACTTCATCATATTGACCGCGACCTGGATCCAGAGCATCGTCGACACCGCTGCAGCAGTAACCAACTTTTTGAACCCAGTCTTCGACTGGCTCGGAGACAAGATCGCAGCAGTGACGGAGAAGGTGATCAAATTGATCGACAAGTTCAAGCAGCTCGACGTGCTCGGCGGACTGAAGTCTTCAGTGTCGAAGATCTTCGGAGGTGGGCGTGCAGTCGGTGGTCCGGTAACGGGCGGCCGACCATATCTCGTGGGAGAAAATGGTCCGGAGATCTTCACTCCACAAGGCTACGGCCGCATCACTAAAAACAGCGACATGGGAGGAGCTGGGATCAACATCACGCTCCAGGGCAACACCTTCATGGGTCGAGAAGGTATCGCAGAACAGATCGCAGCAGATCTCGTTCGACAGCTGGGACGTAGCACGAAGCTCTCATACTAGGCCATGGGTGTAGTACTTACCATCAACGGGGTGGATCGAAGCGACAAGATCCGCTTCCCTTCACTCGAGACAAAGGACCGCATCAACCAGGAGGCGGATATTGCTCGTTTTGTGATCGAGGAGTATGGCGATCAGACCTTCCGGCCAGAAGTGAACCAGGAGGTGATCATCACCGTAGACGGGACTCGCACCTTCGGAGGTGTGATCATCGAGCTCGAGCAGACGATCGAAGGAGCCAGCATCATCGTGCACGAGATCACCTGCAAGGACTGGAGCCAGCACGCCGATCGCTTGCGCGTGATCGATCGCTTCGAGGACACCAACCTGCAGACTGTAGTGGAGTCACTCATCGCCGACTATGCTGCGATCTATGGCTTCACCGACACCAACGTCATGGGAGCAGACATCGCGATCGCTTCGGTATCCTTCAACGAGCTCTCACTCTCGGAGTGTTTCAATAAATTGGCCAAGCTCACCGGGTACTCGTGGTATATCGATCCCTTCAAGGACGTGCACTTTTTCAAAAAGAACGACGAGGCGGCACCGTTCAACCTCTCCGGAGTGATCGTGGACGGCCTACTCGAGACGTCCGAGAACTTTGTATGGAACTCTCTGGTATTAAAGAGTGACTTTTCACAGATCCGCAACCGGGTGAAGATCCGCGGCGGAGAAGCGCGTGCTGAAGAACGCACAAAATTGTGGGCCGGAGACGGAGAGACTGATACCTTCTCGACCGATCACAAGTTCGCAGAGATCCCGGTGGTGGAAGTAAACGGCACGCCGGTCACTGTAGGCGTCGACTATCTCAACCAGGACGAAGACTTCGATGCGATGTGGTCCTTCCAGCAGAAGTACATCCGCTTCACTGCAGGCAACATCCCTGCCGCTCCAGGAGGGGGCGACGTGACAAACATCGCGATCACCGGGATCCCGCTGAAGCCGCTGGTGGTCCAGAAGCAAAACAACCCGAGCGTCGTGCAGTACGGCGTCTATGAGTTCGTAGAGTACAACGACTCGCTGAAGACCCGGGACGAGGCGCTGCAGTTCGCACAGTCAAAGCTGGAGGCATACTCGGACAGTATCCGGGCAGGAAGTTTTCAAACACAAACGCCAGGGCTCAAAAGTGGCCAGACGATCAACATCAACATCCCATCGCGAGGGATCAGTGAGGACTTTATGATCCAGACCGTCACCTTCCGACAGGAGTCGAAGGAGACCTATCTCTGGAGTGTAGAGGTGGCCACACTGAAGACGATCACGATGAACGACATCCTCATCAAGCTATTGCTCGAGGAGCGGATCACTGAAGGGGAAGACGAGACACTCCTCAACTTTTTCTCCCTATCCGATGGCTTCCAGTTCGGAGACGAGCTCGGCACCATCACTGCAACCACGACCGAAGACTACGTCGTAGAGCAAAATGATCCGGGGAGTGACTCATACACCAACGTCGCCATAGTGAATAAATCGACCATATCTGCATAGACTCAAGTGCTATACTTTGGGTATGCAAAACATCGCGCTCCAGTCAACCATGCCACGCTTCAGCGGGAAGTACCGGATCACAAAACTCCGAGCAAAGCCACGCTGGATGCCCACAGCTCTATGGCTGAAGCTGTACCACGCTGGCCTCATCAACTTCATGGTGATCAGCCAGACGCCATACATCCACAACCGGATCATGCTCTCACTCAACTACGGAGTGAACCTTTTCATCCGACACCTGGGAGGCGATGATACCTACCCGCTCGAGCTCAACTTTGCAGCGATCGGAACCGGCAGCACTGCACCGGTCGACGGCAATACTGGCCTGGAGACGCCGGTACTCTCGAACATCCCACGAGCCACGGTCGACTTCACTGCCGTCGATATACTCACGACCGAGTGGTTCATGACAAACGACGAGCTCGCGAACGGCACATACAACGAGTTCGGACTTTTCTGCAATACGCAGATCTTCTGCCGTTCGATCATCTCACCGGCACACACAAAAGCCAGCAACGAGGACACGCTGGTCGAGTACATTATCAACGCAGGTAACGAATACACACCATGACTTTAAGAGCAGGGCAAAAAATAAGAGAGGGCGACTTCATCAAAGCATCGGAGCGTGACGTCACGCCAGCCAACGATGAAGATCGAGTACCACGACTCGAAGATACTGGAAAACTATCTCCAGACTTCATCCCCTTCACAACTCCGAACGTGATCAAGTACGACCAGACGACAGTCTTCGGTACTAGCACCACACGCTTCGACATCACCAACCCTGCCGGGTCTACTTTTCGTTATACCTGGGACGGTACTGGTACCGATCCACTGATCAGTGCGACGACCGTACCGATCGGGCGCCATCTTTACATCAACGGCCAGAACTTCAACGCAAACAACAAGGGCGCCTTCGTCGTAACAGGATCCGGAGCCAACTACTTCGAGGTCACCAACGCATCCGGAGTCGCAGAAAATGACAAGACGCTCGGCACTGGTGCGATCAACTACGCATACATCCCATCGCCAGGAGTTCGATATGTGGAAGTCGAAGTGCAAGCAGCAGGTGGAGGATCTGGCCGAGGATCGAACGGCTTCGCAGCTAGTGGTGCGGCCGGTGGGTATACCAAGGGCATCATCGCAGCAGAAGATCTCGGGGCCTACGAAATTGTGATCCCAGGAAAAGCAGGTCCAGGAGGAAGCGCAAGTCCGACATCTGGTACTGCAGGAGGGAACAGTTCCTTCGGAGCTCACCTGGTGGCAAACGGAGGAGCAGGAAGCGCACAAAACGGTGGAGCAGTATCGGGAGGAACAGTACCGACCCCTGGATACTTTTCTCTCAACGGAGCAGACTCATCCGTCGCAGCAAACAACGACGACGGCAGCGCCACAGCTGGATGGTTCCTGCCATGCTCTGCAGCGGCTTTTCTCTCGGTAACACAAGGAGGCAGCCAACAAAGTGGAAACGACCGAGACTACACCGGACCGATGCCAAAGGGCTACGGATACGGTGGAGCGATCGTCGGACAGGACAGTCAACCGAGTGCCATGAACGGAGTGGCAGGAGGAGAGGGTATCATCATCGTAGTAGAACACTTCTAAAAATCGTATGGAACTTTTACAACAAACAGGCACCATCATCATCATAGTCACGCTAGTAGTAGGCGGGGCTGTGGCTGTATATGGGCTCTGGGACAAAAACGTCCGGGACCGGCGAAAGGATGGAGACCAGAGTGAGGATCGACTCATCGATCTACTCAAGAAGACCGTCGACGAGCTCGAGAAAAAAGTGAACCAGCAGGCAGCCGACATCAAAGTGATCACTACCAAAATGCAACACCTAGAAAAAGAGAACCAGACGCTCGTGAAGGTGCTGCAGGGACGCGATGATGCGACGCAGCAGTTCTACAGACAGATGCTCGAGTCGATCAAAGTGACGCAAAGCACCCACGACACTGTGACCACTCTGGCGAAAAGCGTCCAGGATACCGTCACAAACATGACCAGGCTCATCGAATTATTAAGCAGGCACCTCGAGGTCCTGGACCACAAGACTGCCGACAAAAAATAACCAACTCAACACCATGCACAAAAAAGAATACGCACTCGGAGCGGTACTCAACCCGCCAGACAACCGTGACATCCCGCTCGCACTCGTGCAGGCGCCGGTGAAGCTACCAAGCAAATACCAGACAGATCTCTCGGAGTTCCCGGTAGAGGATCAGAAGCGCAACGGATCATGCGTCGGCCAAGCTGAAGGCAAGGCAGTCGAATACTTTGATCGTAAAGAGACCGGCGTACTCACGCGGGTCTCGAAGCGTTTCGTTTATGCCATCTGCAAGCTCCTGGATGGCCTTCAGAGCGAGGGAACCTACCCACGTGTAGCTGCGAAGGTATTGTCGGAGCAAGGAGCGCCACGTGAAGATCTGATCGGTGACGATAATGATCTCGCGCACGCAGTCTATATCGATGTGAAGGTCACGCCAGCGATCAAAAAGGACGCATATCTCCGACGCACCGGTGGCTATGCCTTCGTCGCAGCAACCGCTCAAGACATCATGCAGGCGATCTACCAGAACGGAGTGGTCAACGCCACGCTCGAAGTAGGTGCATGGGGCAAGCTACCAGTGAAGCCAACACCATACAGCGGCCGCCATCGCATCATCCTCTACGGCTTCGAGGTCAAAAAGGAGCGCGTGAAGATCTTCTTCCGCAACTCATGGGGCAAAAACTGGGGAGACAAAGGGAACGGATGGTTCTACTTCGATGAGTACGAGGGCAAGATCCACGACATCATGGCCTACACCGACATCCCGAACGAGATCCTGCAGGAAGCCAAGGAGACGCAGTTCATTTTCACCCGTGACCTCGAGCGAGGTATGAGTGGCCAGGACGTGCTGCAGCTACAGAAGCGACTCTCGACAGAGGTGGCCTTCGATCAGAAGATGTGCTTCCAGAGTGACGCCTTCGATGTGAACTTCGGACCACTTACTGAAGACGCTGTGCAGCGATACCAGAAGACGAAAGGGATCGCCTCGAGCGGGACGCCATCAACTACCGGATACGGAAGACTAGGATCAAAAACTCGCGCGTCACTCAACGCGCAAAAAAAAAATAGTGTAGAGCTCTATCCGAAGGTAGCGCAGCTGCGGGATCTCTTTGTAGGGATCATGGCTGCAGTCGGCCATCCGATCATGGTGACCGACGAGTACCGATCGTACGCAGAGCAGGACGCACTCTACGCCAAGGGTCGCACTACACCCGGGCCGATCGTCACCAACGCAAAGGGTGGGGATAGCTTCCACAACCACCGCGTCGCCTTCGACATCGCCTTCAGAAGCGGATCTGGCATCACGTACGAGGGACCCTGGGACATGGCTGGCGAAATAGCGGAAGTTTTAGGGCTCGAGTGGGGAGGGAAGTGGGAGAACTTTGTGGACCGTCCGCACTTCCAGTTCACTGCAGGCTACTCGATCCAGGAGTTCAAGGAAGGGAAGATCGACAAGGCACGTTTCGGAGAAATTGTACAGGCGGCCAGTGATACAATGGTAGAGGTCGACTTTATCAGTCCTAGCGACAACAACCCTATGATGAAACGCTTCAAGTCCTTCCTCATCTCCGCCACCTCTCTCGTGATCACTGCCCTCGCGGTCGTGATCTTCACGCCAGAGTGGGCGACCTTCGTCCAGGATCTCTACGGATGGCTCTCCCATGCTGGCATCCCAGCATCGGTAGTGGCCATCGTAGGGCTTCTGGTCGCAGAGATCTGGAAGTCAATACTCAACCAGCGGATGATCGAACGCTACCGCTCCGACTACGGAGCAGCTGCCACACGCAGCCAGAGTGGTCTCGATCTCTACTAGCACCGCCATGAGTTCCGCCGGAGCGTAACCGGCAGCACTATGAAAATACTTTTCGCAGCAGTAGCCGTCGCGCTCATGTGGCCGACCGCTGCTTCAGAAGAAGATCTTCCCCCGATACAGATCCCGGTATACACCCCGATCGTCTTCGAGGCGGAGCCGCTCGAGAAACCGCTGCAGGTAAAGAGAGCAGTGGAGCCGATAGCAGATCGAGAGATCTGGCTGGACGCACTCGAGAGCTGCGAGTCGGGAGGCAACCCTCACGCGATCAACCCGATCGACAAGGATGGCACCGCTTCGCATGGTCTCCTTCAGTTCAAAGATACGACCTTCGAGATGTATCGCCTTCGCTACGCACTCGGTGATGTAGAACTCTACGATCCGGAAGCGCAGCGCACGATGGTCATGCACATGATGGACGATCCCCGCGTGGTGTGGGAGAGAGAGTTCCCGGACTGTGTGCGGAAACTCGGACGACCACCTTCCGGGAAGTGATACACTTGAAACATTACCAGCAATAAATCCCCAACCATGGCATATAAAACAATCAGCGCGGCAGACGTCGCACAGTACCCATCGATGAAGGACAAGCTCGGCAAGACCGTGACTGCTTCAGAGTTCCGTATTTTGCAACGCAACGACTCCGCTGCAGTAAAAGCTCCGGCAAAAGTCGCAGCGCCGCGGAAGGTAGCCGCAAAGAAGGCAGTGGCAAAGAAAGCCACAGCGAAGAAGGCAGCACCTCGCAAACGATAAGGTATACTTACACCCGTGCGATGCGCATGGGGTATTGCACAGAAAAGGCCACCTTTAACCGGTGGCTTTTTTCGTGCCTGCTTCCCTACTATCTGGGTTTTTTTATATAAGTATAGTTACTGCTCATCTGGTGTGCATGGACTATGCTCACGAAACGAGCATGGCAACCCCATGCGCATATTTTGTGCATGGGTATATCCAGTGGATATGCACAGCCTGGCATCTTTGCAAAAGTTATAAAACATTTATAATATAACGAGGTCGAGGTATTACTGGAAATAACAACTTTTTATGCTACAAGCAACACAAGCCACCGAGATCGACACCAAAGAGTGCGAGTTCTGCGGAGGCATCAACGGCGAGCACCAGGAGATCATGACCATGGAGTACGTCTACCCGGGAGAGCCACACATGGCACCGATCGGGACGAGGGACTGCCCAAACGCCTAGAGGTCGAAAAAATTATTCACTCAACAATCAGTAAAATATAAAATGCTCACAATAGACAAATCACAGTGCCAGAAGATCGCACTGTTCGATGCAGCGATGGGGACCGCAGCAGTAGAGGAGGTCCTCGAGTACGGAGTGACGAAGAACGGGAAGCAGACGGTGAAGTTTATCGGCAAAGACAGGCAGACCTACATCGCGCTCACGGAGGAGATCCGGATCGAGATGTACTTCACACCGGAGTCTCTAATGCAAGCAACTCATGTATCTCAATAAAGCGCAGGTGATCGGACGAGTGACGAGGGATCCAGAGCTGAAGACGACACCGTCGGGGATGAACATCACCAACTTCTCGATGGCAACGAACCGGATCTATACCGACCGGGACGGGAAGCGGCAGGAGGACGTCGAGTTCCACAACATCGTGGCGTTCGGCAAAGATGCAGAGACGCTCAAGTCATACGTGACGAAGGGCCAGCTCCTCTACATCGAGGGAAGACTGCAGACGCAGAGCTGGGAGAAGGACGGAGTCAAGCACTACCGCACCGAGATCATCTGCGAGAAGTTCCAGTTCGGGCCGAAGCCTACAGGCAACCCAAGCAGCAACGGAGGCGGAGGCAGCACAGGCGCAGCGACCGAAGAAGATCCAGGAGAGATCAACCCAGAGGATATACCGTTCTAAAATAAAATTATGACATCAAACAAATCAAGACTGGCCGCTCTCCTTCTCGCTCTCTTTTTGGGAGCGATCGGGATCCATCGGTTCTATGTAGGGAAGGTCGGGACCGGCATCGTCATGCTCATCCTTGCGATCACGTTCGTGGGTCTGATCGTGTCGAGCATCTGGGCCTTGATCGATCTGATCACCATCCTAGTCGGCAGCTTCCAGGATGGCGATGGGAAGAAGATCAAGAGCTGGTAGTTTATAAAAAAATTAAATCAAAAAACATAATGCTCAACATTAAAGTCGACGCAGAAGTAGAGCGTCCAGGAGGTGCGATGGATACCCTTCGCCAAGTGGCAGAGATGATCAACCGCGGACACAAGCAAGGACCAGGATGGTCGCTCGGAGAGGGACCGCAGAAGGTAGAGATGAACACGATGAAAGGCGTGCGCAACGCAGAGCTGGACGTCCTCACTGATCAGCTCAACCGGTACCTGGCTGCCGACTATATCAGCGACGACGAACTGCGAGTGGCCCAGGAGCAACTGCTTCCACCACTCTACGATGCGCTGCGGAACGCAGGCTTCGGGCATGACATCTTCGACGAGAAGCCGGAGATCTACCAGTTCACAGCAGACTGGAGTGATCGCAAGGCTGGAGAGGTGATCTCGAAGGAGGACCTCGGCACCGGTGTGATCTTCAAGGATCTGCTCGAAAATGGGACGATCGTCAAAGTCGACGAGGCCCAAAATGACACGGAGAGCGTCGAAAAAGACGAACTCGGTACAAAGGTCGAAACTCCAGAGAACTCTACGCCTGGGGCAGCGCAGCAAGCCAAACAAGACGCTGGAACCGTAGGCGAAGCTGTAGTATCAGCAAACGAGCCAGAAAAAGCCGTTCCGTGGTGGAAGGGTGGCAAAAAATGATCGACACCCACAACAAGCTGATCACCATCGGGCCTCACAAGGGGCAGAGGTGGACACGCTTGCCGCTCCCCTATCTTCGCTGGCTCGCCAACGAAAAGAAGGGACACATGAAAGAGATGGCCGAGTCGGAGCTAGAGCGTAGAGGATCTACTCCAGGAGGCAACGTGGAGATCTCGGGGCACGCCATCGATCGCGCCAGTCTTCTCACTTCGAGATCAGACTGGGGCAAAGACGGACTGCACTCGTGGCTCTACAAAAAAGCAGAGATCGCGTACACGTTCACCACGCAGCACAAAGGTGACGAGAGAGTCGAGTATGGGAAGTACTGCTATGTGTTCAAGCACGGCAACTACTACCCGGTGCTCGTGACCTTCACCACAAAAACCCCATGCAATTCTTCAACTATCAAACCGAGGGCATAGCCTTCGTAGAAAAAGCCAGGAAGGTATACCTGGCTTTTGATATGGGTATGGGTAAAACGATCACCGGGATCGCTGGAGCTCGATCTGCAGCACACCGGCACGTCTTACTGGTAGCGGAGAAGAACGAGATCGTGAACAGTCAAAACTTCCGGAAGGAGATCGAGGAGCACTTCGGTGCGGATCTTTTCTACCGGTCGCTCCGGGATGAGAAGGTTCCAGGACCAGGCGACGTTCGCTTCGTGTGTGGGATCAACCCGGAAGGACTGCAGAAGATCACCGACAAGGAGCTCGAGTGCTTCGATGCCATGATCATAGACGAGGCTACGATCGCAAAGACTCGCACATCGATACGCTTCAAGGCCATGCTGAAGATCGCCAGGAAGATGAACTATGTGGTGATGCTCTCTGGTACCCCGATGATGAACGGCGCCGCGGAGCTCTATGCTCCACTGCTGCTGCTCGGCCATCCGCTTGCCGGTGATGGTACGAAGGCTGCGCAGGAAGCGTTCGAGAGGATCTTCGCTGGTGGCTTCCTCAAGCTGATCAGAAAACTGCCGGACGGATACGAGTACAAGGATCTGTTCGGCCGACTCCGCAGGTATGCCTGGAAGTACACACAGTGGTGGGCGAAAGGATCGAACAACGTCCGGGAGCTGCGATGGCTGATCCAGGACCGCTTCATGTTCCAACGAAAGGCAGACACCGGCGGGATCTTCAAAAAGAAAACCAGGCGGATCGAGTGGGTAGAGAAGTCACCGGAGTGGCAGCACGAGTATGCAACCGCATGGGACCAGTACCTCGTCACTGCAGCAGAGCGCAAGCTCAACCTCGACAACATCACGGAGCTGCGCAACCTCATCGAGAACGGCCAGGTCTACCAGGTGAACTCGAAGTGGAAGGCACGCCAGGCAGTCGCCGACATCATGGCCGGGAAGTATGGCGATCAGCGGATCATCATCTTCACGATGTTCATCGAGACCGATCGCATACTGCAGGAAGAACTCGCTGCAGCAGGGATCAGCTTCAAGACCTTCGACGACATCGCAGAGTGGAAGACCGGCACGGAGCAGGTGCTCGTCGGCCGGATCGCATCGCACGCGAAGGGAGGCAACGCAGCCGAGGCATCTCTCACGCTCATGATCGACATGAACTTCGTCCCAGGTAACAACCTCCAGGCGGAGAACCGCATGGACCGGCCAGAGCAGAAGAACGAGATGGAGGTGGTCTACTATATGGCACGCGGGGATGATGATGTAGACGCGCACGTGCAGAGCATCAACAAAGACAAAATGCGGAAGATCGACGAGTTCATGCGACCGTTCACTCCGGAAGAAGCTGCAGAGATGCCAGCGAAGATCCGCGAGCTCGTCGCAAAGTTCCCGGCAGAGTTCCGCACACTTCAAGCGATGGCCGCACCCGATCCGGTACCGTGGGAGTGATAAAATATCCAAGGGCGTACACAACCAACCGAAGGAGGTCAACATGCGCAAGTGTCGGAACCATGAGTGCGGAGCGGAACTCGAGCAGGGAGAGGGAACCTTCGACTGCTATTGCGACCAGAACTGCAAGTGGAAGGCAACGCGGCCGAAGCAACCGGTCCAGGAACAACAGCTGCAGCTTCCCTTCCCCGCTCCGGGGATCTGGGGCAGAAGTCCGCAGCGGCATCAATAAAAAATCGGAGACCGTCCACCACGGTCTCTTTTTTTGGTTATACACAGCACACGATATTGTGCAAAACTATAAATCATTTATAATATAAGGCATGGAACGATCAATCGAACAAGTGAAGCGAAAGCTCTGGCAGTTCGGCTTCTCCGTCAAGGAGGTGAAGAACATCCCAGGCGTAGCCTACGACTTACTCGTGGAGGCAAAGTACCCGGTCAAAGTGATCGAGGGCGGCCTTCCTAGTGCCGAGGAAACGCAAAAGGGAGGGCTCGTGCTCGCACTCGTCGATGGTGACAAGATCTCCTACCACATCTGCAAACGGGGCAAGTGTTGGGAGGAGAGCTCGCCACTCAAGGCGTTCCCGAAAGATTAACAACCACCAGTAAAAAATAAATATAATTCCCCATGAACACAGTCACCAAAGAAGTGATCCCGGCAGCAGAGGTCCAAGCGACCGACGTCCGGATCACCAAGCTCAAGGATCAGATGGAGGCCATCAAAGTCACCACTCCCGAGGAGCTCAACGCAGTCGCAGAACACATCGCAGCAGTGAAGCAAGCATCGAAGGATGTGACCGCCGTCCGAGATAAGTACATCGAACCAGCCAAGGCGATCATCGAGCACGCGAAGTCGACGTTCGATCCGATCATCCGACGCTGTGCAGAGATCGAGGCGTTCCTCAAGGGGAAGGCTCAAGACTACATGCTCGCAGAGAAGAAGCGAACCGATGAAGCTGCAGCAAAAGAAGCAGCGAAGGTAGAGTCCGGATACCAGAAGCCGGAGACTGCAGCGAAGAAGATCGCAGCGATCCCAGAAGCGCAGCGAGTATCGAAGACTGAAAAGTCAACGCTCTCGATGAAGATGGTGAAGGACTACCGCATCATCAACGAAGCACTCATCCCGGAGGAGTATTACAAGCCACGCGAGCTCGACACTGCGAAGATCCGCAAGGTCGCACTCGCTGGGGTAGCCATCCCAGGCGTCGAAGTTTTCGAGAAGCCACAGATGGACTCACGCGCACGCTAGTATGGAAAAAGAAACCAAGAAGCCAACCGGCAACGCAGCGGTCGAGGTAGTACCGGCCATTGTGATCGAAGACGAAACGGAGACCCCGAAGATGGAGGTGATCGATACGCCGATCATGGCAGCCTACACGCTGCCGAACCAGGCGCAGATCACCGAGTACGAGACCTTCCTCACCAACTACGACGCATTTGTCGATCGAGTGCTGAAGAACGGGACCGACTACGGTGTGATCCCTGGAGTCGACAAGCCCTCGCTGTTCAAGCCAGGGGCAGAAAAGCTCGAGAAGCTATTCTTCCTACGGCACAAGAAGGACTGCGTGCTGAAGGAGGTGCACGAGGGTGGCAAGTTCATCCGCTACACCTACCGCACCAGTGTCTTCAACAAGAACGGCCAGCTGGTCGCAACGTGTGAGGGTACCTGCAACTCTCACGAGAAGAAGTACCGGATCCAGACGGTGTACGAAAACCAAGCAACCGAGGAGCAGAAGGCAACCGGCCGCCTCGAGGAGCGCATGGGACGCAACAACACAAAGTACAAAGTGTACGTGGTCGAGAAGCCAGACTTCTATGATGTAGAGAACACCATCATGAAGATGGCGCAGAAGCGATCGTATGTCGGTGCAATTCTCGAAGCAACAAACAGCTCGAGCAGGTTCACAGCGGACGCTGAAGACACTGTTCCACCAGCTGCAGATGGCAATGAGACGAAGCCAAAGCAACCGGCACCGGCGAAGTACGTCACTCCGATCATGTTCGAGCGAGTGAAGGAGTCGATCATGAACACCGACGACGTCGGCCAACTCGAGGAGATGCGCAAGAAGATCCAGGCATCAGAAAAATACAGCAAGGAGATGAAGAAGGAGCTCGATGCACTCATCTCTGAAGCTGTGGCAGCGATCAAGAAATGACCCCGCGGCCATACCTCTCGTACTCCCAGAAGAAGCTCTGGAAGGAGAACCCAGACCGGTATGTAGAGCAGTATCTCTACAACGGTGCAAAGTTCTCCACTCCGGAGACGAAGTTCGGGAACCGAGCAGCAGAGGCCCTCGAGTTCGATACCGAGACCGGAGACGTGGACTTCGACGCAGTACTGGAGCTGCTGCCGAAGTTCGAGGTCCGGGATCAACCGAGCAACGTACTGCTGAAGCTAGACAAAAAAATGCCAGTACCACTGCACGGTCGGATGGACAGTCGAAAGGAAGACCACACCGCCTTCATCGAGTACAAGACCGGGCGCTACTCACCAGATGGGAAGCCAGCCTGGACGCAGCGGAAGGTGGACGAAGACAAGCAGATCCTTTTCTACACAGTGATGTGCTACCTCCAAGCGAAGAAGATCCCGGAGGACATCGAGCTCGTGTGGGCAGTGACAGAGATCTCACCGCATGATGGCACCACGGTAGTCTTCACCGGAGAGATCCAACGCTTCAAGACACGACGTACCATGCAGCAAGTTCTCACCGAGATGGCAGACATGGATCGAGTCTGGAAGGAGATCAACGAACGATGCAGGATGGAGATGCTCACATAGTTATGAAAAAAACCTTCAAACACAAAGTACTGGACGAACTCTACAGGCTACGCCATGAAGCAATTCATCGGGCACGCCAGGCGCAGAGTGGTCCACTTACTGAAGACGACACGGAAGGACCAGGACTGGTCGGGATGATCGGAGAAATTGATCACTCGATCGCTGAAGTTTTAACAATTAAAGAATAACCGATGGCATGGCCACAAAAAACAAAATCAAAGTGCTCTCACTGTTCGATGGTATCGGATGTGCACGAGTAGCTCTGCAAAAAGCAGGCATCCAGGTCGAAAAATATCTGGCTTCAGAAATCGAACGAGTGCCCTCGAGCATTGTCGCTCGCAACTGGCCAGATGCAGTGCACGTCGGTGACGTCACAAAATTGACCGGCAAGAACGTCACCAAAATCGCAGGGGGAGATATAGACCTCATTATCGGAGGAAGTCCTTGCCAGGACCTCTCTATTGCAAAAACTGGAAGGGAGGGACTGAAGGGATCACGCTCTGGACTTTTCTATGAGTACGCTCGGCTGGTGAAACAACTGAAGCCGAAGTACTTCATCCTCGAGAACGTGGCATCGATGCCAAAAGAGGCACGAGATGAAATCACGAAAGTGATGGGAGTCGAGCCGATTATGATTGACGCTGCCCTGGTCTCTGCACAGATACGTCGTCGACTTTTCTGGACCAACATACCAGGAGTACAGCAACCGACTGACCGCGGGATCATCGTCAAAGACATCCTTGAAAAAAATGTACCGGAGAAGTACTTCGTGACTGACCAGGCACTCGACAGGATCGTGCTGAAGGTCGAAGGAAAGAAGCGACTCAAGGGAGTAAAGACAGAATACTACGCACCAGGAGGTACGCTTCACATCAAGGAAGCAACGAAGCGAGGCTATGCCATAGCAGTGGAAGGTGATGCAATCGATATATCCTTCCCTACTTCAAAAACCCGCAGGGGTCGAGTAGGCAAAAAAGTGAAGACACTCATGACGACCGGGAACATCACCGTCTTCACTGAAGGCAGGGTGCGCAAGCTCACACCAGTAGAGTGCGAACGGCTGCAGGGGATCCCGGATCACTACACCGCACAAGGGTACGATGAAAAAATTGAAATCGTAGCAGATGGGAAACGGTTCGGAGCTGCAGGCAACGCCTTCAACGCCGACGTGATCGCTCACATCCTCGGACACATTAAACAATAAATTATGAAACAAGAAACAGCACTAGAAATCCTCAAAACTGGGGCGAACGTCTTCCTCACAGGGGAGCCGGGTGCAGGAAAGTCCTACACGATCGAGCAGTATGTGAAGTGGCTCAAGGAGCAGAAAAAAGACTACGCGATCACCGCTTCCACTGGTATCGCTGCGTCACATATCAACGGCATGACCATCCACTCCTGGAGTGGCCTGGGGATCCGTAGAGGGCTCTCACAGAAGGATCTGGACGGTATCGGCCACAACACCTGGCTGGTGGAGAAAATGCAGCCAGTGGAGACTCTCATCATCGACGAGATCTCTATGCTCGACTCGGTGATCATCGACGACATCGATGGGATCCTTCGAGCAGTGCATCCACAGATGAACCTACCGTTCGGAGGAGTGCAGGTCGTCTTCGTGGGTGACTTCTTCCAGCTGCCACCGGTATCGAAGGGAGAGGAGAAAAAGTTCTTCGCGTTCGAGTCGGCCTCATGGCACGATGCTGATCTGCAGATCTGCTACCTCACCGAACAACACCGGCAAAGCGATGCAGAGTTCCTGGGGATCCTCAAGGCGATGCGTGACGGTACAGTCACCCAGGAGCACAAGGATCGACTCGGGGAGTGCACAATGACGAAACCACCGGAGACGAAACTGTTCACTCACAACCTCGACGTCGATCGACTCAACAACCAAAAGCTCGCAGAGCTGAAGGGGAAGGAGGAGATCTTCTGGATGAGTGAGTCCGGAGATCCGAAGCGGATCGAGACGCTGAAAAAGCAGTGCCTCTCACCGGAGAAGCTCGTGCTGAAGGAAGGCGCTGTGGTGATGTTCACCCGGAACAACTTCAAGGCCGGATACGTGAACGGTACGATCGGGAAGGTGGAGCGCTTCAGTGGCGGCCGTCCCGTGATCAAAACACTCGAAGGCAAGACCATCCTGGTCGATGCTGCAGAGTGGGAGTGGAGTACACGAAAGCAGGGAACCATCGCTCGCATCACGCAGCTACCACTGCGCCTGGCGTGGGCGATCACAGTACACAAATCGCAGGGGATGTCGCTCGATGCGGCAGAGGTCGACCTCGGCGGGACGTTCGAGTTCGGACAGGGATATGTGGCGATCAGTCGCGTACGATCACTGGCCGGTCTGCATCTCACATCGATCAACGACATGGCCTTCGCTATGCACCCGGATGTGGTCGAAGCAGACAAGCGCTTCAGAGAGCTCGGCGTATGATCCAGAACCTTCTATGCTTCCTGGGACTGCACTACTGGAGACGCAGTCGCAGAGGGAACCGGTTCTACTGCCACAATTATCCGTGCAAGGCAGAGAGGGCCTGGCGTAAAGGCGACAAGTAAAACATGAAAACCTTCCACGTGGAGACGTTCTCAAATGTAAAAGCGATACGGCGGATCGAAGCGGAGAGTGCAAAAGAAGCACTGGCCACTGTAGACGCCGAGATGAAGGAGTCACTCGAGCGACTGATCAGAACCACAGAAGTGCATCCAGACGTCCTTCAGATCTCTGGCTATGCAGGAGCATCCGGTACGCCGGTCGAGGTATGAACCCAGCAGAGAAATACATCACCTTCCAGGAACTACCACCGCTCGCAAAGACGCGAAGGTGGTACATCCTGGACAGAGAGAAAAAACCCTTCGCACTGATCAAGTGGTACGGAGGATGGCGGAAGTACGTCGTCTACTTCGACGAGTGCTACTGCGACCATCACTGCCTCAAAATGATCCAGGAGTTCCTGGAGAAGGTAAACCATCAACACCATGAGAACAAGAAAAAATCGGCGTAAAATGACGCAACGGGAGACAGTCTTCTATCTTCTTTATAAAAAACACAAGGAGGACCCTCTCGCATATATCGACGTCTTCAACTTCATGGGCGAGACTTACTGCAAAGAGCTGGGGATCTGGGGCTTCGTATCACACGAGTGCAGCGCCAGAGCCAGCAAACTCTACAGCGAGAACCGCAACTTCCGGACCGGAGAGCGACTCTTTGATCGTAAAATGGTGCAAGGTCGCACCGGATCGAAGTGGTACGCCTACCGTCTCAACCCACACCCAAGCAAGGAGCTGATCGTCTCGGAAGATCTGATCGCCTTCTATGCTGCATTAAAAGCTAACCAGCGACGCTATGACCAAAATACCACCCAAGCTCCGAGCGGAGATGGAGAAGGACCCGTTCTACCAGAAGTGCTGCCTCACGGGTCGGGGCATCAAGACGGAGAACCGCTTCAACATGGAGCGGATCGAGTGGCACCACAATCTGATATACGCCGGGAAGCAGGTGCAGGAGAAGTGGGCCATCCTGCCCATAGTGAAGCGACTGCATGACAAGATGGTCGGAGAGACGAAGGAGCGCTGCGACTGGATCATGCTCAACCGTGCCACTGAAGAAGATCTCGCACGCTTCGATCGTGCAAACTTAAAAGCCAAGCGCGACGCGCTCAATAAGAAATACGGACCATGGCCAACTTAAAACCAGAGAAGGCAATATACCCCGCGTTCGATGTGACCATCGTACAGGGGAAGGTCGTCTTCAAAGACCGGGAAGCGTTCGATCTGCACCTAGTACCGCTCGAGATGAAGGAGAACCTGCAGCTGATCATCAAGCGCAAAGTGAAACCGCGCAGCAGGCAGATCGAGAAGTACTACCATGCAGTCGTGGTGCGCATGGTGGCCGGAGCCATGACAATCGCCGACGGCCAGGCGCACGAGTTTTTGAAAAATCTATTCCTGCGAGAGGAGGAGAGCGCGATGCTGGCAGATGGTACGGTCTCACGATACGAGCGCACACTCTCTACCACGGAGCTCGGGGACAAGCGCTACTACGACTACGTGTTCAATGAAGTAATCCCCTGGGCAGCGCTGCCAACTGAAGACGATGGTCTCCACCTGGGCAGCGGACTGGGCCTCTATATCCCGCTACCAAACGAGGCGGACTGGGACGGCCGAGACGACTGGGACTCCACAGTTTATGCACAGTATACACAGTGACATAGTTATAAATCTTTTATAAAATATACAGATGGAAACCCCTATGCAACTGCCATTTTTCGAGGTTCGGGATCGTCGCCAGAAGGAGTGGTTCTGGCTCGACAATGTTCTCCTCGATGAGTATGCCAAGGTCATAGGACCGAACGCCACGCTGGTCTATATCGCGCTCTCGCGACACGCAGACAACGAGCTGCAGAACTGCTGGCCAAGCATGGACACGATCGCAGAAAAGTGTGGGATCAAAAGTCGCAACACTGTAGCCAAGGGCATCAAGATGCTCCAGAGCTACAACATGATCGAGGTGCAGGAGTCGATCAACCCTACCAACGGGAAGCGGCTCAACAACGTATACACCCTACTGGCACGCCATCACTGGAAGCTGCAGGTGGAGGTGAAGAAGGCGGTCGAGCCTTCTGCACCGGAACGACCGGCCGAGACCGCGAAGATCTTCCAGGATGAATTACCAGCCTGGCTGCACCCGGAGATCTGGGACGAGTGGGTCACATACCGGAGAGAGATCAAGAAGAAGCTCACGCCGTCCACGATCAAGCAGCAGATCGCGTTCCTGGAGAAGCACCAGGCCGACTACAAGGAGATCATCCTCGCGTCGATCCAGAACGGCTGGACCGGTCTGTTCCCTCTCAAGGGAAACCAGAAGCCAGCAGCAAACAAACAACCAGCAGCAGTAGGTAAATACTCCCAAGTGGGGCAGAAAATATGATCTCAATACCAGCAAGATACGCAGATGCGAAGTTCAACGACGTCCCGGTAGCCATCCGGGAGAAGTTTGTGCAGATCAAGTCAACAAAAAAAGGCATTTTTATACACGGAGCAGTAGGCGTGGGCAAGACGCACATCGCCTTCGCGCTCAAGAAGCAATACGACCTCGAGAACCCCTACCGCCTGGGGATCTTTTACAACACGGGAGAACTGCTGCAGAGCACCCGGGCAGACATGGACCGCCAGAACTACGACAAAGTCCGGGCCATGGAGTCACTGATCAGTGCCGAGGGAGTGATCTTCCTGGACGATCTGGGCGCCGAGTCCCCTACCGGCTGGGTCCTGGAGCAGCTCTACACACTGATCAATACCCGCTATATGCAGATGCGGCCGATGGTGATCACCTCGAACCTATCCCTGGAGCAGATCGGCCAGGCACTCGGGGATCGCATCGCTTCCCGGCTGGTAGAGATGTGCGACGTGGTGGAACTTACTGGGGAGGATAGACGCATGAAAATATGAAACTAGAAAAATATCAAACAAAATACAACGAGCTCCAGGAGGCCATAGTCCTCGAGGGTGATGAGATGAACCGCCGGGCCATGGCTCGAGAGATGCAGGAGGTAGTGGGCAAGATGCTCATGGAGTCCTCGGTCGGGAACGCTCACTCTGGCCAGAAGGTAGCACGGAAGGCGAAGCGGATCTTCGACCGGCACGTCCGGAAGGAGGCCGACAAAGTGAAGATGCAGCTCGGGAACCTACTGAAGCCGAAACCGAAGTACGTACCCTGGAAGCTCTGGCTGTGGGGGATGCGGATCTTTATCAAAGTGAGTAAATAAATATCTATGAAAGTACGATATAACAAACACAACCTGGCAGTGGCACGAGTCGCTGCAAAAGCAGGTACTCCAGAGCATACGTCCGTCGACTTCACTCCAGAGTACACTATGGCCACCGATGGCTTCAGACTGGCAAAAGTTACAGTCCCAAAGAAGGAAGGAGCACTTCACGATATTGTGCATCCGCTCGAGATCTCCCCTTCTCACGTTCTGGTGCCGCGGGAAGTAGTAAAAAATATAAAGCTGCCGAAGTGGAACAAGGACCTCATCGGTACCGATGCCGTATATATCACCAACAGATCGGCCGATGAAGTAACTTTGACCACCTACGATGCAGAGACGGGGTCGAAAAAGAACACCGAGGCCAAAGAAGTCCCGGGCAATAGTCTGCTTTTCGATGGCGAGGTGCTGCAGGAGGCAATCGATGGGAGAGGTAGGACTGTATCGGTAAACGTGGAAGGGCTCATCGAACTGCTAAAAATGGCAAAAGATCTATCTCACCATGTAGAAATCAAGGTCCCGGAAAAGAAGGGCAGAGCGATACTGATCACGGCCAAGGGAGGAGATGATCAGATACTCCAGGCCCTCATCATGCCACTAAACAAAGACTAGCTATGCAGTGGCAGAACCTACTCGACGGGAACTGCCCACGATGCGGATCCAAGCTCGAGCCGATACAGGACCAGGTGATCGTGTACGAGTGCACAAACAGGGAGGAGGGGTGCGAGTTCTTTGTCACGCAAAATAAAATGCTCCGGATCATCTCCGACGATAAGCACCCGATGAGAGAGCACATCACAGAGAGCCAACGGCAAAAGCTCGACAATCTCGGGCTATGAGTAAGGCAACACTGAAGTACGGATCTCCGGCAGAAAAGGAGAAGCCGCACATCAAGGAGTTCTACTGCGCGATGCACAACGGGATCCCAGTGCATAAATGGGGAGCGAGCCCACTGGCACCAGTAGACATCGACGAACTCTACCCGATGCAGATCATGACCATCAAAGTAGGGGGAGAAAAGTCGACGGTGAACATGATGGTCTGCAAACGATGTATAGTCCGGATGCGCAAACAACTGGCCGCCAGCCTCAAGCTCCCAGAGGAACAGATCAAGGCCATACTGAAGAAGATGAGGGAGGACGGAGAAAAAGGTATGGAGTAATCTCGGCAACCCGAGAAGCCAGACCACTCCCCTACCCCACCGGTATATGGCTCAAAATAAGCCGGGGGAGGGGTAAAGAGAGACACACCACGGTAGGGAAGGGGAGACAGAGGCGATATACTACACTCACACACATGCAACAACACCAAACAGCAGCAAATGATAAGGACACCCGGGAGACCGAGGTGGATGCTGTGGTACCTGCAGACTCTTTTTTTTCACCGGAAACGGCACAAATGGCACAAGAACCGGGTGGTGAAGACTGGATCGAGAACGCACTGACAGCGAACCGAGTGGCCGACTTCGTGATCTCACTCGCACACACTTCCCCGGAGGAGCAGGAACGAACCAGAGACGCGAAGGAGCGCTTCCTACTGGCGTACGAGCTATCGATGGGATCGATCGGAGAAGCGTGCAAGAAGGCACAGATCGGACGTCGCACTTTTTACAACTGGAAGCAAACAGATCCAGAGTTCCAGGCAGAGGTCCGGGAGATCGATCACATGCGGGTAGAGATGGCAGAGGACGGGATCATGAGACTCATGCAGAACGGCGACGGGCCAACGATCCGATGGTACCTGGAGCGAGTGACCGAGAAGTACAAGGCACGCAAGATCCTCGAGCACCATACCGACGACAAGACCTTCGAGGATGAGATCGACGAGATCCTGGCCTACATGGAGGGGAACCCACAACCAACAAAAGAGCATGGTGATAATAAACAACACGACACAAAACCCGCTCACCAGGAGTAAAGACTTCCGGAAGGCGCTCATCGAGACGAAGCTGAAGATCCGCAACAAGCGCGGAGATGTGGTTCCCTTCGTGATGAACGTGGCACAAGCCTACTACTGGGAGCGCATGACACGCCGCAACCTGGTACTGAAGGCACGCCAGAAGGGTCTCTCGAAGGTGATCGATGGGGACCAGTACGTCACCTGCGCCATGAGAACGACGAACGCCGTGGTGATCTCGCACGAGAAGGAGTCAACGGAGCGACTCTTTGCAGCTGTGAAGGCGTACCACGACAACATGAAGATCAAGCCAGAAGTCTCGATCGACTCGAAGCGCATGATGAAGTTCCCGAAGCGAGGCTCGACCTTCTTCGTGGGAACAGCTGGCCAGGTAGCGTTCGGACGTGGAGACACCATCGACCGGGCCCACCTATCAGAGGCAGCGTTCTACCCGAACCTAGAGGGGACACTGGCTGGAGTGGCCGAGGCTGCAGAGTACGGCCAGATCGACATCGAGACCACACCAAACGGCCGCGACTACTTCTATGATCTCTGGGACAAGGCAAAGCGGGGACTGTCGCCATACACCTGCATCTTCATCCCCTGGTTCATCGATAAGGAGTACAGCAGCGACCACATGACGGAGGAGGAGAAGCAGGGACTCTCGAAGTCGGTGCAGGATATGTTCAACATCCCGGACGATGAGTTCGCGCAGATGCTCACCGATGAGGAGATCGAACTGCTTGCTCGAGTGGCCAACGACTACAACATCATCCTCACACCCGGGCAGATCAAGTGGCGCCGGTATAAGATCTGGGACAAAGGGGAGCTATTCTTCCAGGAGTACCCAGAAGACGACGAGAGCTGCTTCCTGCAGGCTGGCCGTTCGGTATTCAAGAAGATCACCGTGAAGCCGCAGCTGAAGATCCCACTGGACCACGTGGAGAAGATGAAGGCAGAGGATCGGGACCGCCTACTCGGGAACAAAGACAAGGGCATCAAAAAGAAAACGCTCTACGGAGGACTCGACCCGGCAGAGGGAACCCTCACCGGTGACGCTCACTGCTTCAGTGTGATCGAACCGCTGCACCCGGCACACCCAAACAAAGGGGCCGTGGTGATCTTCGAGCTATGCAGCAACGAACCGATCGACGTGTTCATGCTGAAGGTGGCAAGGATCTGCGAGATCTTCGACATCATCCTGGGGATCGAGGGGCAAGGTATCGGTGGTGCCATGGTAAAAGAAGCGACCACTCTCGAGGTGATGTTCAACGAGTGGGAGACAACCGGGACCAGTCGGCCGATCATGATCACCGACCTCGAGCAGGCATACCGCAAGGAGGAACTGATCGAAACGTACACAGAAGCGGAGGGAGAGGCACGCAACATGATCTATAATAAAAAGAACCGAGCAGAGCACCCGAGTGGGAAGCACGACGACCGTGTCTTCTCCAGAGCGATCGCACTGCAGCAGTTCAATATGCCCAAGCCCTCGATCACCTTTTTATAAGCAGCTGATATACTTACAAGCACATGAACCCACTCAAATACATCGGACGCAAGATCGCAGAAGGTTTTCGCGAAAAGTTTGTCGACTACGCCACCATCACTGGAGGGCCAGATATTCTCCGCGACTTCATGGGTGGACTCACTGGCCACATGAGTAAGACGAGAGCACTCAACACGTACGGGAAGTCCCTCTACGTGTTTGCTTGCGTCAAGAAGATCGCACAAAAGACCGCCAGCATCGACTTCGCTCTTTTCAATATCAAAAACACTAGCGGAGACAAGGAGGAGATCTTCGTGAGTGAAGCCCTGGATCTGCTCTACCGTCCGAACCCGTTCCAAACGAAGACCGAGTTCTTCGAGAAGTACATGATTAACAAACTCCTCACCGGGGAGAGTTTTGTGCTGAAGGTACGAGCCAACGGACCAGGCAGTGAAGTCGTAGAGCTCTGGAACCTACGGCCAGACTACATGCGGATCCTCATCGACAAGAACGACCCGCGACTGATCAAGGGGTACGAGTTCAACCGAGCCGATGGCCGGACTGTTTTCGATCCGGAAGACATCATCCACGACGCCTACCCTTCACCGATCGACGACTTCGGTGGTATTGCACCGCTGCAGCCAGCACGTGTACGTGTAGACACCGAGCAATTCGCCAGTGAGTACCAGGCGAACTTCTTCAAGAACAACGCACGGCCAGACTTCATCCTCGAGACACCGGGCAAAGTATCGAGTGATCAGAAGGAGGAGATCCGAGAGTCATGGGACAAGCGTCACAAGGGCAAGCAAAACAGCGGGAAGGGTGCGATCCTCGAGGGAGGACTCAAGTACCAGCAGGTCTCTATCTCACAGCGGGAGATGGACTACATCGAGAGCATGAAGTTCACCCGGGACGACATCCTCGTGGCCTACGGCGTACCGAAGCCGATCGTGGCGATCACCGACGACGTGAACCTAGCCAACGCAAAGACAGCCATGGAGATCTTCCTGGCCGAAACTATCGAGCCGGAGATCAAGCGACTCTGTGAGAAATTGAACGAGCACCTCGTATACCAGGAGTACGGCCTCAACTTCTACATCGACTACGATCGCAGCTTCCTACCGGAGAACGAGAAGGAGCGAGCAGAGATCGATGAGATCGAGATCCGCAGCGGAGTGCGCCTCATCAACGAAGCACGTGAAGACCGTGGCCTCGAGCCTATGGTCGGAGGATGGTCACTCTACATGCCACTCGCGCAGGTAGTAGTCGGCGGACTTCCACAGAACGGGAAGAAGCAACTCGCTCGACGCAGCACCAAGCAGAAGACAACCTTCCGCGGCCACACTCGCGCCTACAAGTTCCTCGAAAAGAAGGAGGAAGTGGAAGAGCAGCTATACCAGGAGCTTTTCAAAACGATGAAGGAGACCGGCCAGCTCAAGGGGATCAAGTTCACCACTCCAAAAAAAAAGAGTAGCCATGCACACAAGGAGAGCACGGGCACAGTGATGAAGTACATCAAGGCAGAGAACCGAGAGAAATATGCCGAGGTGGTACTGAAGGGGATCGATGCCAAGGGCAAGCGCTTCCAGCCAGAGCTCGAGAAGTATGCAGAAGGGCAGAAGGCTCGCGTGCTGAAGGAACTGGGACAACGCATCGAAGCGATCACACAGTTCAAGCTCGACGGCAGCAAGGCACTCCAGGGAGCGTTCGATACGCCAAAAGAAAACAAGCTACTCGCAGAGATCTCCTTCCCGTTCATCGAGGAGTTCATGCGTAGTGCTGGAGAGGAGGCAGTCGACGCAGTAAACCCAGCCGAGACCTTCGACGTATCGGAGGCGCTCATGAAGCAGATGAAGGAACGAGCGAAGATCATGGCCAAGGAGGTCAACCACACCACAGTGGAGAAGCTCGCATCGGCTATCGCTGCAGGACTCGCTGAAGGAGAAGGCATCGCGCTCATCACCGAACGAGTCAACCAGATCTACAGCGAGTACCCTACCTACCGGGCAGAGATGATCGCTCGCACTGAAGCAACGGCAGCCAACAACATCGGCTTCCAGGAAGGCTACAAGCAGAGCGGCGTGGCCAACGCAAAAGAGTGGATCTCGACTGGTGACGGCCGGACTCGAGACTCGCACCTGGATCTCGATGGAGAAGTCGTCGGCATCGAGGAGGAGTTCAGCAACGGACTGCAGTACCCTGGAGATCCAAACGGATCACCGGAGGAAGTGATCAACTGCAGATGCGTACTGGCACCCGCTTTTCGTGAATAAGAGACCTTTACAAATAAACCCCCATGCTACAATAAAATCATCATGGAACTAAAAAAAGCACCACAGCAGCTCAAGGCGAAAGAAATCGATCGCGAAAACTTCCGGATCTTTTTCGTTCTCTCGACCGGCGCAGTGGATCGTCACGGTGAAGTAATTGACCAGGCGGGGTGGAAGCTCGAGAACTATCTCAAGAACCCGGTCGTACTATGGGGTCACGACCAGAGCCAGTTCCCTATCGGTAAAATGGAGGACCTCGCGATCGTAGACGGGAAACTCCAGGGATGGGTGAAGTTTGCATACGCAGAAAACCCACAAGCAGCGATCGCCTTCGAGCTCTGTGCTGGGGAGTTCCTCAACGCAGGATCCGTCGGCTTCATGAACATGAAGTGGATGTATGACGAAGCGAACGACATGCTCACACTCCTCGAGAACGAGCTGTATGAGTTCTCGATCGTAAACGTACCAGCTAACCCGGAGGCTCTATCGAAAGCGATGGACACTCTAAAGGCCAAAGGGGTAGAGAAGCGAGTACTCGATGGCGTGGATGCTCTACGCAAAGAGATCCAGGAGCGATCAGAGAAGCGCTTCGAGGGACTCGGTGCTGAAGTGAAGACAGTGGAAGAAGTAAAAGAACCGGAAGCTGCTGCAGCCGAAACGGTAGCAGAGCCATCCGATGAAGAAGTGAAGGGTGCAGTCGCAGTCATGGACGGCGACAAGAAGGACCTCGAGGCTGTGATGAAAGCGATCGAGGTGCTCGCGAAGACTCCGGCCACGAAGATCGAGCTCGCAGTGAAGGAGCTGATCGCGGACGAGTCAAAAGATGCGGATACAAAGGTACAGGTCGAAACCACTCCAGCGCCACTGGATCGCAAAGTACGAAAGCACAGCATCAACGAAATTAACCGCGTGATCCGCAACCTTGCAAAGGGAAGCAAGTGATCACCTAACAACAAAAACCAACATGCTTACACTACGTAAAGCTCTGGAAATGTCTGCCGCAGACGTCGAAAAGAACGACGAAGCGAAGTCATTGATCCAGAAAAACTGGGACCTTTTGAACGACGACCTACGGGCACAGTTCAAGAGCATCGCTCCAGAAGAAGGTGAAGACGACGAAGATGGCGAAAAAGGCATCGACGCCGACTCACTAAAGACGATTATCAGCAAGGAGACCCGCGAACGTATCAGTGAAACTGCCAACGAAATCGCGAAGTCTCTCGTGGACGGTGTGAAGGAACGAGTCGCAGCTATCCGCAAGGATGCCGTGGACGGTAACGGAGCACAAAGCGCCACAAAGAACAAGGAGAACGACGAGATCACTCGCAACTTCATCGTGGCCCTCATGCAGGGAGACATGAAGACAGTGAAGGCTCTCGGGATGAAGGCGATCGATACAACATCAGACGACTCTGGTGCGGACGCTGGATACACGATCCCGGAACCTCTCGCGAACGAAGTGATCCGACTCGAGTCTGTAGGATACGGACGAGCTCGCCAACTGTTTGCATATAACCTGCTCACACAAGGCAACACTCGACGCATCACTGCCCTCGGTTCTACTCTCTCTACCTTCTGGGTAGACGAAGGAGAAAAGATCGGATCTTCACAGCCAGGCTTCAGTATTGTCACCCTCGCGCTCAAGAAGCTCGGAGTGATCGTACCGATGACTGACGAAATCGTAGAGGACTCTGGCATCGACCTCACTGGTCTCGTGGCTCAACTCATCCGAGAAGCTATCGACCGAGAAGTCGACCTTCAGTTCTTTGTGGGAGACGGCACTGTGTGGACTGGTATCTTCAACGATACATCGATCCCTACAGATGAACTCACTGCAAACGACGACGGAGCAGATATTCGTCCGGAGCACATCCTGGCACTTGCCGACAACACTCCACTCGGAGTCAACGGCCGGTACCTCATGCACCGAACAGTTCTCTCTAAAGTACGTACACTTCGACAAAACGCAGACGGAACGGGCGACTATATGTACAACCCGATCGGATCTGGATCTGAAGCATACGGAACTTTGAACGGTTACCCAGTGGAACTCGTAGAGGCTGCGCCTACATACGCGCAAACTCTCGGAACCGCAACGCCGAACCTTCCGATCATGATGTTCGGAGACTTCAAGCGCGGAGTGGCCTACGGAGAGAAGTCTGACGTGCGACTCAAGGTTCTCGATCAAGCTACCATCACCGACGTGGATGGCGAGACTGTGATCAACCTCGCGGAGCAAGACATGATCGCACTTCGCGCTATCCAGCGCGTAGGTATGAAGGTCACTCTTCCTACAGCGATGCGTCGCCTCGTTACTGGTGACTAACCAGTAGCACCTGGACGGTCGCTCTGGGGATCTCTAACAGGTCCCCGGGGACGACCGCCTGGGATTATCCACCTCTAACATCCAACAACATGGACAAAGAATTGAACCTAAAGTACCGAGAGGTAGAGATCACATCCGCACAGCTCAAGGCCCTCAACGCCACACCAGTGGAACTCGTCGAGGCACCAGGCGCCGGATATGCTCACGTCCCGCTCTTTGCACTTTTGACCAACAAGTTCGGAACCGTAGCGTACACACTCGCGAACACTGACCACGTGGTCACGATCAACGGACTCCCTGCTCTTACAGACGCGGAGTACCAGACTCTCATGGAGAGCTCTGACCAGATCACGTTCGCAGTAGACGGCGAGGGAACATCTGCAGAAATTGTCGAGAACCAAGCGATCAGCATCTCCGATGCAGGTACCGCGGAACTCGTCACTGGAGACGGTACTCTCATCGTGCGCGTAGTCTACGCAACGATCAAAGTAGCAACAGCCTAAAGCGGCCACTCCGATGCTCACCAAGGTGGGCATCGGGTATGACCGCTCGAGGTCAACCTTTACTCGAAAAAATAAAACACATTATCATGGCAGCAGTAGTAGAAATATGCGAAAGCAACGGAGCAGGCGAGACCATCACGCATGACATCGCCAACTCGAACATGGGATCCGTCGATGCGGCGGAACTCGTAGCAGTAGACAACCCGATCGTGGCTGGCGATCGATCGTTCGCGAAGTACCAGCGCTTCCACGTGACCTCGATGGGTGGATCTTCAAAGATCGACAACCTCAAGGTATGGCGTACGGGAGCACTCGGAGGTGCAGCGACTCACGTCGGAAACCAGCGCACATCCGGATATGTGCAGAAGACCTACGCGACACCAGTGGCGACCTCGATCACCAACGTCGACCAGGCGATGCCAACTTCAGAGCCAGCATCGCAGAACCTCGGCATCGCGGGATCTCTCACCGGCGACCTCACAGCCACAGGGTACTCGGACTACTTTGTGCACCAGATTATCACTAACGGAGCGGATACTGCTGGAGCATCGACCACGATGAACTATCAGTACGACGAGACTGCCTAGTATGCCAAGAAAAGGAGACAAACTTCCAAAGGGGTGCATCGGTATGGTCGCCGACTTCAAGGAAGGAGAGCTCGCAGGCAAGCATATAGCGAGAGGTGGGTACGTCTTCCAAACGGATGAGGACTACATCAACCACATCTCACCGGTGACAGGCCATCGTCCGAGCGAGGTCGAACACCAGGACGCCATGACGAACGGACGCTTCAGTCGAGCGTCGAAGAAGGCACTCGAGCGCGGGGACAAAAAGGCAAAAAAGAAAAAGTAGTCGCGACGACAATTTAACAGAGCAACTCAATGCTCGAGCGGAGGCAATTCAATGCGAAAACTCTCTGCTCACAGCAGGGAGTTTTTACATCAACACACCATGCAACAAAACTTCATTTTTAAGAGAACGAACCCAGACACCCAGGAGGTGACGGAGGAGACTGTGCCACTCGAGCGATGGGTCTGGGGAGTGATCTATCACCCTACAGAGGAACAAATTGCCGACGCTGAAGTGCGACGACAGGCCAGGGATGAGGAGATCGATCGGGATATTGTAGAGCGAGAGCGCCTCATGAGAGAGCGCGGAGACATCGATGAGGCTACGATCGAGCAGATGAAGGTGCACCAGAAGGGCAAGAAGCAGATCCCAGTGGATCCAGTCTGCAGCGAGTTCCACCAGTTCGATGCTGCGGGATACTTCCACCAGATCGGAGAGGTGGATCAGAGCAAGGTCAAAGCCTTCGTGGTGTATAAACCGGAAGACATGACCAGGAAGATCTACATCCCGATCGACAAGGGTATGAAGCTGATCTTCAAATATAAAAACGTGAAGCCCTACTACCTCAAGGACTTCGTCCGGGTGATCGTGTTCGGATACAAAGCAGGGAAGCAGCACCACTTCACCTTCATACTGCCGGACGACCGTATGATCATGAGTAACCGGGAAGACATCGATCTCGTGCAGTACAAACTCACATAAAAATATGGCATACAAAGCAACCAGACAGATCCTACTCGGCGGCATCAACGATGCACCGACTTCTGGTGCTTCAGAATATGCGCCTATAGTGGGCGGAGGTAACTCGAGCGCGACCTGGGCATCAACCGAGTCATGGCGCCGTGTGAAGTTCCCGATCGCTGGAGTCCTCTCTGGTTTCAAGGTGAAGATCGCGACAGCTCCAGGAACGGGCAACAGTGTGATCTTCACAGTGATGAAGAACGGATCCGCACAGTCGATGGCCATCACGATCAGCGGAACAGCTACAGAAGGAGAATATACGGGTGCAGATCTAGCGATCGCAGCCGGTGACGACATCACAATCAGACACACCACAACAGGTACGCCAACACTCCACAGCGTCTCAAGCTGGCGGAGCATGTTCGTACCTACTGCAACGAAGCGCTGCGTGCTCCTGGGTGGTACTGGTAACGGTACCGGAGACGTACTCACAACAGAATATATTCCACTTTTTTACAACGGAAACGGATGGACCACTGCGATCACTGGCCAGCAATCACTCTGCTCGATCGATGGGACGATCAGATCGTGGCGCATGACGCTCTCTGGAGCACCTGCAGCAACAGCGACCATGACGTTCTACATCTACAAGAACGGGGTCCAGGAGGCGAGCTCTGCTCTGGCCTTCACGTCGGGATCTGGTACTACCCTCTCGGTCTCTGGACTATCGATCGACATCGCTCCAGGTGATCTTCTCGCGATCGGATGCGTGAGTGCGGTCGCAGTATCGACTGCACGCTTCCAACGATGGGGAGTGGAAGTCGAGCCAGACAACGATGGGGAGTCGATCCTTGCGGGAGGTATACTCGGACCTTCAACTGCGAACACCCTTTTCTCGTTCGCTGAAGATCAGCAAGCTGTAGGCGCAAGCACTACGGAGTCGGCCCGTACTGGTATCTGTGGGCCGGAACGCTTCACACTGAAGAACCTGCGAGTGAACCTCTCGACCGCACCAGGAGCAGGAACACCTTCTCGGACCGTACGCTTCAGAAAAAACAGCGCCAACGGTAGCGCATCGGTGGCACTTACTACTGGAACCACTGGAACCGACGCATCAAATACCGACGTCTTCGATGCTGCTGATACGATCTCGGTCACTACAGTGCCAGCTTCAACACCGGCAGCAACGACTCGACATGCCTGGGCAGCGAAGATGGTGATGGACTGGCAGTACTTCAGCATCACCGCGGGGATGGACTACGACGTACGAAGGGAGGCATCGCTCACAAAGACCGCAGCATACGAGCTCGCGACGGAGATATACTCCCGCGGGATCTACGGATCACTCCCGGCCGATGATGCCAACCTCACCACGATCTACACTTCAGCAGAGCGAGCACAAGTGGCCAGCGATAATGCGGACCGAGTGAACATCTCACTGGCGACCGGCGACTACTCGATACACCTCTACAAAACCAAGCACACCGATGCGACGAAGAACATCGCGGTCCAGTGGAACGGCCAGAGTGTGACTGCACCATCGACCGCATCGGTCGTGCTGCAGATCTACAACCAGGACACTGCTGCCTGGGAGACGCTCGACACCGAAAGCGCTGCAGCTGCAGACACCGACTTCACGCTCAACGGGACCATCACAGCCAACGCTGCAGACTACTACGATGCAGGAGGCTGGGTCGCAGTACGTATCTATCAACTAGCACCATGATCACACCAGTATCACGACAACAGAAGGGATCGGTCGGTGCTGTAGGAAGCATCGCTACAAATGCCCAGGCACACGTCACGGGCAACTTGTTGGTGGCGCTCATCTCTCGACAGAGCAACACCGCGATCACAGTGACGGATACTGCAGGCAACACCTACCAGCAGCTCGGAAGTGACTACATGGAAGCAGGCAACACCAACCGCCTGGCGATCTGGTATGCCTATGACATCACTGGCCACGCATCGAACGTGGTCACCGCTGCGCTCACATCCGGGACAGCTGGGTACTTTATGATCAGCGTCCGGGAGTTCTCTGGCTTCGGATCTGCGGATCCAGGAGGAGCTTCAGCTGGAGCAGATGGCAACGGAACAGCACCGACTACCGCATCGCTCGCAGTAACGGGACCGGAGGCTGTGATCGTGGCGATCGTAGAGGCGGATCTTCAGAGCATTGTGGCCGGTTCGGGCTTCACTGGAGACGACATCGATGGGATCGGCTTCTTCCTGGACGAGGAGAAGATCGTGACTGCAGCGGAGGAGGCGGATGCAACCTGCGGAAGTGGAGACTGGCGTATTCTCGGCGGCGTATTCAACGCACCGGCATCAACCTGGTACTCCGGGAGCTGGGCCTACCGCGTAAAAGTGACCGTATCTGCAGCACAAGTGGATGCAGATCTCACCGACTTCCCCGTCTACGTCGACCTCTCTACCCTTCCGGCCGACTTCCACACGCACGTGAAGACCGACGGATCAGACATCCGGGTCACTTCAGCGGACGGAGTGACAGAGATCCCGCGGGAAGTGGTCGCATACGACTCTGGTGCAGACACCGGGGAGATGCACTTCAAGGCGCCAGCGATCTCGAACACCGTCGACACGGACTTCTATATCTACTATGGCAACGCTGGAGCGAGCGAGCCTGCGATCAACGCTACCTACGGAGCGGAGAACGTGTGGACGAACAGCTACAAGGCGGTATACCACATGCAGCAGGATCCAAGCGGGAACGGTGCAGGCGCAGTCAAAGACAGTACTGCAAACGCCAACCACCTCACACCATCGGGAGCACCAGTACTCGGCACCGGTAAACTCGGCGGCCGGGGCATTGTGTTCGATGGTACCGACGACCAGCTGAAGGACACCGATCAAGTCTGGCCGAACGCAAACAACGCCATCACGGTCCAGATGTGGAACAACTTCGCATCGGCCGATGATGCTGCGAACCGCACAGTCTACCGATACACCACAACCGGAGGCGGAAGACGAAACTCTGCGCACGCACCATGGTCCGGAGAGGCATACTTCGACTTCGGAGATCTCGCAGGGAACGGCCGCATCAACGGAAGCTATACAGCGTACGACGACAAGTACTCGCTGCTCCACTTCGTATCAAACGGCACAACCAGCCGCCGCATCTACATCGATGGGGTGGTTCGCTATAACAACGACACCACTGCGGACGCTCCGGATGCTGATCAGACCGGTCTCGCGATCGGATCTGGTATCGATACGGAGTACCACAAGGCAACCCTGGACGAAGTTCGTATCTCTACAGTGGCCAGATCTGCAGACTGGATCGATGCAGAGAACACCAACCAGGCAACTCCGGGTACGTTTTACGCTGTAGGATCTGAAGAAAGCAACCCAACCGGGGACCCTGGACTGCAGGCAGACCTCTACGAGATCGTGCAGCGCACCACCTTCGCGATCACCGCGGAGTATGAAGTGCGTGCCGAGGTGCCGCTATCGAAGGCAGCAGAGTACGAAGTCCGAAGCGAGCACAATGTTCCCAAGGATCTCGACTACATGGTCCGCACTGAAGTGGGAGTCGCGATCGATCTCGACTATGCAGTGAGTGACGAGCTCGTCGTGACAAAGGGAGCGGTGTACGCCGTTACTGCTGAAGCAGGAGTGGCGCTCGATGCCGACTACATGGTGAAGACTGAAGGATCTGCTGCGCTCGATGCAGACTACGCAGTCACGATCGAGGAGGCGATCCAGAAGGGAGCAACGTACGCAGTCACCGCGGAAGCCGGGGAGACGAAGCCACTCGACTACGAGGTCACGATCGAAGCTGCTATCCAGAAGGCAGCACAGTACACGGTCCTCACTGAAGTGCTCACACAGATCGCTGCAGCATACGAAGTGGAGACTCCGATCACTGTGGTGGGTATCGAAAAGGATCTCGACTATGTGGTCACAAGCGAACAGAGCATCGCCAAGGATCTCGAGTACCAGGTGACGGACGAAGCTGGCATCCAGGTCGCGCTTCAGTACGCTGTGGCGCACGAGGAAGGCATCACTGTGGGACTCACCTACGAAGTAACTGCAGAAAATGTGGCCACTCTACCGCTCGAGTATGAGGTCACAAACGATGCAGCGATCACCAAGCCAGCGACGTACCGGGTGACGACCGAACTATTGATCCAGAAATCGGCGCTATACGAGGTCACAAGCGAGCAACCGATCCAAAAGGATGCAGAGTACCAGGTCACTGCTGAAAACGCTCTACAGGTCGCTATGGACTACCTGGTGGCCGTTCCTCGTGAACTCACCAAGGCCATGACGTATGCCGTGGTCTCTACAGCCTGGGAAGTGAAGAACCTAGCATACCGAGTGGCGGTCCAGGAGGGCATCACGCTACCGCTCGAGTATGAGATCCAGCTGCAGGAGCGACTCACCAAGGACATGCAGTACCAGGTGAAGACGCAGCCACAGATTGAGGTGCCTATGACCTACGTGGTGCGCTTCAAGCCGTACACTCCGAAGGTGATCAGTCCATACCAACCAAAGGAGGGACCATACACGAGAAAAACTACTGCAGTGATCCTGCGGAGAGTGTCACCATACTCGAAAAAACCGACCCCGTACCGTTCGATCTAGGTGATATACTTTTATCAAATAGCAAAAACATCATGGCAAAAGGATACACAACAAAGGAAGCAGTGGAGAACTACCTGCTCATCGACATCGATGCGAGCTTCGACGAACAGATCGAGGAGTGGATCGAAGGCGTGGAGGATCATATTGACCACGAAACGAACCGAGACTTCGCTGTAGTAGCGGAGGATGCAGTCTTCGAGGACCGTACGTTCGATGGTGACGGATCCCGCACGCTATCGATCGATGCGTGTACCGATGTGGAGGAGATCCGCTTCAGTGAAACCGGAGACCCGATCGCTGCAGATCAGTACGTGAGGCACCCGATCCGGAAGCCAACCACCACGAAGCTGCAGCTGAAGAACCTCAACTTCCCGAAGGGCATCCAGAACATCTACGTCTCTGCGAAGTGGGGATATGCAAAGGTTCCGCTCGACATCAAGCTCGCCGCGACGGTGATGGTGGCCGGGATCATCAACAACGCATGGCAGTCTGAAGGAGAAGTGGCCAGCATGACGATCGGCCGCTACTCGGTGACCTACAAAACCAAGCAGCAGATGGACGACTTCACGAAGATCGAGGAGATCCTGCAGTTCAATAAAAAGTACACCTTCTAACATGATCGGCTACCAATTCAACGAGACAGTCGCAGTACGACGCCTAACCGATGGGGAAGGCGTCGTTCGTGAGTTCGGTACCCACCTCGCAGATGTATCGTGCGTGATCCAACCACTCGACTCGGAGATCTCCTCGGACATCGAGGGAGGCTTCGGGAAGGAGTGGCTCATGTTCTGCGAGACTGCCGACATCCAGGAAGGCGATCGAGTGATCAGAGGGACGGGTGAAACGGAGAAGGAGTACCGGGTGACCGGGGTCGAGTCCTTCGACTTCATGGGCAACAGCCACATGGAGGTCCGCATCCGGATCTTCGAGTCATGAGTGTAGTCCTCACGATCAAAAACCTGGACAAGGTCGAGGCCATGTTCAGAAAAGCACCTGCGAAAATGCTCTCGGAGGTGCACAATGCTATCAAGCGCAGCATCCTCATCGTAGAAAAAAACGCCAAGCGCGAGGCGCCAGTCAATAAAAGCTACGGAGGAGGTAACCTTCGGCAGTCGATCAAGGCCAGCATGACAGGTAAAGCGACCGGAGAAGTGGTCGTCGGAGCAAACTACGGCATGTACGTGCACGAAGGAACTCGGCCGCACGTGATCGTGCCGGTCAACCGGAGGGCACTGGCCAACAAGCGCACCGGCCAGATGTTCGGCCGGATGGTGATGCACCCAGGTACGCAAGCGAACCCCTTCATGGAGCGAGCAGTAGAAAAAAGCGAGGGAGACATCAACCGAGAGTTCGACAAAATTATCAGTAAAGTATTTATATGATCACAAAAGATACCATCAACGAGATCCGCGAGGAGATCGCAGCAAAGATCGAAGCAGACGGCAACACTGAAGTGATCGGTGTGGTGTACGCCTTCCCGAAGTCGACGCTCTCGAAGTACCCGGGCGTCGTAGTGATGCCGAGCGAGAACCTGGCCGACTACTCATCGACTGGCGACGATCGCATGACCTTCGGCTTCAACCTCAACGTCTACTACCCGATCAAAAAGGAGACCGAGTACCAAGCTGCAGAGACCGCTATCGGCGAAGCAGTGGCAGAGCTGATCCGTTTATTCACACCGCGGAACGCACTCGCCACCTGCGACTGGGTGGATCCAGTGCCTTCAGTATGGGGAGAAGCAACGGTCGGAGAGGCAGTCTTCCGGACTGCGCAGGTCACACTTCGATGTGTAAAATACCTACCCAACCGGTAGAGAGCATGGTGTATACTAACGATATGGAAACATCACCACGCAATACCCAGATGAAAGGCAGCGAGATCCGCAACAAGCGGACCGGCGCACCCAAGTCTGGCGCAGAAGTCAAGGAGGAGAAGGGAGCGAAGCGTCGCTTTTTCTTCCCGGTACAACAGCGGACTGTAGTGGCTGGGAGCCGAGAAGAAGCGGAGGCTATTATAAATAAAGATGTAAAGAAATAATTTTATGAGTTACCAAAAAGGTGAAGACGTCAACGTAGGCTTCGCGAGAGAGACAGTTCGCGGAACTGCAGAAACTCCAACGATGTGGATGCCAGCGCGTACCCCGACAGGTATGCACTTAATCGTAGACAAGGTTCCGATCCGGGAAACTCGAGGCTCTGGAGTCTCAAGCCAAGGATCTACAGTGGTGCAGCGACGAGCTGAAGGAGATGTGGAGTTCAACGTCCGCAACAACTCGATCGGCTTCTTGTTCCTCTCACTGCTCGGATCGATCAGTACTTCGACACTCGTGACCGGTGTGTACCAGCACATCTTCACGATCCTCACCGGGAACCCACAGTTCCCTACTTTGACCACTGGACTCTCGCAGAACGGATCCCAGGACTACAAATACGCACGCACCCTGGTGACTGCTCTCGAGATCCGTACTCCGGTGAACGATCTGGTCAACGCTACCGCTTCCCTGCTCGCTGCCGATGAGACAACGAACTCCGACTTCACTCCGTCGTTCGATCTCGATGTAGACAACTACTTCCGCCACTACGATCTCACGATCAAAGTCGCGGCCAACGTCGCAGGACTCGCAGCTGCTTCTGCCTTCATGGTGAAGGAGTTCTCTCTCTCGATCGTAAACAACGGCCGAGTGAACCAGAACATCTCACAGCTCACTCCAGGCGATGTGCTCGCAGTGATGCACGAGATCACTGGATCGATGAAGCTCGACTACGACGGAGAAGCGCAGCATGACTGGTACGAGGATGGCGCATACAAAGCGATGAGTATCTCGATGGTCCGCGCAGACGTCGACATCGACGCAGCTGGTACCACAGCAAACCCTACGATCACGATCGTATTGCCGAAAGTGTCACTCGAGTCTTTGACTCCAGACCGACCTATCGACGACATTGTGATGGAGGAGATCGAGTTCACTGCGCACTTCGATGAAGATGAAGCACAAGCGATCGAGGTGACCGTGATCAACAACACAGCTAACTACAACTAAAAATATGACTGCACCCATACTGCAAGACAACCGCACAACGACTACCATCACACTCCCGGGATACGAAGGGAGTGAGGTCGTACTCTACGACAACATCCTACTGAAGGATGCGATCGGCATGAACGATCTGGCCGTGAAGAAAACACCGGAGGAGATGATCAAGGTACTGCCTCGACTGATCAAGTCCTGGAACTTCGTCGATACAGAAGGCAAGGCGATGGAGATCACTGCAGAAAATCTCGGACTCCTATCAGTCGATGCTGTAGCTGCGATGGCAGAAGTCCTGGCAGAGAAGATCCAGGCAGCCGTCGAAGCTAAAAAAAAAGCTACAGAGGGGTAGCCGTCCTATGCCTCGAGATGGGGTGGACAGAGCGGCAGTTCCTCGAGGAGAACTCTGAAGGCTACATCGAGGCACTTCTCGAAGCTATGATCCACAAATATGGCAACAACAAATCAAGTTAAGGTCGTTATATCGGCCGAAGATACCACAAAGAAGGGCATCAAAAGTGCCGAGAAGAATATGTCGTCTCTCGGCTCTACAGCCATGAAGCTCGGGTCTATACTGGCCGGAGCTTTTGCCGTAGGTGCCATCGTGAACTTCGGGAAGAAGGCGGTCGCTGCAGCAGTGGACGCAGAAAGATCACAGCGCCAACTCGAGCACGCCATCATCGCCGTATCGAAGGGAACTATGGAGCAGGTCCAGGCGATCGATCAGCTCTCCGGATCACTACAAAAAAAAGCAGGTATCGATGGCGATGCACTGAAGGCCGGAGCTGCGCAGCTCTCTACCTTCGGACTCCAGTCGGAGAGTGTGGTGAACCTCACGAAGTCACTGGCCGACCTCACCGTCAACCAGAACGGAGTGAACGCTTCAGCTGATCAGTACATCGCAAGCGCCAACAACATCGCGAAGGCGCTGAACGGCCAGTTCGGGATCCTCGAGAAGTCCGGGATCCGTTTCACTGAAGCGCAGCAGAGCATGATCCTCTACGGTACTGAAGCCGAGAAGGTGACAGCGCTCCAGGAAGGACTCAACCAGAACCTACGAGAGACCACCGACACCATCGGAAACTCTACAGAAGGCGCCATGGCTCGCTTGTCGCAGGCTATGGGAGAGATCACGGAGTCGGTCGGAGCAGCGCTTCTACCGATCCTGGCGAAGGTAGCAGAGGCACTCGTGCCGGTCGCTGAAGCGTTCCAGCAGTGGGTGGAGTCGATCTCTACACTCGGAGGACTCAAGGGCCTCGTGGATCAGCTGAAGACTGCCCTCTTTGATCTGCTCGAAACCATC